>Ga0129333_10006782_pt1 | contig 10832 bp, 6 predicted proteins | sample CPB6_08_DNA_FD_94474 | JGI IMG/M metagenome (GOLD analysis project Ga0129333, IMG submission 94474) | Freshwater to marine salinity gradient microbial communities from Chesapeake Bay, USA - CPBay_Sum_0.6_0.8_DNA | ecosystem: Environmental > Aquatic > Marine > Coastal | place: USA: Chesapeake Bay...
GACTTCAGCGGCACGGCAACCGGGCAGCTGGGCAACGCCCCGAGCCTGAGCGTCGTCGGCGATGGTGACATGACCTACACCGGCGTCGTGACGCCCGGGTCGGCGGGCTACAACTGGGGCGGCCTCTCCGGCGTGCTCACACTGCCCGCGAATGCGAGCGTGGGCGCCAACACCGTGAAGTACACCAACGGCGGCACAGTCGTCGTGGCCGGCTCCCAGAGCTACTCCGGGGCCACGACGGTCCAGGGCGTGGTGATGACCACGTCGCAAAACGGCATCGCGTCGGGCACGGGCAGCTACACCGCGGCGGCCCAGTACTCCTACCCGAGCACGCTCTCGGTGGCCTCCGTCGCCAACGCGGGTTCGGCCAGCACGCTCGGCGCGTCGTCGAACGCCGCGTCCAACCTCGTGCTCGACCGGGCTGTGCTCCGCCACACCGGGGCGAGCAACTCATCGACCGATCGCCTCTTCACGATCGGGGCCGGCGGGGCCACGCTCGAATCGACTGGGGCCGGGGCCGTCACCTACGGCAGCGCTGGCGGTACCAACGCCATCGCCGGCGCCAGTTTCCGAACGCTGACGCTTGGTGGCGCCAGCACCGCCGCCAACACGATCAGCAGCATCCTCGCGAACGGAACGGGTGGGGCAGTGCTATCGCTGGTGAAGGCCGATGCCGGCACATGGGTGCTGGGCGGGGACAACACCTACACGGGCACCACCGCCGTGCTCGCCGGCACGCTCTTGGTCAACGGCAACCAGTCGGGAGGGTTCGGGGCCATCAGCGTGGCGACAAACGCCACGCTCGGCGGCAGTGGCACCATGGGCGGCAACATGACCTTCGGCAGCGGTGCCCTGTTCGCCTTCAACTCGGCCGCGCCGCTCACGGCGAGCGGTTCGGTGAACTTCGCTTCGCCCGGCACGTTCGGCGTCTCGAGCCTCACCGGCCTCACCAGCAGCACGCCCGACGCGACCTACCCGCTGATCGCCGGCAACGTGAACCTGGCGGGCCTGGCCAACTTCGGCTCGAGCAATGCCTACGACCTCGGAAGCGGCAAGTCGGCCTACTTCGAGGCACTCAGCCCGAGCGGCCTGAGCCTCGTGGTCGTGCCGGAGCCGACGAGCATCACTGCCGCGATCTCTTGCCTCGGGCTGATGACCTTGCTCCGAAGACGCCGAGTCCGCGACTGATCTGCGGCATCACGGCCGTCGGCTCGCGTGCCTCGTCAAAGCCCAACGCCGTAAGGCGTGGGGCGAACCACCATCAGTCGCCGCATCCAGCGTGACCACCCGCGGCCTCACGACCGTCGGCTCGCGTGCCTCGTCCAAGCCCAACGCCGCAAGGCGTGGGGCGAACCGCCATCAGTCGCCGCATCCAGCGTGACCACCCGCGGCCTCACGGCCGTCGGCTCACGTGCCTCGTCCAAGCCCAACGCCGTAAGGCGTGGGGCGAACCACCATCAGTCGCCGCATCCAGCGTGACCACCCGCGGCCTCACGACCGTCGGCTCGCGTGTCTCGTCAAAGCCCAACGCCGTAAGGCGTGGGGCGAACCGCCACCAGTCGCCGCATCCAGCGTGATTCGCCCGCCGTCTCACGGCGCAACAGATGGCCTCTAGTTACGCCAGAAATCATCGATTTCCACGAGCGCTGATCGTTGCCTGATGATGAACCCGACGACTATCATCAAGAGCTGGTCGTGTTCGTTCTCTCGCGGGGGTTCAATCCGATGGTTCGTCGCTCGTTCCGTTCACTATTCGTCGTCGCGGCGTGTGTCGCCGCATCTTCGACGTGGCAGGCCTTCGCGGTTGACTACACGTGGAACGTGCCCGCCGGCGGCGTGCAGTCGTGGACGAACGCGGCCAACTGGCTGCCCAACACGGCCGCGCCCATCACGGCCGACGACACGGCAAACCTGAGCATCGGTCTCTCGGGCAACCTCACGACCGACATCGGTGCCACCGACGTCACCGTGGGCGCGATCACATTCGGCGGCACGACGGCCGCCGTCACCACCGACGTCTCGAGCAGCGGCGGCAACCTGATTCTCAACAGCAACGCCGCCAACGCGACGATCACCAGCGGCGGCATGGCCGGTTCGGTAAACCGGATTTCGGCCCCGGTCGTGCTCGGCGACGCCCTCGACTTCTCCGCCGCCAGCACTCAGAGCGTCGCCCTCACCGGCAATCTCGGAATGACCGGCGCGGCCCGGGCGGTCACGAACCTCATGGTCGGCGGGCCCACGCTCACGATCGGCTCGGGTTCGAACTCCACGATCCAACTCTACGACGTGTTCGCCCCCGCGACGGGCTATCAACTCCAACTGAATGTCTTTCGCGACACCACCGGCACGTCCTCGCTGACCACCGTGATCAACGCCCGCTGGAACAACACAGGTGCGAGCGGGGCGTCCTTAGCTCTTGGCGCCGTCAACGCCAACCCCGGCGCTACCTACGTGATGCTTCAGTCGCAGACGAGCACCGCCGGCGTCACGATCAACCGCCAGGGCTACCTGCTCGGGGCCGACAACGCCCTCGGCCTCGGCACCGTCACGATGTCGAACAACAACGTCCAGCTCTGGGGCGCCGAACTTCGCTCTGACAACGACGCCCGCGTGCTCAACAACGTCCGCCTCCAGATGGGCAATCCGATCGCCGTGACGGGCTCCAACTCGCTGACGATCAATGCCACGCTCTCCCAGAGCAACAACAACCGGGCCTTTGGCAACGCACTGCCCATCGGCAAGAGGCTCACGCTCGCGGGCGGAACGGCGTCCCCGGCGATCGCGATCACCTCGGCCGTCGACAACGTCGGCCGAATCTTCACCATCGACGGCCCCGGCACCACGATCGTCTCCGGATCGGTCGTCAACGCCCTCGACCCTGCTTTCGACGCGACCACCGTCAGCAACTTCATCAAGCGCGGCACCGGCCGACTCGAGTTGAACAACGCCTTCAACACGATCTCCGGCAGCATCAGCGCCTCCGGCGGCCTCCTCGTGTTCGGCACCAATGGCTCGTTCGGAACCACGTCCGGCATCCTTGTCTCCGAAGCAGGCGGCGTCTCGTATGCCCCCGGCACCGCCGACGCGGGCTTTGCCACGTTCGCGTCGAAGCTCGCGCCCGCCTCGGCCGGCTTCCTCGCCCTCCCCCAGTCAGACGCTTCGTCAAGCCTCGACTTCAGCGGCACGAGCGCTCTGGCCACCGTGCCTAGCCTCAGCATCGTCGGCGACGGCGACATGACCTACACCGGCGTCGTGACCCCGGGAACCTCGGGCTACAACTGGGGCGGTCTCTCCGGCACGCTCACGCTCAATGCAAACTCCAGCACGGGCGTCAACAACGTGGCGTACAAGAATGGTGGCACGGTGATCCTCACCGGCAACCAGGGCTACTCCGGGGTCACCACGATCCAAGGGGCCACGATGGTCACCGCCCAGAACGGGATCACGACCCGAAGCGGCAACTCCTACACCGGCACCTCGGCGATCACCTTTGCGAGCACGCTCTCGGTCAGCCAGGTCGCCAACGCAGGGGCAAGCAGCACGCTCGGCACCTCATCCTCCGCCGCCTCCAACCTCGTGATCGACCGCGGCGTGCTCCGCCACACCGGCGGCAGCAACTCCTCGACCGATCGCCTGTTCACGATCGGGGCCGGCGGGGCCACGCTCGAGTCGACCGGGGCCGGAGCGGTGACGTTCGGCAGTGCGGGCGGGGCCAACGCCTTGTCGGGCGCTGGAGCCCGATCGCTGACCCTCGGCGGCGCCGGGGCCGGAAAGAACACGGTCGCCAGCCAGCTGACGAACGGCGCTGATGCGGTCAACGACGTGCTTTCCGTCACCAAGACGGGCGCCGGCTCGTGGGTGCTCAGCGGGGCAAACACGTACACGGGCACCACCACGGTGTCCGCGGGCTCCCTCTTCATCAACGGCGACCAGTCGCTCGCCACCGGCGCGGTGAGCGTGGCATCCGGGGCCACGCTCGGCGGCACCGGCACCATCGGCGGCCTCACGACGCTGGCTTCGGGCGCGACGCTCTCGCCAGGCGCGAGCCCCGGCAACCTGACCTTCAGCCAGTCGCTCTCGTTCACGAGCGGTGCCAACTACAACTGGCAGATGCTCAGTGCCACGGGCACCGCCGGTGCTTCTAATGCCTGGGATCTCGTCACCGTCACCGGTTCGCTGTCGATCGACTCGACCTCGGTCGACCCGTTCAGCATCAACCTCTGGACGCTCTCGGGCACCGGCCCCGACGTCAGCGGCAACGCCGCCAACTTCAACTCGGCGCAGGACTACACCTGGAAGATCGCCACTGCGGCCGGCGGGATCGCCGGCTTCGACGCGACGAAGTTCCGGATCGTCACGTCCGCCACCAACGGCACCGGCGGATTCTCCAACAGCTACGGTTCAGGCGCGTTCAGCATCGCCCAGAGCGGCAACGACCTGAATCTCGTGTTCACGCGCGGGGCGGCGCCGTCGGTGATCACGATCAACGTGGCCAGCGGCACGCAGACGCAGACCGCCGCCGGCTATCCGCTGCTCTCCGGCACGACGCCGGTGCTGAAGACCGGGGCGGGCACGCTGGTGGTCAATCAAGCCAACACGCTCACCGGCTCGACCACGGTGCAGGGTGGACGGCTCCAGCTTGCCGACGGCGCGGCACTCGCCTCGAGCAAGGTCGTACCGCTCGCTGGTGGCACCGTCACGCTCACCCCGTATCTCCAGACCACCGTGGGCGGCCTGGCCCCGAACGCCGGCGGCCTGACCGACGTGGGCAGCGGGCTGGTGACCGTGGCGGCCGGGCTCTCCGCCGCCGACATGGTGAACGCGATCGTCACCGGCCTGGGCGACGGCAGCTGGAACGGCACCAGCGGCATCACCTCGAGCGTGGCCGCCACCAGCGGCGGCGACCGCACGGTCGGCTGGCTCGACAACGGCGACGGCACGGTCACGTTCGGCTTCGCCGCCGCCGGCGACACCAACCTCGACTGGCAGGTCGACATCATCGACGCCGCCAACTTCCTCGCCGGCGGCAAGTTCGACACCGGCAGCCCGGCGTCGTGGAACGAGGGCGACTTCACCTACGACGGAGTCGTCGACATCCTTGACGCCGCGAGCTTCCTCTCCAACGGCCTGTTCGACGCCGGCCCCTACAACTCGCCCGCCAGCCAGGCCGGCGGGATCGCCGCCGTGCCGGAGCCCTCGACGTTCGCCCTGCTGGCAGCCGTGGGCCTGACGCTCGCCGCCTTCCGGCGGCGAATACGGTGATCGGATTGGCCGTGACGGCCTTCGCGATCTCGCTCGGGCCGTCGCGATTCAACCCGCGACGGCACGCATCGTTGTGGAGCCTGGCCGTGGCGGCGACGGTCACCATGCCCGCCTCGGCCGGCGACCGCGGCCTCGTCGACACGAGTCGCTCGCCACAGGCGACCATGCAGATGATCGATCTCGACGGGGTTCGCTGGGCCGGCGGCCTGCTCGGCGAGCGGTTCGACACCTGCCGCGACTCGATGATCCCGTACCTCTGGACGGTGCTCCGCGATCCGAAGGAGAGCCATGCCTGGGACAACTTCCTGATGGCGGCCAACGCCGGAGAGGGCAGGGGAGATGGCCGCCCGCACGGCCCACCCTTCAATGACGGCGACTTCCTGAAATGGCTGGAGGCCCGGATTCAGGCCGAGGCCGTGGCGCCCACCGAGACGGTGGCTGCGGCGGCTGCCGTGGACATGCCCGGCGTGGACGAAATCATCGCCGTGATCGCGAAGGCGCAGCGAAACGACGGCTACCTGCACACGCCCACGATCGTCCGCCAGCGGCGGTCGGCCGAAGACGCGAAGGAGTTCGCCGACCGCGAGCATTTCGAGACCTACAACATGGGCCACCTGATGACCACGGCCTGTGTCCACCACCGCGCCACGGGCAAGACGTCACTGCTTGACTGCGCCCGAAAGGCGGCTGACTATCTCGACCGTCTCGCCCGCGAGCGGCCCGAGGAACTGGCCCGAAACGCGATCTGCCCAAGCCACTCCATGGGCGTCGTGGAGCTCTACCGCCTGACGCGGGAGCCACGCTACCTCGAGCTGGCCCGGCGCCTCGTCGACATTCGATCCCTCGTGCCTTCCGAGGTTGGCGGCGATCAGAACCAGGATCGGATTCCGTTTCGCGAGTCGCGCGAGGCCGTCGGTCATGCGGTGCGGGCAAACTATCTCTACGCCGGCGTGGCCGACCTCGTCGCCGAAGACGGCGACCGCACGCTCCTCGAACCGCTCCTGGCGATCGACCGCAACGTCGAGACCCGCAAGCGCTACGTCACCGGCATGACGGGCGCTCTCTACGACGGCGCCTCGCCCGACGGGGTGCCGGCAAAACTGCATCCTGCGATCAAGACGGTGCATCAGGCCTACGGCCGCGACTACCAGCTCCCGAACCTCACCGCCTACAACGAGACGTGTGCCACGATCGGCTACGGCATGTGGCTCTGGCGGATGCTGCTCGCCACCGGCGAGGCCCGCTATGCGGACCTCTTCGAGGAGACGCTCTACAACGGAATCCTGCCGGGCGTGAGCCTCGACGGCCGCAGCTACTTCTATGTCAACCCGCTGCGAAAGCTTCAGGATTTCAAGGTGCCGCTGCGGTGGTCGCGGTCCCGGATGGCGACGATCCCGTCGTCGTTCTGCTGCCCGCCAAACGTGGCCCGCACCGTCGCCGAGGCTCACAACTACGTGTTCACAGTCTCGCCGGGCACGCTCTGGGTGCACCTCTACGCGGCATCGGCCCTTGACACCACGCTGCCAGACGGTGGTCGGGTCCGCGTTCGCCAGGAGACCGACTACCCGTGGTCCGGCGCCGTCACTCTGGCCGTCGACGAGGCACCGGCCCGCGAGATCACGCTGAAGCTCCGCATTCCCGGCTGGGTTCGTCGAGGGGGAGCGTCGCTCAGTGTGAACGGGAAACCCGTGGCCGAGTCTCCGACCTCCGGGACCTACGCGGTTCTCACCCGCGTCTTCCGGCCGGGCGACCAGGTCGAACTCTCGCTCGGATTCGCCCCGGTGCTCGTCGAGGCGAATCCGCTGGTCGAGGAGACCTTCGGCCAAGTGGCCATCCGCCACGGCCCGCTCGTCTACTGCCTCGAGTCGAACGATTTGCCGGACGGCGTGCGGTTGTCCGACGTCGTACTTGCTGCCGCCGCGGAACACGGCGGCCTCTCGACGAAGGCGGCAACCATCGCGAATACGAGGGTGCTGGCCGTCATGGCCTCGGGATTCGTCCGCCAGCGTCCCGCGTGGAATGACGACAACCTCTATCGGGAAGTCGAAGCGGCCGGCGCAAAGCCGGCGCAACTGACATTCATCCCCTACTTCGCATGGGGAAATCGCGGCGACTCGGAGATGACGGTATGGCTCCCTGCCGCATGGCGATAGTCGTGTAGTTGCGCAGAATCGTTGCTGTCCCGGAAGCCGTGATATGAGTAGGCTTTCTGGTAGGGGAAGGGGTTCAAAAGCCGCCCCAACCGCCAGCCCCCGAAGCATTCGAGGAGACCATGATTCGCCTGCCACTCCGACTCATTCACCGTCGTTCGTTGCGCGCCGGAGTGCGCGTCGCGACCGGGTTCACACTGGTGGAGTTGCTGGTAGTAATCGCCATCATCGCGACGCTGATCGGTCTGCTGCTGCCGGCCGTCCAGAGTGCCCGCGAGGCCGCCCGTGGTTCGCAGTGCAGGAACAACCTCAAGCAGTGGGGCCTCGCCATGCATAACCACCTGAGCGCGAAGCGGTATTTTCCACTCGGCGTCCAGTCGAGCCCGAACCGGTCGTTCGTGATCGCCTCGTGGCCGTACATGGAGAACAAGACCATGGCCGACCAGTACGACATGACGAAAAACTGGCAGGACACCAGCACCAAAAACCCGTCCCTCGTCGCCCAGCCGTTCCCGATGTACTTCTGCCCGACCGACAACAACTCCTCCGGCGCCGGCAGAATCGCCAACTTCAACAGCGTGCAGCGATCGCGACTCAACTACCTCGTCAATCACGCACAGTGGACGGAAAGCGGCACGGCGGGATTGGCCACCGACCAGCGTCGGCAGAGGTATGCGGGCATGTTTCTCGGCGGCCACAAACTCAGTGCCGGAGTGATCACCCCCAAGCCTTTCTCTCAGAGCAACATCTCAGACGGCCTGAGCAAAACGCTGTGCATGGCCGAGGTGCTGATTCCGGCCGACGACGGCTCGTCGGCAACGACCCAGGATTCACGAGGCGACGCGTTCGATCAGTCGGGTGACCGAGCGTTCTTCCACACCTCGTTCGCCCCCAACTCATCCGCGGTCGATCGCCCGCAGTTGTGCGGCCCGGCAGCCAGCAAGCCTCAGGCGAACATGCCCTGCGTCACCAACACCACGTGGATCGTGCATTCGGCTCGCAGCCTCCATCCGGGCACGGTGCAGGTGCTGCTCGGAGACGGGGCCGCGCGGTCCGTAACGGACAACATCGACGACAGCATCTGGAAGGCCTTGGGCACGAGCAATGCCGGCGACGTCGTGGGGGATTACTGATGCCTCGCGGCGCGATGGGAGGCCGGGGCTTCGAGACTCCTCGGCTGGTGTGCGGGCTCATCGCGGCCCTGGTCGTTCTGGTCACCGGGTGTGGTGACGGCAAGGCCACGGTCTCCGGCAGAGTCACCTTCAACGGCGAGCCGGTCAGTCGCGGAGCCATCACGCTCATCCCGACCGACGGCAAGGGGCAGACGGTCGGGGGGCAGGTCGAGGGCGGCTCCTATCTGATTCGTGGCGTGCTCCCGGGTGAGAAGACGGTCCAGATCATCGCCATCTACCCGCTTGGCCAGAAGAAGGGCGACGAGGGCGAGACCATCGAACTCATGGGCGATCTCCTGCCTGCTTCGTGGGGCTCCGATTCGAAGGAAAAACTCACCGTGACGTCCCCCTCCACCGCGAAAGACTTCGCGATCGAGGGGCCTGACCCGCGAAAGAAACGCTAGCCACCACCGGCCGAGCGTTCTTCCCGTCCGCACACTGGATTCTGCACACCAGACCCGGGGGACCCATCATGCGAGGCATCGCTCTCGGCCAGCATCTGATTGCGACGCGGCGTCGCCGCGGTCGTTCGTTTTCGCAACGGGGCTTCACGCTCGTGGAGCTTCTCGTGGTGATCGCGATCATCGCCACGCTGATCGGCCTGCTGCTGCCGGCGGTGCAGAGCGCCCGCGAGGCGGCCCGCGGCTCCGCCTGCAAGAACAACATGCGGCAGTGGGGCATCGGCATGCACACGTTCTCCAGCGCGAAGAACGCCTTCCCGCACGGCGCCCAGAACGTGGGCTTCTACCACACGTGGGTAACCGAGATCTGGCCGTTCGTCGAGCAGCGGACCCTTTCCGACAACTTCAGCTTCAAGCTCGCCTTCACCAACGCAGCCAACCTTCCGTACGTCGCCACGGCCGTCCCGCTGTATTACTGCCCGTCCGACCCAAACTCTTCCGGCCCCGGGAAGATGTACAGCGATGCGAACGGAGGCAACACCCGCTGCCGGCTGAACTACATGGTCTGCGACGGCAGGTTTCCCGAAAGCACCAGTGACCCGGACCCGCCGCCCCTCGACTCGAGCCTGACCGGGGCCGCAAAGGACATGGCCCGCATGGACAAGTACGGCGGCATGTTTCGCGTCCATTATGGCAACGGAAGCAACCGGTATCCCTTGGCCAACAGACCGTTTCGAGCCAAGGACATTCCCGACGGCACCAGCAAGACCCTCGCGATGTCGGAAGTGCTCCTGCCGGCGATCGCCGGCCAGAGCGGCATGCTCGATTCCCGTGGCGACGCCTTCAACACCAAGGATGGCCGGTGGGGTTTCCACACGACCACGACACCCAACTCCTCCGTCCCTGATTACTGTGAGAACGCCGAGTGCGTCTCGACGCCGGACAGGCCCTGTGTTGCCGCGACCATCCCCAGTGGTTCGATCAGCGCCGCCCGCAGCAAGCATCCGGGGACCGTCGCGGTCATGATGGGCGACTCGTCGATTCGCAGCGTGTCGGACAGCATCGACTTCGCCGTCTGGAAGGCTCTCGGTTCCGCCCGCAAGGGCGACACCGTGGGCGACTTCTGATCGTGGCATTCACGCGACATGGGAACGTTGGCATGGAGAATGGGGCGAGCATGCGACCGTTCACATCGATGACGTGGTTCGTCGCTGGCGTAGCCATCCTCGCAGCCGCGGGGTGCGGCCCGGCGACGTCAAACGTCAGCGGCACCGTGACCTTCAACGGAGAGGCCGTGGCGAAGGGGGCGATCAGCCTCTTTCCGCCTGACGGCAAGGGCGCTCCTGCCGGCGGCCTGATCACTGATGGTCGCTACTCGATCAGGGGCGTCGCTCCAGGCGAGAAGATCGTACAGCTCTCGGCCCCGATCGTGGCCGGCACGCGCAAGGACGACTACGGCAACGACACGCAGGTTGCCGAGGAGCTCCTGCCCGCCTCCTGGGGCCGCGCGTCGCAGGAGAGGATCACGGTCACGGCAGGCTCGATGACGAAGAATTTTGAGATTACCGGCCCCGACCCGCGAAAGAAGTAAGCCAGCGTTCCAGTCAGCCCTCCGGCTCCGCATCGTGAAAGCCGAAGGCCGTAAGGCCTCGGGCGAACCACACCAGACGCCGCACCTCGTGGCGTTTCACCCCACGCCTCACGGCGTTGGGCTTGCACAGAAAGAAGACCTCCTCGCGCCCCCGATTCCGCCTCGTGAAAGCCGAAGGCCGTAAGGCCTCGGGCGCACCACACCAGACGCCGCACCTCGTGGCGTTTCCCCCAAACCTCACGGCGTTGGGCTTGCA
>Ga0129333_10006783_pt1 | contig 10832 bp, 7 predicted proteins | sample CPB6_08_DNA_FD_94474 | JGI IMG/M metagenome (GOLD analysis project Ga0129333, IMG submission 94474) | Freshwater to marine salinity gradient microbial communities from Chesapeake Bay, USA - CPBay_Sum_0.6_0.8_DNA | ecosystem: Environmental > Aquatic > Marine > Coastal | place: USA: Chesapeake Bay...
AATGGCATTCGTAAATGTTTTCGGAGGACATGGGTTTGTCGGAAGCGAGTATTGCCGAGCCTCGAAAGACGGTCTCATCAAAAATCATAGAAACAATTACGAAGTATCAAGTGCAAATTGTGTGTACTTTATTAGTACCGTTGACAACTATAATGTACATTTCGATAATCAACTGGATATTAATACTAATCTCGTTGTTTTAATGCAGGTTCTGGATAGTTATCGAAAATATATTCAGAGAACTGGTGAGAAAGGCACTTTTAATTTTATCAGTTCTTGGTTTGTATATGGTCAAGACTCTGGGTTCGGTGTTGGCTCTCGCGGGATTGCAGAAACTGATCCATGTGAACCAAAGGGGTTTTACTCAATCACCAAACGATGCGCTGAGCAACTTCTTATATCGTATTGTGAAACGTTTAATTTAAATTATCGGATATTGAGGTTAGCAAATGTATTGGGAAAAAACGATAAAAAAGTATCTGCAAAGAAAAACGCACTCCAATACCTTTTGGGAGAAATTGCTAAAAACAAACCAGTGGAACTTTACGACTCTGGCTATTTTTATCGCGATTATGTTGACGTTAGGGATTGCGCTCGTGCTATCGATCTTTGCGTTAGACTTGGGGAACAAAATAGCATTTATAATATCGGGAACGGTAAGGGGATAATCTTCCGCGATATTCTTCGATATGCTCGAGATGCGATGGACTCTGCATCAGTGTTTAATACTATCGAGCAAAAAGAGTTTCATAAGAAAGTCCAATCTTCTCGCTCATTTTTTATGGATAACACCAAGTTGATGGCACTTGGGTATAGACCAGAACATTCAATTAACGAAACAATCGACGATCTAATTCAAGGAATATTAACTGATAAAAATAACTAAATACAGTATAAATCTCCCATAGAGTGGAAGGAATTATGCTAGGATTTAGTCAATATCTCACTGAAGCCGCCAAATTTGAAACTGAAGACCTAAATGGCGGGCATCTAGATCACGTAGAAGATCTTTTCGTCAAGCACGGAAAAGAAGGTTTAGATCTATCTCTTAATTTTCTAGACAATGTTCATAAGTATCTAAGAGGCGAGCCATCAGCTGCGAGTGTTTCTGTAAAACACGATGGTGCTCCAGCCATGGTGTTTGGTCGACTTCCAAACAAGAATTCCAAGTATACGAACTATGCTCCTGGACAGTTCTTCGTCGCAACCAAATCCGCTTTTAATAAGACGACACAAAAGCTCGTCACCTCTCCAGAAGATGTAGAAAAGCATTTCGGCGATCGTCCAGAACTCGCTTCTAAAATGCTCGCTGCTTTAGAGCATCTTCCTAAAGTCACTCCAATGAAGGGCATCTATCAAGGTGACTTCATGCATACTCCTGATATGGTCACTCAAGAGGGAGATGAACAGACTGGAGTTTCATATTCTCTCAATCCACAATTGATTAATTATTCTGCTCCTGCAAACTCAAAGCTCGGGCAGAAAATCGCTCAATCTAAATTTGGTATCGTTGTACATACTGCATATCCAAATGCAAATTGGAAACCAAATGCTAAAACTGGTGAGATGATGTTGAATTTTCCAAAGAGACAATTCAACGTTCCATTGAGATCATTCGGTGCGCATCCAGATGTTCATGTCATTGATCCAAGAGCATTGCGACCAAATCCAGAAAATCATGGCTCTGATGCTCAAGCAGCATATGATCGTGCTGTTAAAAACGTTAAGATTATGTCAGAGAAACACGATTTCGGTCACGTGATTCCTCACGGTGACCATTACTCAACATATGTGAACGAAACAGTGCGTACTGGCGCACCATTAACTTTCGAAGGATTCACTGAGCACGTTAATAACAAATTTGAAAAACAAATTCAAAATCCAAAGAATGTAAAGAAAGCACAGAGCATCGCTCAAAAAAGAGATGAGACATTGAATGATTTGAGCATGAATTCTGTTAAGTGGCGTCAAACAATGCGCATTCACGACTCGCTCAGTGAAGCCAAGCATGCTTTATTGCAAGGTCTTGATACAAATGCTCAGAGCAATCCAAACTTGATGCAAGGTTCAATCAGCGATCCAGACACAGGTGAGATTGTCAATTCACAAGAAGGTCATGTTGTTGTGATGAGAAATCCTCAAACTGGAAATGATGTTCCTACAAAGTTTATTGATCGTCCAAACTTCAGTCGTTTGAACTTTAATCGTGCACGCTTTGCGAAAAATGCTGCAGCAACGCAAGAGACAGAACAATGAGAACATCATCATGGGAAAAAGATAAAGACGTCATTGCAGGAACAGAAAGTTTCGATGATGATTTCGGTAGTGCATACGACAGAGTAGCCTACGATGTGCCGAATAAAGGCAATGCTGCAGGAATAAAACTCCCAAAACGCGCATCAGAAATGACGATTGGTGAACTTGAAGATTTTTACGGAACTGCAAATCGTCCAACAGAAGCAAGAATAAAATCTCAGACTTATGGTGCAAAGAGATTTGGTTCTGATAGCCCTCAGGCAAAATATGGCAGTTCAGGAACAGGTAAGTATCAATTTGAAGTTACCACACTTTCTCAAACTGCGAAAGAACTATATGGCGATAACTACAGAAATGTAGTGTATAGTCCTGATGAACAAGAAAAATTAGCAAAACATTTGTATACAAAAAAGGCTGCAGAAGGTCCAGAGGCTCTAGGCAAAACCTGGTTTGCGATGAAAAATAAAACAGCAGCTGGTCCAAGTGCTGATGCATATGATTCTCCATCTTCCGCATTGACCAATACAGTTGCTGCAGCTGCACCTGCAGTCGCTGTGGCTGCACCTGTTGCAGCTATTGCTGCATTGGGCACTAAAGATAAGCAAGATGATTCAATGTATGTGGGCAGAGAAGATGAGCCTGTTGGAACTTTCAGAAACATTCAAACATGGTTTAGTCCAGAATCTCGTTTGAAAAAGATGAAATCCATGTTAGATAAACAAGTAATCCTACGAAGAAAAACAGAGAGATCTAAGACTCCAGTTCGATTCAAAGCATTACGAAAAGCGATACAAGAACAAATTATTAAAGATTCAGAGGATTCAGAAAATCTATGAGTGAAAATCGCGCTACAATTATGATTGGTAGATTCCAGCCACCAACAATGGGGCATGGTGCAGCTATTTCAGCTGTTCAGAAACATGCAGAGGAAACTGGTGGAAAACATTATATTTTTCCAACCCACACTACTGGTGCAAAAACTGATCCTCTCGACCACGAGACGAAAGTTAAGACACTTCGAAAACTCTTCCCAAATGCGAATGTGATTAGTGATCCAGAAGTAAGAACTCCAATTCAGATCATGAAGCATTTGGAAAAACAGGGTCATAAGAACATCACAATTCTTGGTGGTGGTGAAGAAGATCAAAATAAATGGAAATTCCTACAGAACGAAAAATATAAGAAGGAAGAATATCCAGGAATTAAAAAGATTGAAGTTGCTTCTGCTGGTGAACGCGATGAGTCTGCTAAAGATGTAACAGGCGTTTCTGGGACAAAACTTAGAGCAATGGTCACTGCTGGAGATAAGAAAGGTTTTATTAGTCATTATCCTAAAGAGCACAAAGAACTTGCAGGTCATCTGTTTGATAAGGTTGCTGAAGGAATGAAGCCAAAGAAGAAATTAAAAGAAGATGTCAGTCCAACCGCATTCTTTTTGATTGGTGGTCCAGGAAGCGGAAAAGATTTTGTTCTCAAGAATACTTTTGCCAAATATGATTTGATGGAAGTTCAAGTTGATCAAGTTTTAAATGGCGCAGCAAATCAATTATTCGAACAAAGAAAAAATCTAGTCATCAATGGACCACTTGATGAGAGCAAGATTTCTGAGATCATGTCTCTTCATAATGATTATAATTTCGATACAATCTATGTTTCAGTCACAAACAAAGTCAGTCGTCAGCGTAATGAGCAACGTGAGAATCCACTACTCGAATCAAAAAGAATTCAGAAATTTTTAGGTGTTGAGAAACTCGTAGAATCTCTTGATGATGTTTTTGTGTTTAACAACTCAATGAACTTAAATGCAGCAAGCGAGTTTGAAAAACTTATTTTCGAAGATCAAACTAAAAAACTTGAAAATAGAATTGAAGAACATAACATTAATCCTGTCGAAGTCCCAGGACTTAAATCATTTACTGTAATACTTGAGAAGTTTAAAAATAAAGTTCCGAAAGATAAAGAGTCTGGACTACCAAAGAAGTATGTTGCAGGTCTAAGTTCATCAACAGCAAAAGCACGTGCTGCTCATTGGAAAGAGAAAGAAAAGTATTCTGATCGCGATCCTCGTGCATATGAACCAGCACCTGGTGATGAAACTGCTAAAACAAAACCAAGCAAGCATACTCTTGCAATTCGAAAGATGATGGATGAGGGTATTGATTTCAATAAGCCAATTCCAGCGAAAGTTGATCCAAGAAGAAATCGTGTTGCACGTTCTGGAAATATTACAGCTGTCATGCAAAAGAGAAGTATGTTAAAGAAAATACGCATGATGTCTGAAACAAAAGAATATAATTTAAAACAGTTGATTGATACCACAAAATCAATTACAAATCAATTGTCCGTTCCTGCAAATAGATTAAGTAATCTTTCTGAAGGAACAGCAACTTATTTGGATAATAATGTTTTGTGGGAAGCAGTAAAACACCCTTCATCCCAACGCTGGTATCTAACTGGTAATTACGCAGAGAATAACGATGAGTGAAGATAAGAAAAAAGAATCAAGCCTTTCTCTTTCAGCAAAGGCAAAAAAGTTTGGCGTTTCACTAGGCACACTTAAGAAGGTTTATAAGCGTGGTGTTGCTGCATGGAATTCAGGACATCGTCCAGGAACAACTCCGCAACAATGGGGTCACGCACGTGTAAACTCTTTCCTTCGTAAAGGTAAAACATACCATACTGCCGACAAAGATCTTAGAGAAGATTTAGACATTAATAAATTATTTGAAATGCAACTATTTGGAACAGATGAATATAGACAGCATGCAATTGCAATGACACCAGGTCAAGACCAGGAGATTGAAGATGTTTTCCCTACTGAAGAATATGGTAACGAGATTCCGAATACTGGAGATGAAACAGAACAAGCACCAGAACACGGCGGTGAGGAATCGAATGCAAGAATTGGATATGGAAATCCTGGAAATGCTGGAGTCTCGTTCAGAAACCTCCGAAAAGCACTCCAAGAACAAGAAGAAGCAGAACAAGAAGAAGTAGAGGACGAAGAAGAGGAAGAACTCGAAGACGATGAGATTGAAGGGGATGGAATTGATTTCACACCATCACTTAAAACCAGAAAAGTGAAGAACTATTTTGGTCAGCAATACGCTGCACCAGACATAAGTGGATTGCCTGTTCTAACTGGAATGGTTGCAGAGGAAACTCTTACAGAGGCAGTTGAATATCATAATCAAAACAATCTATCATTAATCGAAAATGTTTATCGTCCAGGATCAGAAATGTTTTTTGCAATGATCCTAGAAGCAAAGAGATTATATGCAGAGGGGCAATACACAGCAAGGGATGAATTTGAGCAGGATCTTCTCGAAAGCGATATCGGAGAAGTTGCTGAGTATGAAGGCGAATCAGTTCTTCTTGATTATCCATATGAAGAAGATATGGAAGAATGCTGGAAAGGCTATACACAAAAGGGAATGAAAAAGAAAGGTGACAAGATGGTCCCCAACTGCGTTCCAATGGAAGAAGAAAGTGATCCAACAAAAGGTAAGGGCATAGGCAAGCCATTTCGCTCAGGCGGTGGTGGTGCAGTATACGTTCGAAACGAGAAAGGAAACATTGTCAAGGTCAATTTCAGTCAATCTGGTATGAAAAAGCGTTACAATGAACCAGGTCGAGTAAAATCATTCATGGCAAGACATAATTGTCTTGGAAATAAAGATCGAACCAGTGCCTCTTACTGGGCATGCCGCTGGCCAAGATACTTCAGTGATTCAGGGCAGCAATGGTGGTAAACCCATACGAACAAAAAAACCTAAATAATGGAGTACTCCTGCGCACATTCTCAAAGGATGTTTTGAGCGAAGAACTCGTTTGGCACAGGGATCATAATGATAGAATCGTAGAGGTTCTTGAAGGAGAAAACTGGGAAATCCAGTTTGAAAATAAACTCCCACAGTCCCTCAAAATCGGCGAAGAATATGTTATTCCAGCATATACCTATCACCGAATTAAACGTGGAACGACAGATTTAATAGTTAGAATTCAAGAAAATCTTGAGGGTTAAAATGGAAGGATGGCAAAAAGGTGCACCAGCAGTACTGAAATTCTCAAGTGCTGGAAAGCAGAAATATTTTAAGCAGTTTCCTGAACGAGAAAGCTGGTTTAAGCAAAATTATCCAGAGCATTTCGGTAGATCTGTTACTGCAGCCACAACCAGTCTCAAGAAAACCAATACAGCCAAGAAACAACAACAAAGACTTGCAGCAATTCGCCAAGCTGCTTCAAAGCGCGATCAACTTAAAGTTTCTTCAGCAGCAGTTCAAGCCATGGGTGCTCGCCGCCGAGAGGGTGGTGAGGGTCTTGGTGGTGGATTAGAAACCAATCGTGACATCATTGCTCATGCACGTGCTGGTGGCACCATTAGTTCAGGTGGTTTAGGAAGTTTGTTTGAAGACAAAGTCAAACAAGTCAAAGATGAAAACGGAAAGACTATGTATGAATACAATGGTGTTCAATACAAAACTGTCAAAGAAGCCAATAAAGCACAAAAAGATGAGCAAGAATCAAACGCAGCTGCAACAAGACAGATTCTATTTCCAGGATTGAGCGCTCTTGATAAGATCGTAAATCCTCTTGGTGTTGATATTCCAAAAGGTGTTGCAACACTTTCAAGCGGCGCCAAAGATCTTGCACAGGCATTTATTTCCAACTCCCCTGAAAAATATGATGAAGTTAAGAAAAGATGGCAACAAAGTGGATTGTTGGGAAGAGATTGGCCAGAACCAGGGCAAGATCCTACATGGGATGCAGACATGTACATGAGGAACAAAGCATTCCAGACAGATCAAAATTTAATAAAGCAACTACAAACTGATTTTTCTCCACCAAGAACTGATGATCTATCTGTAACACGCAAGCCATTTAGAGGCAGAAGCACTCCTGATGCAGAAAGACCAGACTTGGTTAAAAGAAGAAATCCAGACAGTGAGGATTATAAAGGTATGTATTACGAAGAAAATGAATTAAAAGGTGTGGCAAAGACACTTGCAGAAAGAATTGTAACAAATAAATTGCAGGAATGCATGCCTGAAGAAAGCAAGTGGGATAATTTAGAAGCATGGGAACAGAATCCTATCCCAAGAGGTGTAGCATCAGAAGCAGAAGATGAGCCAGGTGAATATGATTATGAAGGTGATATGGCAAAGTCACAACTTCGTAGCATCGCATACAATGCAAAAATGCTTCACGACATGTTAGAAGATAATACAAATCTCCCTGAATGGGTACAGAGCAAGATTACACTTGCTGAAGATTATATGCTCACTGCAGCAAATTACATGCGTGGTGAAATGGATCGCATGGATGAAGCAACATCATTCCCAGCTGGTGGTGGTGTGATCAATTATGATCCAAAGTGGGAGAAATCAGAAGCAGAAGGGACTGCAAATCTTGGAGATGAACAACCTCCATTTGATCCAAGTCCTAACAGACCAGAGATGGATCCAGGAAAGCATCCAGAAGGATTTCGTCGTGCGCGTCAACTTGCTCGTAAAGCATTGAAAGCAAAAATCGCATCAATGCAACAACCAGCTGCAGCTGAAGATTTAGTTGCACAACATAATGCAATCCACCAAACGGTTGCTGAACAAGCAGAACAGAATCAATTAATTGATCAGTCAGTTGCAAATCAACTTCTTGGGTTTGAGGCAGCAAAGGGTCAAAAAGTTGCTGGAAGAGAAAAGGTTCTCGGAAAGAAAGAAGTAGAAAAAAAGAAGAAGCCAGTCAATCCATCTGAGAATGAATTGGTTCCTCAATCAATGCTTCCTGATGTCCCAGGATATCCTGCAGGATATAAGCCAACGCCAAATATGGAAGAATCAGTTGAGTCTGAAAGTCCATATGTAAAAGCAAGTGCAACATTTCTAACAAAAACGTCACCACGTGTAGTGTACGGAGATAAAAATGACTAAAGTTGAAAATTTATACGCAGAACAAATCATTAACGAATCACCGTACTACTATGATGAGAGTGGTCGTCTTCGAGTAAAGACAATCAATGAGTCTGCTCCAATGTTGCGCAGACCACTACCTGTTGAAGATGAGAAACCTACAGAAAAGTTACTTAGACCAGAACCACAAAGTAATGAAAATGAAAAAACACCACAAACGAGATTACAAGGACCAAATACCCCAGGAATGAAACCAGGTATGCGACCACTACCATCTAAGGGTGTTGGATTAGGTCGTCTTCGTGCACTTCCAAAGGATGCACCAGTTGAACCATCAGAAGGCGGTGGACTAACATCAAAAAAGAGATTTGACATGAGAGGCGGCATGGGCGTTGACATGAGAGGCGGCATGGGCGGACCAAAGTATCTTCCAGCACCAGTTGAACCATCAGGTGGAATGATGCGCACTGCTGACATGCAAGATAGCAATGGCGATGGTACAGATGACAGAGATCAAAGACCATCAGCACCACCACAAAAGAAAGAGATCAAACAAGATCTTCGTGGTCTTAAAAATCAGAAGCGTGAGATGAAGATGTCTGGTCAAAAGCCAGGAATGGATTTAAAATCTAAGATTGCAGATGCCAAAGCAAAACTTGGTGCTGCAAAGGGTGTTGAGAAGCGACCAGCAACTGGTCAAAAACCAAAATTTCTCTCTAAATTCCGTTCACAACGCGATACAGGAAGAAATGTGAACACACGTGCAGGATTGAGAAATCCTCGTGGATTGAAAGAAGATGTTGTTGATTCAGTTTTCGAGAAACTTAGATTAGTTCAAGCTGCACCAGCAACTGATTATATCGAAGAAAAAATCAATATGAAGACTGCAGAAATGGGTGAGGTTATCAGAGACTTCGAAAAGTCTGATGCACCACAATTTAAAGGCAAGTCAAAGGCAAAACGTAGACAAATGGCGATCGCTGCAAAGTTACAAGCAGAAAGAGGCTAAATATAATATTATTGGATTAACCAACAATAAATTAGGAAACCATTACGATGAGCAATAATAACGAATTCGATTCAATGAGTCCAACAGTACGTGCAGTTTATTCAGCACTTGGTGGAAAGGCTCCAACACAAGCTGCTGTCCAAGAGGCACCAGTAGTAACTACTGTAAACGAGCAAGTTGACGAATCAGTGACTGATGACGTCATTGTTGTGGATATCTTCGAAGAGAATGGTAAGATTGTTGGTTTGGATAATGGATATCTTCCATTGAACGATGATCTTCCATATATCGAAGTCATTGAAAAGTTCCGTGGTGAGCAGTATATTGATGAATTAATCAATGAAGCAGTGGCTGCAAAAAAGCCTGCAGCAAAACCTGTTTCCAAACCAGCGGCAAAGAAACCAACTGTTGATTTCAAGAAAGCATCAGCAGCTGCAGTTGCTAAAGGCGCACCATCTGGATCAAAATCAACAATAAAACCAGTAGCCAAACCTGCTGCTAAATCAACTGGTGCAGCAAAAACAACAGCCACAAAAGCAACAACAAAGAAACCAGCAGCAAAGAAAACACCAACTCCAGCGCAAATTCGCACTTCTGATACCACAAAACCAAGCACCACTGCTGCAAAGGTTACACAAAGAGCAAAAGATACCAAGTTAGATCTTGGCGGTATGGAAAAAGATATTGGGGATCAACTTAAAGCAACTGATAAGGTCGTTGCTGATAAAACAAAGAAAGACATCGCTTCAATGAAGCCAGGACAAGTAAAGCAAAGTTTCTTGTCAAAAATCACTGGCGGTCGTCTCGGTAAAACAACGTTTACACCTGGAGACGGTGGAACGTTGGGTCAATTTGATAAAGATTTCACACAAAAAGTTTCTGATGAAGCAAAGAAGATCAAGCAGCAAAGAGAAAAAGATGAGGCTGAACTTGGTCCAGTTGAAATCAAATCAAAGAAAAAGCCTGAGACACCAGTATCACAACCAGCAGTAGAACCACCTGAGGCACCTGAAACACCAGATGTTGGCGGAGCAGATACTGGTGGACAAGATACACCAGATACAGGTGGAACCGATACTGGCGGAGATGCAGCTGCACCAAGCACTCCTACTCGTAAAGGTGCAGTTCCTGTGCGCTACACAATTGATGGTAGAGAAACAGAGAAAGAAACATACAGAAAGAAGAGATCTTCTGGTGAAGTTGCAAGCCAAGATGTTGTATTCAATGTAAGAAATACAAAGACTGGCGAAAAGAGAGCAATCACGAAGAAGGATCCAGAGTATCAAGCATATTACGGCAGATACAAGCAAATGACAGGTGCAATCACTGAAGCATTGATTCGTATGGGTGCTGTTCTTGGTGAAGATGGATGGTATCTCAATGGTGAACTCATTGAATCAATTTCAACAGAATATAGCCCAGTTGAAATGCCATCACCATATTATTATGACAATACTGGTCGCCTCAAAATTATGACAGAGGAAGAATGGACGCAATTGGGTCTAGCCGAAGTCATTCTTGAGAGAATTATCACCGAAGCTCTTGATGATGTTGGTGAAGAAGATCATGATGTTGATAACGATGGTGATTCAGATGAGAGCGATGACTATCTAAAAAATAGAAGAGAAAAAGTTGCTGCGGCAATTGGTAAAGGTAAG
>Ga0129333_10006784_pt1 | contig 10831 bp, 21 predicted proteins | sample CPB6_08_DNA_FD_94474 | JGI IMG/M metagenome (GOLD analysis project Ga0129333, IMG submission 94474) | Freshwater to marine salinity gradient microbial communities from Chesapeake Bay, USA - CPBay_Sum_0.6_0.8_DNA | ecosystem: Environmental > Aquatic > Marine > Coastal | place: USA: Chesapeake...
CGGTCCATTTTAAAAATTTTCAGAGTTTTGCAGCAGTAATTGCTCATAAATCTAGTATATTGGTCAGCATCATTTGAAATCAATTGCTGCCATCTTTCAAAAATTGACTGGAACACCATCGTTCTCGGCATTATAAATTGGATTTGAAATCCACTAAATGCCGTACCAGTTGCATAATTAATACCACTACCAACCATTTGTGCATTTGATGTAGTGGTTTGTCTACTAGGAACAGTTACTTCATTTGCATAGTAACTGAGAAGCATAGCATTATCAAATTTATCTGGACGCAAATCTGAAAATGGACTATCTGGTGTTATGCCATTTGGATTACTACCACTTAGAGCAGGTACGTCTCCAAACTCAATCGCATAAAGATTACTAGCGGCAGGGTGACCAGCACCCTTCATTCTAGCTAGGAATCCCTGAACGCTATTTTGTCCGTCAAGATAACTGAGAGAGATAGGCATTATACTTTAAGTTCCTTTTCCGTGATTAGTTTAAACTCCCACCCTTGGTCCTCACAAAAATTACGGGCAGCTGCCCACTTTGCTTGATTGACACTCCATGTCACAACTTCAGTAACATATCTTTTTGTAATTCGCTTTTGGGTTTTTGGTTCCATCGTTTGTTTAAACGGTTTCACCTCAACTAAATAACGTTTATCAAGAATCCTGACATAAAAATCAGGAAAATACCGATGTTTTTTTCCGTCCACTGGTGATATGTAAGGAATCACAATTTCTTCACTTCCCCATTCTGTAATAGATGGGGTAATATCACACCATTTCATAAATTTAAGTTCCCAGGAAGAGCGATAGATGATGTTTTTACTATCGCCCTTATACTTATGAGGGAATGAAGGAGTAAAACGTCCTTGATATCTCATAAATAACAATAACGACTCATATTGTATTTAGGTGCCTAATGGCTGCATCATCTACTCCACAATACGATACCCCAACGGGTGAAACTGGCAAAGTTGATTTGTTTTCACAAAATACTGGAAAGCAGGCGCTGGTATTCCCGAGAATGGTTTTTCAAGTTGGTGGCACCACAGGGAACAAAGAACAATATTTCGAAACAGAATACGTAGATTACATCAAAATTCAGCCAATCGGAGTTGACTACACCCAGCAAGGTGCTGGTCGTTTTAACACTATCCCAAGTAATAAAGATACTGCTGGCTCCAGAATCGAAAGAAACGCTTGCATCTTTTTACCAATTCCTCAAAATTTAAGTGTAACTTACGCTCCACAGTATAATCAAAAAAATCTTGGGGCAATGGGAGCAGCAGTTGCAAATGCCCTTGGTGGTAATAATGCTGGAGATATTGCTAAATCTCTACAATCATTTGCTGGAAATGCAACATCTGAAGTAATCTACAAAAGTATGGCATCAACTGCCACATCATTGAATACCATTCTCGGAATGGAATCAATTACCCTAGATGGTAGTACATTGATGGCAATGGCATCTGGCAAAATCTTCAATCCATATCAGGAACAAATTTTTGAAGGAATTGGATTTAGGACATTTTCATTTAACTGGAAACTTCTAGCAAAGAGTCCAAACGAAGCTAAAACAATTGGTGCAATTATCAAAGCACTAAAAGTTTATTCTCTTCCAAGATATGCTGGAGCAGCAACAGGAGGTAAAGCCGCAGGAAGTTTTGCCCAACAAGGACTAGAGCAAACTAGAACTTCTCCCGATAGATTTTTAACTGTTCCCGATAAATTTGCGATTAGTTTCGTAAGAGTCAGACATAGTGGAGAAAATTTTGAACCTTTGGGGCATTTCAAAATGGATTTGTGTGTTTTGACAAATTTGTCCGTAAATTATGCTCCAGATGGACAATACAATGCAATTCATCCATCAGATTTGGCAGCAGGTGGAATTACGGGACAACAAGCTGATGAAGGAAGTTATCTTCTTGTTCCAGCCGTAAGTCTTGATGTTCAATTCACAGAATCTTCCATCATGACAGCAGATAAAGCAGCGATAGGTTTCTAATGCAATACTTTCATCACCTACCAGATATCGAAGTTGCAGCAAGACTGAACCGTCTTGATAAAAAAGTGCAATTTGTTGTAACGAAGAATATTTTTCGTAGAGTCCGTGTTCGCGAAGATTTGCTGAACTATATTTTTGCGTTTGAATCTATTTCTATTGGTGATGGAGAAATGCCATGGCAATTGGCACATAGAGCATATGGTGATGCAACCCTTGACTGGGTAATTCTACTCACGAATGACATTTATGATGTTTATAAAGATTGGCCCATGAGTAGAGCTACCTTTGATAGATATCTCGAAGAAACTTACTCCCTATCTGGCGGGGGCGATGGGATACATCACTACGAATCAATTCAAATTGACGACAATGAAACTGGAGCAACTATTGTTCCTGGTGGAGTGTGGGTAAATCCAACTTGGTCAGTAAAAGCAAATGGAATGACCTATTCTGGTGCTGGAACAGCATATACAGTTGTAAGTAACTTCGAACATGAATATTACGTAAATGAGAGGAAAAGAAATATCTTCATGCCTCGACCAGGACTAGTAAATCAGTTCACCTCAGAATTCAAAGATTTGGTAGCATATGCTGAAGACGATAATACTGTTGATGTATCACTGAAAAGGTGTGATGCTAGTATTATTGACTATTTTGTCTCCATTGGTAATACTACTAGAGGTGGTTCGCTGAGTGCTAGAAATGAAGTAACAGCAAATACCACAACTGGTGTAGGTCAAATTTCAGTTGCTGGTGTTGGTACTGTTGTAACTACATACTAAAAACCTTGAGGACAAAAAAATACCCCGAATTTTTTTTCGGGGTATTTGGTAACTAAAAGTCAATTTTGGTTTAGGGAGTACAATCTCCTGTCGTCCTACGAACAGAGAAGAGGAACAGGTCAACCATACTTTCCTTACAACTCTTCTTACTTTCATTGGGGTTCACTGGATTGGTAGTAATCACAGTGGGAGGTACTACTACAGGAGCATTACCAGGAGAAGAAAAGTAAGAGGGGTTATAATATTGTGCCGAAGCAGCAAGAGGCATTGTAAGCAATGCCGTCATAATAACAATAGATTTCATAACAATTACAAGCAGTTGTGACGACCCAATAAGTATCCAGACACAGCGCCAACAGGGATAGACCACTTATAAGCATCTGGTTTAGATACTGCTGCCGCAATACCAGCACCAGCAGCTGCGCCAATCAAAGTTTGATTACGACACTGTGCTCTACTAGGACGAGCAGGGGCAGCAGGTTGGGCAGGGTATTGACCCCCCTCATAACGTCCTTGAAGCCAAGGATTGTCAGCTACATGGTATGCAGGAGGAGGGTTTAGTGGGTCATATGGATATGAATATGGCCATGCCATCGCACTGCTTGGAATAAAAATTAGAACCGATGCAAGTAGTGCTTTTTTCATATCACTTACCAGCAAAAAAGGTTTTAAATACCCCAGGAGTGGGTTGAGTGAGCACCCAACGTCCATCTGGACTAGCAACCTCCTTAACAGTATCTTCGGGAGCAGGCAGGTCTTCCCACCATGCTTTAGAAGTCGGTTCTTCGACAGCGTTAGTCTTACTTGCCAGTTCATACTGGCGGAGCAGGAATTCGACTACTTGTGTACGAGACAGACGGTACTGCTCTGCAATAGCGTCAAGACGCTTGAGAGTATCAGTGTGCTTCTCCCCAAAGTACATCGAAATCGTTGTTCCTTTAGCGTTCATATCAGTCCTCCTCAGCAAGAGATGCGAAATACGACAGTTTGTCTTCACTGGAGACAGCAGGGACTGCAGATACCTTCTGGCGGAAAGCATTGACTTCTTCACCCCACAGAGCAGGGGATGCAGGTTTTGCGTCGTACTCTTCATCTTCAAAGGTCTCCAGGTCAACTCGTGCAGGAGCAGAGTTGGAGAGAACCATGGTCAGACGTGCCTGAAGTTCTTCAAAGGTCTTGAAGTTGTCAGGGGCAGTGAACTCAGCAAGAGAGTAACTCTGTTTCCAGATTTTCTCCAGTTCGCTATCATCGAAGTCACCAAGGACTGCAGGTGAAGCAAACTCGGACTTGTCGTAGTTCCAATAACCTTCAACCTTACGAATCTTCAGTTTGAAATCAGCACCTTGCCAGAAATCAAACGGATTGATAGGAGTTTCATCAGCAAACGCAGGTTGCATTGCTTCCATCAGTTTGTCAAAGATTTTCTTGCCAAACTTATACAAGAAGACACGACCCTCATTCTCAGGATGTGCAGGGTCTTGGACAACATAGACGTTGGCATAGTAAGACAGTTTACGCTTCTGCTTACGAGCAACTTCTTTATCAGCATCGCTGCCGCTATTCCAAAGTTGACGGTTCAGTTCCCCAACAGGGTCCTTCTTATTCAGAGTCGTCAGACTGTTCTCGATATACCAACCACCAGGACCTTGGAAGGCATGGGACCACACCTTTGCCCAAGGAAGGTCTTCACCTTCAGGAGCGGGGAGGAAACGAAGTACGGCATAACCGTTGCCAGATTTATCAAGTTCTGGTTTCCAGAAGCGAGTGTCAGGACCAACAGTTTGTGTGGTAGTAGACTGCTTCTCCAGTTCTTCATTCAGTTTAGAAAAGATTGAGCTGGATTGTTTCTTAAGTGATGCGAAAGACATAGGATTTTTCGGATTGTTTTGGATTTTGTTGTGGGCGAGACTCCCCCGCTTTTTCAACAGAGGAATCATAGCACATCTATTTATACATGTCAACCTTTATATTGAACTCGCTCCAGGGTTTCGATGAGGGAATCCAGACAATGAAGCAAATCTTTATATCCAAATGTCTTAACCATGGCATTTATTTTATCTTTCATGTTCTCAGCTTCCGTGTCTCCTTCGTTCGCAGCAAGCTTTAGACGAAAATAAAATAGTTTTTGCTTCTCAATGAGTCCCTTTGTTCGTTCGATGTGTTCAGTTCTTTCTTCCTTGGTCATCTTGGGCAACCAGAACTGACTCTCTGATAATTCGCGATAGATATCAAATATTTCTTGCAGATTTTCTCTGACAATATCTGAGCTAAAAAAATCACTCATAGTTTCTTCTCAACCGTTTCCAAAATTGCTTTTTTATATTTCTTACAATCAATGTTCAGAAAAGGAAGATACTTAATGATTGTGTTCTTAGTTTCTGACCATATTGGGTCCACCAAATGACTGTCAAAGTTATTTACATATCCCAGACAAGATTCTAATACCACCATAGTCTCCAAACTAATCTCATTGGAATAAAATTTACGTAGAAGAATTGGATGCCTCCCACGTTCTGCGGTAAAAATATTATCGAAGTTGGTATCGTATGGTGTCTCAATACTATTGAGAAGCACATCAATATCTTGTTTGAATTTGTAAGTGAAAGATTCTTGTCTAGTCTTCCACGATTGATAAGTCTTGTGAGTAAAGGTACGAATGTATCCTTTGTTATCAGCAATAAAATTAGATACTAAAAAATACAAGACTTCATCTCGGTCTTGTAGTTTAGTGGCAAGTTTTTTAAAGAAGTAAGAGTCCTTTCTCTTATCAAAGGATGCTAAGGATGCTTTGGTCTTGCCACGAAACTTAAAGAAATCATATTCAGGTTGAGTGAAGTGAGAACGTATTGCGAGATACATTTGATACACTTCAAATCCAGTCATAGTGGGAGGATACCTTTGCTTGATTGTTTAATGTAGTTAAGTTTACACGCATCATGACGGATGCGTTCCTTAAGGGGTTTGGAGAGGAGTTTATTGACAGATTCTAACTCAATTTCGTGCTCTTCGCAATAGGATACTACTGCATCGATGTAATTAAGTAGTCCGTTGGACTCCTTCACCATGGTTTCAATTGCTTCCGAAAACTTTGCAGTCGTGAGAAACTTATTGTTTGGGTCTTCACTTTTCTGCATTGTTGTACTCTCGGATGTAACGTTTAAGTACTTGTAAATAGTCATCAATATTGTACCTCTGAAATACTTGAGTAGAGCCTTCTTCTGTTGCGATGAGTGTGACAATTTTTTTAACCCTAATCCCTGTTAGTTCGTAAAACATAGCAGCGTAAGCAGACTCTTGTACGAAATAATTTTCAATCCAATTCGCTTTCTTTTCTTTAGAAGAAGTCTTAAAATCGACTACAGCAAGCTCGCCATCATAATTAGCAATGCAATCAACCCTACCCGCGAGACAAAAGAGGTCAGAATAGAGAGGGGTTTCCAAGCAATGTATGTCAGAAATACGATTAAGAGTAGCTTTAGCACAATGGAATAGGGTTTGAGCGAGAGGATTGTGGTTATACTTGTGTAGGTCTAGAGTACCTTTGAAGTGCTCTTCTACAATAGCATGGAAATCGTTACCGCGAGAGGTTGCTCTACCACTTATTTTATTGGCTTCTTCTTCTCCAACTTTCTTTCTCCATTCTAAGATTGATTTCTTAGATTGAAAAGAAGTTACAGAAGTTACACTTGGATAATATTTATCTTGATGAGGGAACTTATATAAGCGCACCCCATTTTTTTCCACAACCTCAGGGTCAAATGGTAGGTTGGGTACGCTTACAAAATCAAACATCACAGATTCAGATTATATTTGGCAATAAGGTAGGAACGAACAAGACCTGAGCGAACGATATCGTCGATACCAAATTCTACACAGGAAAATTCTTTCATCGTTTGAAGAATTCGAATGAAGTCATGAATACCATTCCTTTCATTCTCTTTTACTAAGTCAGACTGAGTAATATCTCCACAGAACAGAATCTTAGAATCTTCGCCAATGCGAGTAATCATAGAATCGAGTTCATGGAAATTCAAATTGCTGAACTCATCGACAATGACAATACAATTGTCAAGAGTAACTCCACGGATAAAAGAAGTAGACCAAAAAGAAATAGTTTCTTGTGCCCGAAGGTTGTCATAAAGCATCTCAAATGAATTGTCATCAGGCATAGAGAACATGTATTTAACCATGTTCTTATAGGGAATCTGATAAAGAGAAGATTTATCTTCATGGTCTCCAGGAAGGAAACCAATCTCGCGAGTTGGCACCAGTGACCTTACAATGTATATTTTATCATAAGGTGTGGATTCGTCAAGTACTTCACGCAATGCAAGATACAATGCACAGAAGGTTTTACCAGTACCTGCGGCACCATGAAGCAAAAGATTCTGTCCCAGTGAATACTGCTGGAAGACAACCTCTTGGTTCGGAGTTACTGGATTGATATTAACCAAGTACGAACTATCAATTGGTTTTTTTCTACGAATTTGTTTTGCTGACATACCAGGTGGGACGGGAGGTGCATTAAGATTGCGTTTTCTTGCTCTTGCCATATTAAGTAAATCGACTCAAGTTTGCGCGTGGATGTTCTTTTTGAACTTTGCTCATCACTTCTTTGAATCCTTGAGATTGTTTAGGAGTGCCATAGGTTACCCCACCAACACCTGCCATCCAATCCTTATCCCAGTCAGGATTTTCTCCTTTCCAAGTTTCGTATTCTTTCATAGTCATAGAGAGTTCTTTTTTCTCTCCTGTGACCTTATTTATTACTGGGTAGGTAGGCATAATTAACACTCCTCTTTTTTGTACAATTTACGACACCGTTTAACTTCTTTTAGTTCGTCTTTGATTAACTGATACGCATCTTCGGGACTAATTCTTTTAGATACTTCCATAGCAGTGATGATTTCAACCCGAGTACCGAAGTGTTTGAGTGCTTCTTCAAAGCAATTTAGTTCTTCGTACATTAATCAATCCTCAATGATGGTTGGACACTCTCGCAGTCGCAGTCGCCATTAGGACAAGACCAACCCAATGCACGAGAGATGGTTGGGAACGTACAATTAAAGATACGGCGAGCACCCTCTGCAATAGCCATGTGTTCTGATTGTGTTCCATGTCCAGAGCGAAGTTCGATGTAATGTATCCACGACCTTACTGAACCCGTCATGTAAATGCGAGTGGGTGCAGAAAGGGGTAGAATCATTCTAGCACACTCTTTAACAATGCCAGCATCAAGTAGCTCATTGTAAAGATGTTGAGCAGCATAGAAATGCTCTTCAATCTTTGCTTCAAATCTTGCTCGTGTGATAGCATCGATGTCATCAATCGAGTTCTGACGATTCTTAGTATCTTGACGACGTAGTTCTGGAATGGGAATGTCTTCTCCCAAAAGATTTTTATCTGCGTAACGTTGAGAAAATTCTTGAAATGTAAACGACCTATGTCGAAGAATTTGTGCTGCGATAGCACGAGTTGTATTAATTTCAAGAGTCATGTGTGCCTGTTCAAAGACACTCCAGTGACCATGTTTAATGCAATATTTAAGCAGACCTTCAAAGTCTGAATTAGTTTGGTTTTTAGGATTACTTACCCGAGCAATGTATGCAATCAATTTTTCAGCATCAGAAGTTGCTGAGATAAGTTTTACAGGTTCCATCATTTAATCAAAAGAGTTACAAGTGTATACAGACCTAGTGATTTAAAATATCCAATTGCAGCGATTCCAAAAAGACCAGGAAGAATCATATTCCACAACCACATGATAAGCAATGGTTTGAGAAAAAACGCAATAATTTTTGCTGTTGCTTCACGAACTTCTTGTTTAGATTGTTCCAACTGAATCTCTTTTAGTTCTTCATCAGAAGGTTCATCTAACTCTTCATTTTTATCATGCAAAAAGATAGTCATTTTTTGTTTGGTTGCCATGTTTTTGGATTGGTAGTTCCTTCTGTCCATACCATTTTCGTAATACAATATGGGAAAGTGTCATGGTATGCATCAAAGATACTCGAACGAAGTCCTTGAACAATATCATACCATGGAGAACCATTATCGTCAATAGATGTAATGAGATAAGAATCTCTTGGTAGAGATTTATCTTCTGCTTCAAATGGTTTGCATTGAGTCTTGATAAATCTGATGCCGTACCTATTTTGTACTCGGATAATTTCTTCCTGTGTGAACATCAACTGCGTCCTCCCCATTTAATTTGGGGAAACGCTTCAGAGACTACTGTTTTTGTAATTCGATACTTGTCTTGCAGTTTTTTATCCTTTGCGAGAATACAGACCTCAGCATCGGTTTTATGCAGACCTTCAAGAAGTTGAATAAACATAGTTTCCCTCTTCAACGAAGGAAGACTATCTGCTCCACCCTTTACAAAGTAATAGAGCTTACTTGCTTCTTTGAGCAAAGATGTGTGCTCAGTTCCCGCAGGCGCTTCATTTGGCGTATAAGGAACTTCGCCTTCTGGAATCATAGAGACTACGCTCTCATCATAATTCCAAATTAAAACTGTACGCAATGCTTGTGAATTATACTTCTGCAGAATACTAATCTTTTCTGCTTTAGTTTTTGCATTATGTACCTTTTGTAAGATTTCACTAACCAATGGTTGTGTTGTACTGTTATCAAGTGAGCGTGGCATAATTTACCTCATAAATTATTCATCATCTTCGTCTTCATCTACCCAATAATCTGGGTCAGTTCGAATGTAAAGTAGGTCATCATGAAGAAGATTGCCATCTTCATCCAGCATTTCTGGATGTGTGATTGCCTTAGCATACCTAAGGTTATCAATGTAATCTTCAACGTAACCCTTCACTAACCAAGAAGCAATGATACCGAGTACAAATGCTCCGATGATGACGAATGTTGTTAATACTGCTAACATGGTTTCCCTCCTGTCTTATTGACCAATAATATGGAAACCTTCTCTCCTAAATTTAACTTCAAATATTTATGTCACATTAGATACGGGTCTTGCCGACCTTCCCTTCTGCAAGAAGAAGATTAAGAGTCTCGGTACATCCACCAATAAGTTTTCCGTCACGAAGAACTCTAGGGAAAGTTGCATTCTTTCCAAACTCAGCAAGAAACTGTTCTCTTGTAAAGTGAGAACCCAGCTTGTATTCCGTATATCCAATGTTGTTAGTTACGAGAACAGTTTTCAGTTTCTCGCAAAATGTGCATTGAGAACGTGTGTAAAGAACGAGGTTCATTGGTATTAGAGTAATGACTTATTATGTATATGAAAGAAAATTCTTTCAATCGGAGATGTAGGATTTGAACCTACGACCCTCTGCTCCCAAAGCAGATGCGCTACCAAACTGCGCTAATCCCCGTGGCGGAAAGGGTGGGATTCGAACCCACGGATGCTTTCACATCGCTGGTTTTCAAGACCAGAGCCATCAACCACTCGACCACCTTTCCAAAAAGGGGGTTGCCCCCCTACATTATATATCAGAAGGAATAACGAACCTTCAGTTCACCACCCATATCAAAGATTTCGGTAGTACCACCGTACTCACCAGTCACTTTGGCATTCACGCTAACCTTATCGGTTGCTTTGATTTTCACACCAACTTCACCAACGGCAACAGTTTCACCAGTGGTGGTTTTGGTGCCTTTGGTCCACTCATAACCAGGACCGATTTCGCCAAAAACAGTTACGTTCTTAGCAACTTTATCCTCATAACCGATACGAAGCTCAGTCTGAGCACCCTTATAATTGCCATCAGAGAGGGCAGTAGTGGTTTTGGACTCCACATAGGGTCCAGCAAGGGCAGGAGCTGCCATAAAAGGAAGGGCAGCAAGAGCGATTGCGAATTTCATACAATTTATAAAACGTAGGTTAATGTCTTGCGCAAGACCATAGTATTTTAACACTCCCTACGGAATTATGTCAACCGATTTGTCCTCTTATCCATCTGCCTAATCTTGAAGAGACTGGACCTAAAGTAACGCTTCTGTTTTTTAAGTTGTCTACGAAGTTCTGCTTGATTGATTTCTCCCTTTTCAGTTTTATCAATCAA
>Ga0129333_10006785_pt1 | contig 10830 bp, 9 predicted proteins | sample CPB6_08_DNA_FD_94474 | JGI IMG/M metagenome (GOLD analysis project Ga0129333, IMG submission 94474) | Freshwater to marine salinity gradient microbial communities from Chesapeake Bay, USA - CPBay_Sum_0.6_0.8_DNA | ecosystem: Environmental > Aquatic > Marine > Coastal | place: USA: Chesapeake Bay...
ACGGCGCGGAACTCACGGAGGCCTTCGCCGCGCCCTTCGCCGTGGGCGTCGCGGCGCAGGTCATCGGTCTGCCACTGGACGACGTACCGAGGATCGACGGCTTCTACTCAGCGTTTGCCTCCGCCATGGAGTACACCGGTGATCCGGATCCGCTCGCGCGTGCAGAAGCGGCACGTGCGGAACTGACCGATCTCCTGCTTGCGGGCCTGTCGCGATCGAAGGTGGTGGAAGCGTCGGACCTCACACCCGAGGAGATCGCCGCTCAACTGCGGGTGGTGATGTTCGGCGCTATCGAGACGATCCAAGCCTCGGTGCTCACCACGCTCATGCTCCTCATCCAGCATGAGGAGTCAATGGCGGAGGTTCGCGCGGATCCGGCGCTGCTCGCGGGTGCTGTCGATGAGGCGATCCGCTGGATGCCGCCCGTGGCCTTCATGGAGCGTTGGACGCGCGAGCCGGTGACTCTGGCGGGCGTGGAGATCGGCGAGCGTGAGTTCGTGGGCGTGAGCGTGATCGCTGCCAATCGTGATCCGAGCGTCTTCGCCGACCCTCTGCGCTACGACATCCACCGGGCGAACGCCCGGCACGGGTTGTCCTTCTCCTCGGGCGAGCATCACTGCCTCGGCGTGCATCTCGCGCGGATGCAGACGGTGGTCGCGCTGGAGGAGATGCTTGCGGCATGGCCGTCGATCGACCTGGTGTCGGTCACGCCGCCCAGCGGATTCGCCTTCAGGCGTCCGGCCGACATGGTGGTCCGCGTCTAGCAGCGCGTGCACGAATTCCGCCCCTTATCGACGCTAAGGAGCGCGTTAGCGTCGGTTACGGGCGGAATCGGTGCACGTATGCAGGCGCACGCTCAACGTCGGGGCGTGATCTCGCCTGAGCCGCGCTCGATGAGGCGCGTGGGGACGAGGTGTACGCCGTCTGCTTGCGGATCCAGGGCCAACTCCGCCGCTAGGGCGCCGATGCGGTGGGCATCCTGGGCGACGACAGTGACCCCCGGTTGCAGCAGGTCAGCGAGTTCGAAGTCGTCGAATCCGACGAGGGCGACCGAGTCGGACAGACCTCGGCGCTGGAGGACGGACACGGCCGTCATCGTGATGATGTCCTGAGCGGTGAAGAGGGCCGTCGGCGGAGCCTCGAGATCGAGCAGTTCCTCGACGTGGGGCTGGGCTGAGGTGCGCGTGGCTCCCTCGCGTCTCACGAGGCGGGGATCCAGCGGTATGCCAGCTGCCTCCAGGGCAGCGACGTATCCGGAGTAGCGGCCACGCGAGGTGTAGATCGAAGGGTCACGACCGATGTAGCCGATGCGTCGGTGCCCTTTGGCGATGAGGTGCTCGACCCCTTCGCGCGCACCGTGCTCGTTGTCGATGAGGACCGCGGGCACCTTGAGATCCGCGACGGGTCGGTCGACCAGCACGATGCGCGAGCCCTGGGATACCGCGATACGCAGGTGCTGTGCATCGGACTCGGTGGGTGCGGCGATGAGCGCATCGACCTGGCGCGCCGCGAAGGCCGCGGCCATATCGCGCTCGCGCTCGAGGTCGAGATCCGTGCTCGACGCGAACACGGCAACCCCGCGCTGGCGAGCGATGTCTTCGATGCCGCGCAGCACGGTGGCGAAGAACGGGTTGCCCGCGTCCTCGAGGAGTACGCCGAAGGTGGCGGTGCGACCATCAGCGCGACGCAGTGCCGTGGCCGCGGCATTGGGTCGGTAGCCCAGAGTGTCTGCCGCCGCGCGCACGCGGCTAGTCACCTGTGGCGAGACTCCCTGCTCGTCGTTGACCACGCGCGAGACGGTCTTGAAGCTCACCCCAGCGAGGGCGGCCACGTCCCGCAAGGTGGGGCGACGTACGGGTGCCCCTGAGGGGGTTGGTAACGAAGCCATAACGGACTCTCTCCCCTTGCCCAAAAGCCTTGACGTATACGTGACGCAGGCCATAGAAAACCTTCACGACAACGTTGTCAAGATCTCGACCCCAGCACGATTGAGTAACGGGCGGCGCCGCCGCCTTGCACCCCGGGGCACATCGCGACAGGTTGCGTAGACCCCCGGGGTCACCCGACCCCCAATGAAGAGGAGTTTCTTCATGGCACGTGCATTTTCCGGTCGCCGGATGGCCTTCGTGGCTTCCGCCGGCGTGCTGGCACTGGGCCTCGCCGCATGTGGCGGTTCCAGTGACAGCGGCTCGTCCAGCTCCGCTGCTCCGGAGTCGTCCGCTGCGGAGACCTCCGCTGCGCCGGCCCCCGACGGCGAGCCCGTCAAGGTGACCCTGATCACCAAGGACTCGACCAACCCGTTCTTCGTCGCCATGCAGGCTGGCGCGCAGGAGGCTGCTGCAGCCCAGGGCGTCGAGCTCACCATCGCTTCCGGCAAGGAAGAGGGCGACGACCAGGGCCAGATCGACGCGATCGAGCAGGCCATTGCCCGCGGTGACGCTGGCATCCTGATCACGCCGATGTCGGTCAACGTCAACGCCGCGATCGAGCAGGCCCGCGCTGCTGGCCTCTACGTCATCGCGCTCGACACCCCGACCGATCCGCCGGACGTCGTCGACATCACCTTCGCGACCGACAACTGCCTCGCTGGCGAGGCCATCGGTCAGTGGGCTGCCGGCTGGCTGAACGGCGAGAAGGCGACCATCGCCGAGCTCGTGATCTTCGACGATCGCGTCGTCTCGGTCGACTACTGCCGTGCCAACGGCTTCCTCACCGGCATGGGCATCACGGTTCCCACGCTCGAGGACATGGCCTCCCCGGCCAAGACCGGCACCTACAGCACGGGCGCGGGCGGCGACTACGAGATCGTCTGCCTCGAGGCCACGGGCGCCAACGAGGAGGGCGGCCGCGCGGGCATGGAGAAGTGCCTCGCTGCCAACTCCGACATCAACGTCGTCTACACGATCAACGAGCCCACCGCCTTCGGTGCTGCTGAGGCCCTCAAGGCCGCCGGCAAGACCATCGGCGAGGACGTCATCATCGTGTCCGTCGACGGTGGTCTCGCGGGTGTCGAGGCTGTGAAGGCTGGCGAGATCCAGGCCACCTCGCAGCAGTACCCGCTCCTCATGGCGAGCCTCGGCGTCGAGGCCATCGCCACCATCGCGGCCGGCGGAGCCCCGCCGCAGAACACCTCGGCCAACGGCCAGTTCTTCGACACCGGTGTGAAGCTCTGCACCGACACGCCGCAGGACACGGTCACCTCGGCCGAGCAGTGGACCGCGCAGCAGTGCATCGACAACGCCTGGGGCTAAGCCTCTAGGTGAGTAGTCGACGGGCGGGGTGGCTTTCGCGAGAAAGCCACCCCGCTTCACTACATACCGCTACCCTCGGATCACCCTGATTGCCGGAGGATGACGTGAGTCAGAGCACCCCAACGACTGCGGTCGACGAGTTCGCCGACCACACGAAGACGCCGATGCAGCGCGTCCAGTCGACTCTCCATAAATACCCGTGGGTGAGCCCCTTCGTCGTGCTTGCCCTGCTGGTCGTGATCTTCACCGTGCTCGGCTTCGTCTTCGATGTCGGCTCGCTGGAGAACTTCTTCAAGCCGGGCACCGTTTCGCTGATGCTTCAGCAGACGGTCATCGTGGGCACTCTGGCCATTGCGCAAACCATCATCATCCTCACGGCTGGCATCGACCTCAGCATCGGCGCGATCCTCGTCTTCGGCCAAATGGTGATGGCCAACCTCGCGGTCTACGCGACTGCCTCCAACGTGCTACCCATCGCGGGACAGAACCCCGTCCTCGCGGTCTTCATCGGCATCCTTGTCGCCACCTTGGCCGGTGCACTCAACGGCTTCCTCGTCGTGAGATTCAACCTGCCGCCCTTCATCGTCACGCTGGGCACGCTGAGCATCTTCACCGCGCTGACCCTCATCCTCTTCAAGGCCCGCACCATCCAGGGCAAGGAGATGCCCGAGTTCATGCTCCTCATGAACAAGGACTTCCAGATCCTCGGCATCGGCATCACGCTCGGTCTGCTGGTCATGATCGGCCTCTACATCCTCTTCGCCTACGTCCTCCGCGGCACTGCGTGGGGCACCCACGTCTACGCGGTCGGCAACGACCCAGCCGCCGCCGAGCTCTCGGGTATCAACGTCAAGCGCGTGCTCTTCAGCGTCTACGTGGTCGCGGGCGTGGTCATCGGCATCGCCGCCTGGATCACCATCGGTCGCACGGGCTCGGCGAGCCCCAACGTCGCTCCCGACATCAACCTCGAGACGATCACCGCGGTCGTCATCGGTGGTACATCGCTCTTCGGTGGTCGCGGGCGACTCTTCGGCACCCTCATTGGAACGCTCATCATCGTCGTCCTCGACTTCGGCCTCTCGTTGGCCGGATTGGACCAGGCTTACCGCGTCCTAGCGATCGGCATTCTCGTCATCGTCGCCGTCGCCGTCGACCAGTGGATCCGGAAGGTGAAGGTATGACCGCCACGACAACCGCCCAGCCGATCGTCCAGGGCAAGAGTCTCAACAAGTCCTTCGGCCGCGTCGTCGGCCTCGCTGACTGCAACTTCGAGCTCTACCCGGGCGAGGTCTGCGCGGTCGTGGGCGACAACGGCGCCGGCAAGTCCACGCTCATCAAGTGCCTGTCGGGTGCGCTCACGCCGGACTCGGGCGAGATGTTCGTCGGTGGCAGCCAGGTGTCCTTCAAGTCGACCAATGACGCGCGGGCCCACGGCGTGGAGACGGTCTACCAGACGCTGGCCGTCGCCCCGGCTCTTGACATCTCGGAGAACCTCTACCTCGGTCGTGAGGAGCGCAAGAAGGGCATCCTGGGCACGATCTTCCGCAGCCTCGACAAGAAGGGCATGCGCAAGGCCGCGACCCAGAGCCTCAATGAGCTCGGCGTACTCACGGTCCAGAACATCACCCAGCCGGTCGAGACGCTCTCTGGCGGCCAGCGCCAGGCCGTGGCCGTGGCTCGCGCGGGTGCCTTCGGGTCCCAGGTCGTCATCCTCGACGAGCCGACCGCAGCCCTCGGTGTCAACGAGTCGGGACGCGTGCTCCAGCTCATCAAGGACCTGCGTGCCCGCGGGATGAGCATCATCCTCATCTCGCACAACATGCCGCAGGTTTTCGACGTGGCCGATCGCATCCATGTGCAGCGCCTCGGACGCCGCGCGGCTGTCGTCACGCCCCAGTCGCACACGATGAACGACGTCGTGGCGATCATGACCGGTGCGATGACGATTCCGGAGTCCGAGCAGCAACTGGGTCCGGTGCGCTGAGCCTGCGCTATCGATAGAGCGCAGGGCGATCTGGCAGGTCAATCGCCTGGGGTCCCTGGGTGATCGCCGTGACCGCGGCGTTGGCTGTGATTGTCGCGAGCAGCCCGTCCCATGCCGTGGCCCCGCTGGTGCGCCCGAGGTGCGTGGCTTCGACCCAGGCCTGGAGCTGACGGCGATACGCGTCCTCGAATCGGCCGAGCCAGAGTTCGGGGATATCGTGCCCGACGGCGCGCTGGGCGCGCCGGGTGATGTAGGCGCCGTCGCCCATCTCGACGGTGCCGTCGCTTCCGACGACCTCGCAGCGCACCTCGTAGCCGTAATCGGCATTGACGAAAGCTTCGATCTCGACGATCGCACCGCCCTCGGTCGTGAGCAGGACGATCACCGGGTCGAGTTCACCCTCGGGCGTGCGCGGACCCGGTTTGCCGGCGACCACCTGGACGGTGGCGTAGTCGTCATCAAGGAGCCAGCGGTTGATATCGAACTCGTGGATGGCCATGTTCGTCATCGTCATCGCCGTCGCCAGACCGTACGGCGCGGATTCGTTGCGATGCACGTTGTGGACGATGAGGGGTTGACCTACTGTTGCGATCGACTCCTTGAGGGCGACGTAGCCGGGATCGAATCGCCGCATGAATCCCAGCGAGATAAGGCGACGGCCCAGGTCGATCTCCGCATCAACCACCGACTGGGCATCGACGACTGAGGGGGCTAGGGGCTTCTCGCAGAGGGTCGAGCGCTGGGCATCGAGGCAGAGCAGCGCTTGCTCGGCGTGGAGACCATCCGGGGACGCGATCACGACGGCATCGCTCGACGTGATGAGCTGCTCAACGTTCGGCGCGACGTTCGCCCCGAGTTCATCCGCCAAGGAGTTGGCCCGCGCCAGATCGGCGTCGTAGAGCCACGCGACATCGGCCCCGGAGATCTCGCGAGCCAGGGATCGAGCATGCGAGGTGCCGATGTTGCCGGTTCCGATGACGCCTACGCGCAGGAGGTCCACGGGCGCATTCAACCAGCGTCCAATTCCGGTTGCGCACCAGCGTCGTGGCGAGGCGTCGGTGCCTGTCAGCACGTAGCATCGAGGGATGCACCGGACGGTGGCGATCGCGCTGGCATGCGGCACGGCGATGCTGGCGGCCCCGCCCTCGGCGGCGCAGGTCCGCCCCGATGCGCAGCCCGCCGACGTTCAGATTCGCGCAACGACGAGCCTCACCCTGGGCACCGCGCTGCCGGATACAGGGGGACTGAGCGCCTATGGCCCGGCTACTCAGGCCGCCGTGGGCTTTGCGGTGGCGGACGCCAACTCCGTCGGTGGGGTGATGGGTGCCGATGTCACCTTGATCGCCGGCGACTCGGGAGGCACGGGATCGCGCACGTTCGCGCGCACGCTCGCGGCCATGCCTGAGGCTCAGGCGATCGTCGGTCCGCTGTCCTCCGCGCTGGTCCTGGACAATCTCGACGCCGTAGATGGGCGGACCATCATCTCGCCGGCCGCGGTGAGCGCAGGCCTCTCCGGGGTCATCGCTCGCACCGTGCCTGCTGAGCCGCTTGCTGGCGCGATGCTCGCGACATTAGCGAAGCAGCGGGGTGCTCTCCGCCTGGCGGTCGTCGGGCCGCGCTCGCAGGAGGACCTCGTCGATGCGGCACTGGATCGCTCGGCCGATGTGCAATTGGCGGCCGTCAGCGTCGTGTACCCCAAGCGGCAGCAGGCCGCGAAGATCGCGAAGCGCATCGCGCGCACGAGTGCTGATGCGATGCTCCTGGCGTCCGGGGCGGAGACGACAGACATCCTCCAGGAGTTAATCCGTCGCGGTATGCCGGCGCGCATCTTCCTCGCGCCGGTGGCAGCGGACAGCGTCGATCCGCGGCAGCTCAGGAGAGGCACCCTCGATGGCGCGCAGGCAGTCGAGCTCGACCTGAGGGTGCCCCGGTCACTCCAACGACGCCTTGCCGTCACCGTGCCCGATGCGCCGCAGACCGCCTACGCTGCCCAGGCCTACGACGCCGCGGCCATCGCGATCCTGGCAGCAGAGGCGTCGGGCATCCTCCTCGGGGAGATCACCGCTGAAGGCATCCGCACGGCGCTGCCGTCAGTTACGTCGGTGGGCGAGCCCTGCAAGACTTTGGTCCGGTGCCTCCGACTCCTGCGCAGCGGGGCCGATATCGACTATGTCGGCTACGCCGGTCCGTACGACCTCGATACCGCTGGTGACCCTGAGGCTGCCCGCTATCTGGTCCGCACCTACGGAGCGGGCAACAGGCCGGGCTCGACAGCGCGCCCTGTTGCCTACCCCTGAGTCGTGGTGGGATAGCCCCATGGATGTCGCGGCCGACTTCGTGGTGATCGGCAGCGGAATGGGCGGTGCGACCCTCGCCCATCGGCTGGCCGAACGCGGGCTCGACGTCGTCGTGCTCGAGCGCGGGCATCGCCTGCCCAAGGAGCCGCAGAACTCCTCGCCCAAGGCAGTCTTCGTCCAGCGCCGCTACAAGCCCGATGACACGTGGTACTCCGTCGATGGCACGCCCTTCGCGCCGGGAGTGCACTACGTCGTAGGGGGCAACACGAAGGTTTACGGCTCCTCGCTTCCACGATTGCGTGAGCGTGACTTCGAGGAGACGGTCTACCCCAGTGCGGTGTCGCCGGCGTGGCCTTTCAGCTACGCCGACCTCGAGCCCTACTACGTCCAGGCCGAGCGGCTCTACAACGTGCACGGCTCACCTGCACCCTTTGAGCCATGGCGCAGCGAGCCCTATCCCTACCCGGCTCTCGCGCACGAGCCCTACGTCGCCGAGACGCTGAGTCGCCTGGAGCGGCAGGGAGTGCATCCCTCGACCACTGCGATGGGCGTGGATCTGCGCCCCGGTGGCCGGTGCATCCGATGCGGCACGTGCGATGGCTTCCCGTGCCGATGGGATGCGAAGTCGGACGCGGAGATCTGCGCACTCGACCCGGCGTTGGCAACGGGTCGGGTGCGGCTGGTCGAGGGCGCCTATGTGGACCGCATCGAGGCCGATGCGTCCGGGCGCATCGTTCGCGCCGTGGGCAGCGTCACAACCGGGAATGGGGTCGATGAGCTCGACGTCCGCGGCGGGGTGTTCGTGCTGGCAGCCGGGGCGGCCAACTCAGCCGCTCTGCTCTTGCGTAGCCACGTGGCGAATTCGTCTGGGCTGGTGGGTTCGCGCTATATGGTGCACAACAACACCCACATCGCCGCGATCGATCCGCGGCGTACCAACGATGTCGTCTTCCAAAAGACCGCCTGCGTCAACGACTTCTACGACGACATGGGCGACGGCTATCCCGGCGGCACGCTCCAGTGCATCGGCAAGGTCCAGGCATCGATGATGAAGACGCATGCGACGCGTGCGCCGCTGTCGGTCCTCAAGCCCATGGCGGCTCGCAGCATGGAGTGGCTGGTCATGACCGAGGACACCCCTGACCCGGCGAACCGCATCTCCCTCGACGCCGCGGGACGCGTGACGGTGTCATGGATCCGCACGAACTACGATCGCCATGAGCTCATGCTCGCCAAGGCCCGGGCGTTGCTCAAGGGTGCGGGGTATGTCGCGATCTTCGAGCAGCGCTTCGACATCTCCATGAACTCTCACATGTGCGGCACGGCCGTCGCAGGTGAGGATCCAACCTCAAGTGTTGTTGATGGCAACTGCCGGAGCCATGATCATGACAATCTCTACATCGTCGACTCGTCCTTCTTTCCGTCGTCGGGTGCCCAGAACCCGGCCCTGACCATCGCGGCCAATGCGCTGCGGGTGGGTGATCTCGTGACGGCCTGAGCGCTAGCATTGAGCGCTATGCCTGCCGATCCGCTCTATCTCATTGCCGTGATCAAGCCGCGCATGGACATGGCCGAGACGGTTGCGGAGAGGCTTCGCCACATGCGCGATGAGACCCGCGCCGAGCCCGGCAATCTCTTTATGGAGCTCGTGGCGGGCGATGATCCGCAGACCTGGCTCATGCTCGAGAAGTTCACTTCCCGTGAAGCCTGGGAGCACCACATGACGTTGCCCCACGTGACCGAGGGCAATGCCTTCCTCGCCGACAAACTGCGCGAGCCGACCGAACTCCGGTTCTACACCGAGAAGTAGGGCTAGCGCACGGGGGACAGGTCGCTGACAGCTTCGATGATCGCCTCGGATGCTTCCCAATTGAGCATGTGCCCTGCGCGTGGGACCCACCACGCCTGGGCGCCGGGTATCGACTCGGCGAGTCGCTCGGACTGCCACGGCGGTGTCGTGGAGTCCTTGGTGCCGCACAGCACGACCGTGGGGACAGTGATCTCGTGCAGGCGATCGCCGCGGTCCTCGACGGTGAACGCGTCGAGGATCGGTAGTAGCGGCTTATGGTCGGCGGCTCGGAAGGTCTCAAGGAAGACCTGCACCATCGCGGGAGACGGCTCGTCGCCGCACAGGCCGGCACCGAAGATCGTCCCCATGGCGTCGTTGCCCACTATCACCTGGAGTGCACCGGATTGGATGAGCGGGATTTGGGCCTTGTTCTGCGGCGCTCCGCGCAGGACATCGCCCGAGAACGTCGACATGAGGATAAGTCCGCGCAGCCGCTCGGCGACCCCAGGCACGTCAAGCACGGCGGCGATGGCGAGGAAGCCGCCCATCGAGTGGGCGAGAAGCACCGCGTCATGGGCATCGACGTGATCGAGCACGGCGAGGTAGTCCTCCGCCATTGCGCGCGTGCTGATGCCATCCGACCCGATCGAGGACTGCCCATGTCCGCGCTGGTCAAACGCGACGACGCGATAGCCGCGCTGCAGGAGCATGTCCCAGATGACGCTCCACTCGATCACGCTCATGTAAATGCCGTGGGCGAGGACGACAGTCGGCCCTGACCCGGCACTCACGACCCGGATGCGGGTGCCGTCCGGCCGCTCGACGAAGGACGTCTCGCCCTGCGGCTCGCGGCTGAGGACGTCGTAGGGATAGGGGTCGGGGTTGCGGCGGATGGCCTCGGCTCGCTGGCGCACGGCGGCGGCCCCGACGAGACCGAGTGCGATGGCGAGCCCGACGGCGGTGCGGTAGCGCATAGGGCGATCGTGGCACGGGCGGTGCCTGTGCGCGCCCGATCAGACCAAACTGAGCGCTCCGCAAGGGCGGTCAGCGTGGTGGTCCGCCAGGGCCCGGGCCGGGCCGCGTGACGAAACTCGGTGCGATCTCCGCGACAAATCGCCGCGGGATGACCGGCCACGACCGGGTGAGGATGTAGCAATACGTGCCCGCCGGGTACTCCGGGGTCACCTGGGTGCGTCCGTTGGCCTTGTCCAGGTTGCCCGCACCCTTCTTGTAGCGATAGTCCTGCTCGAAGGTCCCGTCGTACGTCCCGCCAGGACCGCTGGGTCGCGTGCCGGATCGGAGGATGTAGGACGAGCGCAGCGTCTTCAGGCCGCTTGTGGGATCCTTCGCCTTCCTGTAGCCCCGGGGAAGATAGATGGGGAATCCGTCCCCCGCCCAGCCGATGAGTGGCGAGTGACGCGAAGAGGAGAGCGTGTCGATAAGACCATCCGGCATGCCGTGGTAGTGGTAGGCGCCGGTGGGCTGCACGTGGGCATGGCTGCTGTCTAG
>Ga0129333_10006786_pt1 | contig 10830 bp, 9 predicted proteins | sample CPB6_08_DNA_FD_94474 | JGI IMG/M metagenome (GOLD analysis project Ga0129333, IMG submission 94474) | Freshwater to marine salinity gradient microbial communities from Chesapeake Bay, USA - CPBay_Sum_0.6_0.8_DNA | ecosystem: Environmental > Aquatic > Marine > Coastal | place: USA: Chesapeake Bay...
GCGCCCGGGCGCAGGTCACTGCGCTGCAGGCGCGTGCCGCCGGAGACCGCGGCGGCGCCGCCGCCGAAGCCGATGCCGACGCCAACCAGGAAGATGATGGCCACCGCGACGATGCCGAGCGCGGCACCGAGGGCGCCGCGGGCGATGCTGGAGCGGATCACGATGGGCCGCGTGCCGGATTCGATCGGCGGCGGTGGGCTGAAGGTCGTCATGGCGGGGATCCTACGGCTCACCGGCGGTCGGCCGTGTCAGGGCGGATGAAGTTCGGGATGGGTGAAGCATCCAGGCTGACCGCGCCATCGAGGTGCCCAGCCCCGCGCGCATCGGCCCTCAGCGCTTCACGCCGATCGTGCAGACGCAGACGCCGAAGGTCATGCGGTGCTGCCGGACGTCGGCGAAGCCGGCGTCGGCGACCTGGGCACGCAGGCGCTCGGGACTCAGGTAGGTCTCGACGCTGCGCGGCAGGTAGCGGTAGGCGCCGCTGCGATCGCGTGCGATGAGGCTGGCGGTCAGCGGCATCACGTGGTGGGTGTAGAGGCGATTGAACCAGCGCAGCGGCGCGAAGCCCGGCTCGCCGAACTCGAGCACCGCGACGCGTCCGCCCGGCGCGAGCACGCGGTGGAACTCACGCAGGGCCTTCATCGTGTCATCGACGTTGCGGATGCCGAACGCGATCGACACGATGTCGACGCTCGCATCGGCGATCGGCAGCGCTTGCGCATCGCCCTGCACGTAGGTCGGCTGCACGGCGAGCCGTCGCCCATCCCGCGCCTTGGCCCGCGCCAGGTCGAGCATCGCCGCCGTGTAGTCGAGACCCGTGACCGATGCCGCGCCTGCATTCGCGAAGGCTTCCGTCAGGTCGCCCGTGCCGCATGCGCAATCGAGCACGCGCGCGCCGCGGACCGGCCCGGCCAGCCGGACGGCCGCCCTGCGCCAGGCTTGGTCGCGCCAGAAACTGTGCAGGCGGTTGTTGAGGTCGTAGGCATGCGCGATCGAGGTGAACATGCGCTGCACCCGCACCGCCTTGTCGCTGGCGGCGTGCGGATTCCGCTCGAGATCGTTGGCTGACCAGGCCGTGGTGGCGGACTCCTGCTGACGCATAACGGCCAGTCTAGGCTCGCTCCGGGGCCGGGAACGGGGTTCCCGCCGTCCAATATCGCACATGGGTGCCGTGCGACGCCCCGTTGTGCAGCCGAGCCGGGTCCTCCCGATGAACACGGTGCGCAGGACGAAGCCTGCCGCGAACCCCCGAAGGAGACCCGACCATGCACACCGACACCGCCATCGAGACCCTCTTCAACACGCTCCTGACCGGCGACCGCTCGGCCGCCCGCACGCTCGCCGACGAGCTCTGTTCGGACCTGACGCCCGAAGGCGCGATGAACGACGTGGCCTGGCCGGTGCTCGAGATGATCTTCGCGCACTACCGCAACGACCAGCTCACGACGCTCGCCCACAACTACGCGATCCGCACCCTGCGCCAGGTGGTCGACCAGGTCGCCGCGAACTACTCCCGCCGTGCGCGCCGCGGCGTGCGCGTCTGCATCTTCGGCGGCGTCGACGAGAGCATGGACCTGGCGAGCCAGATGGCGGCCGACATGCTCGAGGCCGCGGGCTTTGACGTCTTCTTCGCCGGCGGCGGCATCGCCAACGACGAGATCTACCTCGAGTGCACCAACCGCAAGCCGAACGTGCTGCTGCTCTGGGCGGCCAGCGGCAAGGACACCCCGGGCTTCCGCATGCTGATCGACATGTTCCGCAACAACGGCGGCCACGCAGGCATGCAGATCGTCTGCGGCGGCGGCATCTTCAACCGGGTGCCCGGCCTGGCCGAAGAGATCGGTGCGAACGTGGTGGCCCGCACGCCCAAGGAACTGGTCGAGAGCATGGAGTCGCTGTTCGCCCCGGCGGCGGCGAAGAAAGCCACGGCACCGGCGGCCCGGTCGTTGCGCCGAACCCGCGCGGTCGCCTGACCGGAACGCCCGACGGATCATTACGATGCGCGCCGTGGATCCCCGCGGCGCGCTTTTGCTTCGAGCCGGCCGGCACCCGCTGGCCCACCAGGTGCAGCGGAACCTGCAGACCTGGTGCGTACCCCACAAGGCCCAGATCCCGAGCTGCCTCGTCGCCGTCAGCGGTGGGGCCGACAGCATGGCGCTCCTGACCCTGATGGCCGCCCTGCACGAGCGCGGGGACGGGCCGCCCGCGCTTGCCGCCTGCTGCGTGCACCATCACCTGCGTCCCGAAGCCGACCGCGAGGTCGAGGCCGTGCGCGCCCAATGCGAGCTGCTGCGCATCCCGTTCCATCGTCGCGACGTGCATCCGTCGGCGGAGCCTGGCAACCTCGCCGCGGTGGCCCGGCGCATGCGCTACGAGGCACTGACCGAGGTCGCGCTCCAGGCCGGCGCGGCAGCCGTGCTGACGGCGCATCATGCCGATGACCAGCTCGAGACGGTGCTCATGGCGCTCTGCCGGGGCGTCGGGGCACTGGGCGTCGGCGGCATGCGTTGGCGCCGTCCCCTCGCCGAGGGCCGCATGCTGCTGCGGCCGTTGCTCGACATCCCGAAGTCACGGCTTGTCGGCTTCGTCGAGGAGCTCGGGATCCCCTGGCATCATGATGCCTCCAACGAAGATCCCGAGTCGGCGCGTGGCATGCTGCGCACGCAGGTCCTTCCGCACCTGCTCGGACGATGGCCGAAGGCGGCGGAGCACGTGGCGCACACCGCCGATGCCGTCGATGGCATGGCGGGTGCGCTCCGCATGGTCGCGCGGCAGGGATCCGAGCCCGAGGAGTACCGATTCGAGCTCGGCGGCATGGAGCGGCAGGTGCCTGAGGCGTTGCCGAGCCTGATCCAGCTCCTGCTGCCGCCCAACGCGCACGGCGATTGCCGCTTCTGGGCCGAGGAAGTGCTGCGCAACGATCCCGAGCCGCGCGTCTACGACGCGGGGCCGGACTGGGAGCTGCACATCCAGGGCGGCGAGGCCCGGTTCAAGGCGCGGGAGGCGCCCCGAGGCACGCCGTGAAGTCCTTGTCCGCGGTGCAGCGGATCACGCCGTCCTTGAGCACGGCCACGCTCGGCGTGGTGATGAGCCAGGTCGGTCCCTTCGGGAGTTCCAGCCGCACGCAGGTCGGGCAGGTGATGTCGCCGATGTCGCCGTCGCCGGCTGCCTCCGTCGAGCCCTCGGCGGCAGGCACCATGACCGCGATGATCTTCTCGCTGCGTCCCGCGGCAAGCCAGCGGTCGAAGACCTCGTGGCACTGCCCGCACTTGGGGTTGTAGAAGACGACGATCGCATCGCCTTCGAGCGTTTCCGCGGTGAGGCGGGGGAGGTGCCTCGCCACGCCTGCGTCGGCGAAGGTGCGACCCTTCCAGGACTCGAACGCCAGGTCGATCGCCTTGAGCCCCTGGCTCGCGAAGGCCTCGGTCTTGACGGTGTTCTCGACCGGCAGCCGGGTGGCGACGCCCATGGCCACCGTGAAGGCGACGATCGCGGTCACGACCGTCGCGATGCCGGACTGCCGCGCGCCTGCGACGGGAGCGGGCTTGGCCACCATGAAGAGGACCGACACGGCCAGCACGATGGCCGGTACGAGCATGGGCCAGGCGCCGCTCCCTGCGGCGACCGCACCCGGCGCATTGAGTGCGGCGAGCTCGGCGAGTGCGACGAAGGCGCCCAGCAGGGCACACGCCCAGGCGACCCTTGCGCCGGCCGAACGCAGCAGCAGGCAGAGCGCGGCGCCCGTGAGTTCAAGCCCGATGAGCACGCGAAGGCTGTCGACGCCATCGAGCCCGAACCGCAGGCCCAGGTTGCCCAACCAGGTGGGCAGCCAGGAGGTGCCGCCGTTCCACTGGAGGATCGCGGAGCCCGTGAGCAGGCAGGCGACGCCGAGCCGAGCGTGGAACTCCGTGTAGTCCAGCGATCCGACCGGGGTTTCCTCTGCGCTCACGAACCACCCTCCAGGACATCCGCCAGGCTCGCGGCATCCTCGTGGTCCGTGCACACGGCTTCGACGACGCCGTCCTTGATGCGCATGACGACGGGCGTCTGCACGACGTAGTTCGGCCCCTTGAGGAACGTGCGGATCGTGCACTCGGTGCAGGGCATCGGCTGTTCGTTCGCCGGGTCGTGGTCGGGAATGCCGATGAGCAGCGTGGGCCGCTTCAGTGTGCCGACGAAATGCGTCTCGAGCACCTCATGGCAGTGCTCGCAGTCGGCTCGGTAGAGCATCACGATCCAGGTGCCGCTGGCGATCGATGCCGGCGGCGGCGCATCGAGCAGTGCCATCTCGGGCTGTGCGGCGAGCGGCTTGCCGACCCAGCCTGCGAACTCCGGCAGGTAGTAGGGCTGCACGCTGGCGGGCCGTGCCGGCCACGACGGTGGAGCCGGGACGGCGGGCGGCGCGACGACGGGATCCTTCGGCGGGGCCGGTGGAGTGGTTGCGGTGGTGCCGCCGCCCTGGGCCGCGGAGGTCCCGCCATCGGTCGACGGCGTCGTCGATGCGGGATCCTCGAGCGTGACGGTGCGGGCAGGCATGCCGAACGCGAGGGCGATGCCGAGCGCACCGACGAGCGCCGCTGGACCGCTGCCCTGCAACCAACCGCGGCTGCGGCAGGAACAATCCTTGCGCGTGAGCAGCACGCCCGCGAGCAGGGCGCCGTCGATCAGCAGCATGTAGAGCGGATTCATGCCCGACTTGCCGAAGCAGCCGCACGAGCCCTTGAGCACGGCCTCGAAGCCATCCTTCGCCCAGCCGGTACCGATGAGCCAGAGCAGGATCGCACAGAAGAGCGCAAGCACCGCGGTGGCGAGCGGCCTTGATACGCGCGGCATGCACAGGATCGCGGCGGCGATCACGAGTTCCGCGCCGCAGATCGAGCGCAGGGCGAAGTCCATCCAGGCCACGCCCGTGAGCCCGAACGAGCCGTCCATGGCGAGGACGGCATCGAAGATCGGCTTGGGCAGGTTGCGCGGATCGTTCTCGACGAGCTTCATCACCGCACCCGCGGTGATCCACGCCGGCACGGCCAGGCGCGTGATGACGAAGCCGAGGCGAGAGCATGGGGCGCACGCAGGAGCCGTTCCCTGCGCCGGATCGTTCAAGGAAGCCATGGTCCGCAGTCTACGCACGGGCGGGGCCCGCGTTCGGCTCAGGGCCGACGGAGGAATCGGTCGAGCTCCGGATCGGTGCCCGGACGACCGAGCAGGTCGGCCGGCCCTGAGACCCGAATGCGTCCGGCATGCAGGAAGTCGACCGAGTCTGCGGTTGCGGTGACGAAGTCCATGTCGTGGGTCGCGACCACCATCGTCGTCCCCGCATCCAGCGCAAGGTCGCGCAGGACCGAGGTCACCTCGCGGGTGAGCATCGGGTCCAGCGCCGAGGTCGGCTCGTCGCAGAGCAGCACGGTGGGCTGCATGGCCAAGGCGCGGGCGATCGCCACGCGCTGGCGCTCGCCGCCGGAGAGGTCGCCGGGGTGGCGGTCCGTCAGGTGCAGCGCGTGCACGCGGTCGAGCGCCGCGGATGCTCGGGACCGAGCCTCGTCGGGAGGGACGCGGAGCACGCGACGTGGCGCGAGCTCGACGTTGCCGCGGGCGGTCAGGTGCGGGAAGAGGCTCGGCTCCTGGAACACCATGCCCACGGAGCGTCGGATCCGGTCGTCGATCCGCTGGAGTGCACCGTCGACCGCGGTGGTGCCCTCGACCAGGATCGTTCCTTCGTCGGGCGCCTCGAGCAACGCCAGGCAGCGCAGCAGCGTGCTCTTGCCGCTGCCGCTGGCGCCGATGAGCGCGTGGACGGTCCGGGGTTGGACCCGGACGGAACAGCCGTCCAGCACCTGTCCGGCGCGAGGCCAGTGCTTGCGGATGCCGATCGCTTCGAGGGCTGGCGTGCTCATCGCTGGATCGGCTCCGGGAGGGCGCGGACGGCGGCTGCACGGCGCTCGAGCCGTTGGCCGCACCAATCGGCGAGGAGGCTCAGCGCGAGGTAGAACGCGGCGGCCGCGACCAGCATGCTGGGCACCGCGAAACTCGCCTTGCCGATCCCCAGTGCGACGGCGAGCAGTTCCTGCACGCCGATCATGCTCACCAGGCTTGAGTCCTTGATCAGGCTGTTCAGGTCGTTGATGATCGCCGGAAGCGACAGGCGCCAGCTCTGCGGCACGACGATGAACCGGATCGTCTGCCAGCGCGTGAGCCCCAGGGCCTTCGCCGCATCCCACTGCGTTGGCGGGATGGCCTGCAGTGCGGCGCGGTGGATCTCGGCTTCGTACGCCGCGTAGTTGGCGGCCAGGCAGACGATGCCCACGACCACCTTGTTCCACGTCAGGAGTTCGGGGATGCCCAACCAGGCACCCAGCGCGGGCAGCGAGTAATAGAGGAGGAAGATCTGGACCAGCAGCGGCGTGCCCCGCGTGACGAGCACGTAGCCGTGGCAGATCCTGCTGATGGGCCTCGGTCCATGCAGGATCACGAGGGCCAAGCCGAGCCCGGCGAAGGTCGCGATCGGCATGGAGACGAGCGTGAGGACGGCGGTCATCGCCGCCGCGCGCGTGAGCGACCAGAGGATGAGCGACCAGGGAAGCCCCTCGTCGGCCGGCGCACCGATCGCCTCGGGGATGGTGGGCGTGATGGGGCCGCGCTGCGTCCCGAGGGCCGACTGGGCGTCGTCCCAGAGTCCCCAACGCTGCAGGATGCGCCCGAGCGTGCCGTCGGTGCGCATGGCCTCGAGCGCGGCGTTGACTTCGGCGAGCAGCGCATCGTCGCCGCGCCGCGTGACGATGGCGTAGACGCCGGGATCGAAGGTCCGTTCGACGAGCGCCAGCCGTGGGTCCTGCCCGGCGAAGAAGCGGGCGATGAAGGACTCCTGCAGGCACGCGTCGACGCGGCCGAGCACGGTCTCGGTGAAGGGCGCGAGCGAGTCGTCGTACTCGATGATCAGCTCCGGCGCCACGCCCGCGCTCCGCAGGCTCGCGACGCTTGCGCTGCCGTTGAGCACGGCGATCGGGCTGCCGCGCAGGGTGTCCAGCGAGGTGAAGCGCTCGCGGTCCTCCGCCCGCACGACCAGCTGCTGGGCGTAGCGGAAGTACGGCGTCGAGAACGCCACCACGCGTTCGCGCTCCGGCGTGATCTCGAACCCGTTGATGAGCAGGTCGCACCGATCGGCGTCCATCGCGTCGATGAGCGCGAGCCAGTCGGCGCTGAAGCGCTCCGCACGCACGCCCAGACGCCGGGCGAGGTCCTCGGCGATCTCGACCTCGAAGCCGATGACTCGGTCCGGATCGGCAGGATCCGGGAAGGCGAAGGGGGCTCCTCCGCTGATGTCGCAGCCCCAGCGCATCACCCCGGCGGCCCGCAGGCGAGCCAGGCCATCGTCGGCCGTTGCGGCCATGGCGGCGGCAAGGGCGATCAGGAAGGGCAGCACGCGCGGCACTGGGTCGATGCTAGCGATCGTGGGTGGCCGGATGCATCCGGTCCGGGGCCCGTGCGAAGCCGGGGCGATGGCTCGATCCAGCTCCAAGGGCACCGGCGCAACCGCCGCCTCGCCGCACGCTCCGGGGCAGTGGGTCCTCGTGCTGCCGGACCAGCTCACGCAGGAGGTGGGCCCGCTTGCCCGCGATCCACGCGCGGGCGTGGTCATGGTCGAGAGCCGCGAGTGGATGGCTCGGCGTCCGTACCACCGCCAACGGCTTGCGCTGCTGCTGCTGAATGCGCGCGAGTTCGCGGCCGAGTGCCGTGCGGCCGGACGCTCGGTGCACGAGGCTTCCGGCGAAGCCCCCATCGTGGAGCTCGTGCGCGGGGCGCACCGGACGCTCGGTGCCGTGGGACCGCTGCCGTGCATGCAGCCCGCCGAGCGCGAGGTGCGCGCGGAGCTTGCGCCGCTGGTCGCCGAAGGCGTGCTCGCGTTCGTGCAGCACGAGGGATGGATGACCACGGCCGATGACTTCGGTCCCATGCCGCGTGGCGGCTGGCGCATGGATGCGTTCTACCGGCGGGTCCGCAAGCGTCTGGGCATCATGGTCGATGCCGCCGGTCGCCCCGAGGGCGGGGCGTGGTCCTTCGATGCCGACAACCGCGAACGCTGGGATGGCGTACCCGCAGCTCCCGAGCCGCCGCGCTTCCCGATGACGCAGCTGCGTCGTGAGGTCGAGCGCGAGGTGCAGGAACGGTTCGGGGCGCACCCCGGCACGCTGGACGTGGGTGCACTGCCGGCGACGCGGCAGGACACGCTCGACCTCTGGACCTGGGCGCTGCGTGAGTGCCTGCCGCACTTCGGCCCCTTCGAGGATGCGATGAGCAGCCGCAGCAGGGGCCTCTTCCATTCGCGGATCTCGCCCGTGCTGAACCTCCTGCGGATCCTGCCGCACCGACTCGTGCAGGATGTGCTTGCGCTCGACATCCCGATCGCCTGCCGCGAGGGGTTCGTGCGCCAGGTCATCGGTTGGCGCGAGTTCGTCAAGCACGTGCATGACGCAACCGATGGATTCCGGCGCGGGCTGGGCGAAGCGGATGGTCCGATCGCGCCGCAGCCCGGAGACGCCGGATTCGCCAGGTGGTCCGGCTCGCCGTGGCGACCGACCCATGCCACGCCCGCGGGCGTCGATGGTGGTGCGCGTCCGTCATGGGCCCGTCGGGGTGATGGCGGCGCGACGCCGCTGCCGCCTGCCTTCTGGGGCGCGCCGAGCGGACTGCGCTGCCTCGACGTCGTGGTCGATGGCGTCTGGGCCGAGTCCTGGAGCCACCACATCTCGCGACTGATGGTGCTTGGCAACCTCGCCACGCTGCTCGAGGTCGATCCACGCGAGCTGGCCGACTGGTTCTGGGTCGCCTACATGGATGCCTGGGACTGGGTCGTCGAGCCCAACGTGCTGGGCATGGCCACCTACAGCAGTGGAGAGGTCATGACCACCAAGCCGTACGTGTGCGGCAGCGCGTACATCCGCAAGATGGGCGATCTGTGCGACGGCTGCCGCTTCACGCCGGGGTCGACCTGCCCCATCACGCCGATGTACTGGGCTTTCCTGAGCCGCCACGAGGCCGCGCTCGGCGACAATCCACGCATGAGCCTCGTCATGGGAAGCGTCCGCAAGCGTTCGGCCCAGCAGCGTCGGGATGACGCGCGCGTGGCGACGGTCGTCCGCGAGTTGCTCGTGCACGGCAAGCCCGTCACCGTGGAGGCGCTGCGATGAGTCGATTCACCCGGTCCAGTCCCATGCCGGCATCGCGTGCCGATCTCGCCCACTGGCACATGCGCGAGGGCGCACTGCAGCGCATGCTGCCTCCGTGGGAAGACGTCGATGTGGTGCAGGCGCCGGTGCCGATGGTCGATGGCGCGATCGCCGAGTTCGTGCTGCACAAGGGTCTGCTCCCGTTGCGGTGGGTCGCGCGCCACGAGCAGGTCGATCCCGCCACGGGATTCGTCGACCTGCAGGTGCGGGGCCCGTTCCGTCGCTGGCGCCACCAGCACCGGTTCGAGGAGCGCGGTGCGACGAGCGCGATCACCGATGACATCCAGTACGAGCTGCCGCTGCCGCCGCTGGGTTCGATCGTCGGTGGGTGGATGGTCCGCGGTGACCTCGAGCGCGCGTTCCGGTTCCGCCACCGCAGGCTGGCCAACGATCTGCAGCGCCATCGCGAATGCGCCGCGCTTGCGGGCATGTGCGTGGGCATCACCGGTGCGAGTGGGCTGGTCGGGCGCCAGCTGCAGGCGTTCCTGACCACCGGCGGCACGAGCGTGAAGCGCCTGACGCGCGGCTCGGCCAGCGCGAGCCGCGGCGAGATCCAATGGAACCCCGGTGGTGAGCGCGTGGCGACGGCACCGTTCGGATCGCTCGATGCGGTCGTCCACCTCGCCGGCGCCAACCTGGCCGATGAACGCTGGACGCCCCAACGCAAGGCGGTGCTGCGCGACAGCCGCGTCGCGGCGACCCGACACCTGTGCGAACTGCTCGCGGGGCTCGAGCGCAAGCCGCGGGTCCTCGTCAGCATGAGCGGCATCGGCTACTACGGCACCGAGCATGGTCGCACGGTCGATGAGCGTGATGGTGCCGGCGAGGACTTCATCGCCGCGCTCGCGCGCGACTGGGAAGACGCCACGCGACCCGCCGTCGAGGCGGGCATCCGCGTCGTGCTGCTGCGCGCGGGCATGGTGGTCACGGCCGCGGGCGGTGCCGTGGCGAAGATGCGCACGCCGTTCCTCTTCGGCGCAGGTGGGCCCGTCGGTTCGGGGCGACAGGGGATCTCCTGGATCGCCGCCGACGACCTCTTGGGCATGATCGCAACCGCCATCGTGGATGAGCGCTGGTCGGGTCCCGTGAACGCGGTGGCTCCCGAGTCGGTCGAGCAGCGCGCGTTCGCGAAGGCGCTCGGCCGCAGCCTGCGTCGGCCGGCGTTCGCGCCGCTGCCGGCCGCGGTGGTCCGCATGATGTTCGGCGAGATGGGCGAGTCCCTGCTGCTGCGGGGCCAGTTCGCCCGGCCGTCGCGCGCCCTGGAGCTGGGATTCCGCTACGACTTCGGGCAGATCCAGGATGCCCTTGACTTTGAACTGGGGCGAGCCTGATGGCACCGTCGATCTGCTGGTTCCGCAACGACCTTCGGCTCGATGACCAGCCCGCGTGGCGCGGCGCGTGTGAGCGAGGCGAGCCCGTGATCGCGTTGGTGGTCTGGGATCCCGAGGCCGAGGGAGCGTGGTCGCCCGGTGGTGCGAGTCGGTGGTGGCTGCACCGGTCGTTGCAGGCGCTCGATGCCTCGATGCAGTCGCTCGGCGGGCGGCTGGTGGTCAGGATCGGTGTGGCCGACGCGGTGCTGGCCGACGTCGCGGCGGCGACCGGCGCC
>Ga0129333_10006787_pt1 | contig 10830 bp, 29 predicted proteins | sample CPB6_08_DNA_FD_94474 | JGI IMG/M metagenome (GOLD analysis project Ga0129333, IMG submission 94474) | Freshwater to marine salinity gradient microbial communities from Chesapeake Bay, USA - CPBay_Sum_0.6_0.8_DNA | ecosystem: Environmental > Aquatic > Marine > Coastal | place: USA: Chesapeake...
AGTCGGTGTAGTCGGGGAAGAAATGGACTTAACTGGATTAAAGCTGGAGGCGTAATGGCTCACTTTGCCCGTATTGATGAAAATGGTGTGGTGCAACAAGTTGTCGTAGTGGATAACAAGGACACCTCTGATGCTTCTGGCGTAGAGAAAGAGCATATCGGCGCAGCGCATCTGGAAAAGATTCTCGGCGGCACTTGGAAGCAGACAAGCTACAACGGCAACATGCGTAAGAACTACGCAGGGATCGGCTACACATACAGGGCTGACATTGATGCCTTCGTGCCGCCACAGCCTTTTCCTAGTTGGACGCTTAACGCAGACGCGCAGTGGGAACCTCCGGTAGCAATGCCTTCCGATGGCAAAATGTATAGTTGGGATGAGGCAACTTTGACATGGGTTGAAAATGGACTCTCAAACGCTTCTTAACGCTGTCTTTGGCATTCTTTGCACTGCTTTTGGTTGGTTCTTCCGCGTGATGTGGGAAGCGCAGCAAGAGCTCCAGAAGGACTTGAGAGACCTAGAGAAAGGTTTACCTCACGCCTATGTCTTGAAACCGGATTACGAGAAAGACATAAGCGACATAAAAAACATGCTCGCTAAGATCTTTGACAAGCTAGACCATAAGCAAGATAAATGAATTGGTCAGACGTTCTTAAGGCGGTCATTCCTGTAATCGTTGCTTCGCTTGCTTGGTTACTAGGTCAGGTTGCAGACTTCTCGACGCGGCTGACAAAGATTGAGGGCTCCATGCCGGCGCTAATCACAAAGGAAGGTGTGCCTACTGACAGCCCGATCAGCGCAGAGAAACGGGCGATGCAAAAAGAGCAGCTGATGCAGCATATCAACGAGCTGCAAGTAAAAGTCAGGCTTTTAGAAGAGCGCGAAAGGCTAACCAAGAAATGATGACTTTGCTTTCGTCGCTTCTTTCCTTCCTGGCCGGAGGCGTTCCCAGGTTGCTCGACATATGGCAAGACTCAAAAGATAAAGCCCACGAATTACAGCTTGCTCAGCTTCAAATGCAGCGCGAACTAGAGATGGCGAAAGAAGGCTTCTTGGCTCAGCAGCGTGTCGAGGAGATACGAACGGAACAGGTACAGATACAAGCGCAGGCAGACGAGATGAAAGCGCTCTACGCGCACGATATAGCCCTTGGCGACGGTGTTTCGCAGTGGGTAAAAAATCTTCGAGCTCTTGTTAGACCAGTAATTACTTATGGCATGTTTGCGCTACTGGTCTTTGTGGATGTCGCTGGCTTTTGGTACGCGTGGACAATGAACGTACCATTCGATCAAATGCTTAATCAGCTTTGGGATGATGAGACGCAGCAGATCTGGGCTGCAATCATTGCATTCCATTTTGGAAGCCGAGCATTTGCAAAGTAAGTCTCTTGAGATGCTCAAGCATCACGAGGGCGTAAGGCTTAGACCTTACCGCTGCCCAGCGAGACTGTGGACAATCGGCGTAGGCCACGTTATCGACCCATCACACATAAGGGTGAAGTATGAAGAGAGACTCTCTTTACCGATCCCGAGCGGATGGGATCGAACGCTCACAATGGCGGAAGTCGATGAGATTCTGGCTGCGGATTTACAGACATTTGAGGCTGGCGTACGCAGATTATGTCCTGCTGGCCTTACTCCTAATCGCGCTGATGCACTCACCAGCTTTGGGTTCAATGTTGGATTAGGGAACCTTCAAAGATCGACGATCCGAATGCGGCATAACCGAGGCGACTATGCTGGAGCCGCGCAAGCCTTCATGATGTGGACAAAAGCTGCTGGCAAAGAGTTACCGGGATTGGTAAAGCGTAGGCGTGATGAGTCTATGCTTTATTTAAGCGAATAAGAGCGTCTTTCACCATCTGGCCGACGCTCTCACCGTGATGTTTTGCTATCTGCTCGATGAGCGGAAGCCGCCGAGTTTTAGGCTTCGACAAAAGCCAGTGAGCCCAATCCTCGACGACCAGCGGCATAACTTTCTCATAAGCTGCCGCAATTTCCTGTCGATCACTGCTGGTTACCTGCTTGATGGTCGAGATCCAGTTCTCCGAGGCTCCACGCTCGAAATGCTTTATGTTTTTCGATGGTGTCTTCGCATTCGGTCGAGGGCGGCTTCCAGCCGTACTGTCGCCAGATCTCTTCGACGGGCTTGAAGGTTCTGGGGGTTCTTTGCTCTGCAATCAACTCTCTCCAGCTCATGCTAATTTCCTTTGCATTATTTCAACTTCCGTTAAAAAAGTCATTACATCTGCTTCTAAGTCGTCAATGTCTTTTGGGTCTGGCTCGAACCTAACTACAAACATCTGAAGATGCTCAGGCAACCGCGGATCAAACGATACAAAATCAACCCACTTTCTACCCGTACAGGCAAGCTGAGCAAGCATCTGATTTTTGTGTTCAGAAGGTACGGTTCCTTTCATCATCCAATTTAGATGCGTCGACGTTTTTGGGCATTTAATTTCCAGTAATCCATCTGTCCATACGAGACCATCAGGCGACGCTGCAAAGCCGTGTATGCGCGGATGATCGACGATAGCGACTTGCTCTACCCAGATGCTTGTTTTGATCTCATACGCAGCTCTTGCAAGCGGTTCGTTGGCCGTTCCCCACTCCATGTACGCATTTGTATAAGACTCGATTGGTGAGCCTGTAAGACGCTCTGTAATGATGTCTGCAATGTAATTGGCTCGCGTTGCGGTTCCGGCTTTAGCGCGAGCATCCGATACTCTGGATGCCGTAACCTTACCGAGACGGGCGAGTTTCCATTCCTCGGTTCCCTGTTCCATCAGAACGGAACCTCATCATCGTTATCAGCCTCGGATTTGGGTCTGCCGCTCAACATCTGCATCTGATCGGCAACGATCTCGGTGGTGTACTTATCGTTTCCGTTTTTGTCTGTCCATTTTCGAGTTTCTATCCTTCCCTCGACGTAAACCTGAGATCCTTTCTTTACGTACTTATCGACGATCTCAGCTAGCTTTCCCCAAAAGACAATGCGATGCCATTCTGTCTTTTCCTGGCGTGTACCGTCTTGCTGCTTCCAAGAGTGTTTTGTAGCTAACACCAGGGTACAAACCGCAACCCCGGCATCTGTGTATTTGGTCTCTGGATCTTTGCCGGCGTTACCGATGATGATCGCTTTATTCACTGAACCCATAACTTTCCTCTTTCAAATAAAAACCCGATTGTTTTGCGGTGGGCTTCTTCCCACATCGCTTCTTTCTCTTGTTTGTTCATCCGATGCCCTTGGTCTATAGCCATATGACACCGATAACACAGGGCGGCAATCCTGTAATCGTGAGCCTTTATCCCTTTACCTTTCCCGTCGCGTAGCTGGTTACTGTGCGCGGCGACGACGGTTCCATCTTCCGAGCCGCACAACACACACTCAAACTCACGAACGGTTTCCAATAGTTTTTGGTTTCTATACATCATTGGGTGTTCCTAATCTCTGCTCTAGCGTTTGCTTGCTCTGAGCGCCAAATTTCGATTCGGGCTTGAGCGGCGATAAGATCCCATCGTAACTTTTCTTCTATCGCCACGGCTATTTTTAAGCCCTCCAGGAGCTCCAAATATTCCGGGTGAGCGTACGCATCGCGCTCCTGAGCTGAGATTGGCTGAGCGGTGTTTAGCTGCATTAGCAGGGCTTTCTTGCTCTTTCTAAACTCTTCCAGATACACGCGTTGAGCTCTAGCGTCTGCAAACTTTTCAGCATGTTTTAAGATGTAATCAACCGCGGCATGTGGGTCTCTCATTACTTGATTCCCAATGCAGTTTTACGTTGATCTTTAGCGGCCACAATTGCTTTCTGTAATTCAGGCTGGCCTTTGTATTCCGTGTGTAACGCCTCATAAACTTCCCGCAACGTTTCTTTTGTAGCTCCGGCGATCAGCATAAGTTTGTCGGTAAATTCAGGCGTATGCGCTTTTACTTCGTGCGTGGTTGCATCAGCGTCGTTATCGCCTTCTGTAGGTATGCAGAACGCTTGAAAGGCTGCGTACTTGTAAGCTGCGCTCATCGCTTTATTCGTCGCTTTGTCGCCGCTATCCATTGCTTCACCAAACGTCTTAACTGTGTGTTTAGTTCCATCGTGCGACGAGACAAAATCGAACTCAACCTCGACCACGACATAAAACAGAGACGATCCGCTTTTGCCCATACGCTCGCTAACCTCACGAGCAATTACGCGAGGCAGGATTACTAAACCATGCTTGCTGATAATCGGAGCGAGTGCGTTGTAAACATCATCTATCCCGCGAAACCCGTAGCCCTGCTGTACGTTTTTACGGTCTTTAGCAATACCTTGCTGGCAAAGATCGGCAGATACTTTGGCGATTAAGTTGTAAACGTTCATATTTACCTCACGAACAGGAACATTAGAACTCCGTAAAACATCCCCAATGCTATGTAAGCCAGCCATTCTATTTTCCTCATGATTATTTCCTGTAAAAGGGGCCGAAGCCCCGGTGATTAGTAATTAACGATTGCATCCCAACCTTCTTGCGTCATGCGTACGCAAGAATCTGCACCGCGCCCCCAATGAACAACTAGGCCGGCGTTAATTAAGCTGGTAAGCGTACCTTTATCTGCAAATGATCGAACAACTTCGCTTGTCCAGATTTCGCAAATGTCAGAGAATTGATCTGGAACTCTGCCGTTAAGAGGCTGATGTTCGTTGCACATAATGTTTTTGAGCATTTGTGCTTGGCCGGCTGTAAGTGTGGCAATCGCTTTCATCTGTATATCTCCGTAATAAAATTAAGCACTAAATTAAGTGCGTAAAAACATCTTATAAGATGTCTGTGTACAGGTGTAAAAAATAAACGGTTTAACAGACGAAAGGCGGTAACCAGCAGATGAGCGGCAAATCACCAACACAACGATCACTAGAAAAGCTCAGATCTGAAGGCTATCTCTGCCAGATTGTCGAGCGCTGGAACTCTCACGCAAAGATCAGGCAAGACCTATTCGGCATAGGCGACATCTTGGCTATAAAGGCCGGTGAGACGCTACTGGTACAGACCACAAGCCGGGGTAACGTTGCTGCGCGAGTGACGAAGATACAAGAGTCAGAGCATCTGTCCACGATCCTGGCGGCGGGCTGGAAGATCACCGTTCACGGCTGGGGAAAGCTAAAGACAGGATGGACTTGCAAGATTGTGGATTTCTGAATACGATTGTTGAGTAGTACGCATTGGCTAGGGTAGCTCCCGAAAAGCGGTTCCTTCACCCGCCTGCCACATGCACCCATCAGTGAAGGCGACTTTGAAGGGAAGTCTATGCACTATTACCCGCACCACATCGGGGACTTTTTACGCGACACTGTTTCGTTAAGCCCCAAGGAATGCTACTTTTATCTTAGGCTCATCTGGCTTTATTACGAGTCAGAAAATCCGCTGCCTGATGATGTTGAGGTTTTGGCTTTTAAGATTGGCGCAAGGGATGATCTTGATTGTGTTCGTATTCTGTTGCGTACATTTTTCAGATATGACGAGGATCTGAAATCATATACGCATCAGAGAATAGATGGCGAAATAAAGAAGTATCAACGCAAAGCTAAGTCTGCAATAGCTGCGAATCAGATCAGATGGGAATCTGAAAAGGGTCTGAAATCAGATGCAAAACAGATCCCAACCAATAACCAACAACCAAGAACCAATAACCAACAACCAATTATTAAAAAGGGCTCGGCAAGCTCGCTTAAGCCTGATGATGTTAGCGAATCAGTTTGGTCTGACTTCTTAGCGCTCAGGAAGGCCAACAAATCACCGCTTACTGAAACGGCGTTGAAGGGCATAAAACGCGAAGCCGTGAATGCTGGCATGACCTTAGAAAAAGTTCTGCAGCTTTGCTGCGCCAGAGGCTGGAGAGGCTTTAAGGCTGAATGGGTAACGGAAGAGGTCAAGAAAGATGATCTTTACAAGCAAAACATAGAAGCCATTTTTGGTAAGCGACGAGAAATCGACATTACACCCCACCAAGATCTGCTGGAGGAATAATGGACATTCAAGTTATTGAGGTCATCTTTAAGAAGATGGCGCTTACCTATGGCAAGGCTTTTATGGATCAGTACAGAGACGTACAGATGCAGGAAGTCATGCAAAACTGGGCTAAAGAGCTTGCCGGATTCAGACCGCATGAGATCGCTTACGGTCTTGAATGCTTGCCAGACAGACCGCCGAATGTCATACAGTTTCGCGCCGTTTGTCGGATGGCGCCGCCGCCTATCGTAAAAATGCTTGCCGCTCCGATTGATAAAGAGCGAGGATTGCAAGAGATTAGCAAACTTAAATCATTGATGAGGCGAGTATGAAAGACGAGAAAGTAGACCAAACCATCAAGAAAGCGGTTAAGGCTGGCAAATGGCCTTTCGCTGCGTTCGTTGGTAACAAATGGGTCAAGCCTAAGAAGATTAAGCCTGAGCCTATTCCTTTTGAACCAGCGCCGTGGTGAGTTATGACTAAGAACGAAAAGCGTTTATTTAATTACTGGCAAGAATTTATTGATAGTTATGAAGGCGCAGGGTTTAGTTATCAATTTATCAAGCAATCGCAATTCGTTGCTCCGGTTGGTAACGTCATGCGGCTCATGGTTCCGATCAAACCGCTTGCTACGCCTTTTATTTACATGAAAGTGCAAAAAGAATTTGAACAATGGTTAAAGGACAAACACAACTGGAAAATAAAGCTGTACTTTCACGTTGTCGTTTGGAATGAATCAATAGGCAGACTTGAAATGTTGTTGGCTGAAACAAGAAGTGTGCTCGCCGAAAAAATGAATTGAGGTAACTATGAAAGAACATCACGAACTGGTAAGACAACTTGCAAAGCCTGGGGAAGAGATCATCGACGATCTAACTCCGACACAAGCGTTTGTACTTCACATGGCTATAGGCGTATCTGGCGAAGCTGGCGAGCTGTTAGACGCAATCAAGAAGTTTGCGATCTACCAAAAGCCGTTAGACCTAGAGAACGTTGTTGAGGAACTGGGCGACATTGAGTTCTATCTACAAGGCATTCGGCAAGCATTCTGCATAGACCGCGAATACGTTCTGCAACAGAACATAGAAAAACTGAGGAAGCGTTACGGCAAGACGTATACGAACGAAGCGGCGCAACGCAGAGCAGATAAATGCCCGCCATGTAACGACGTTTGTGAGCAAGGCAGACTATGCCCGGCGAGGAAATCATGAGCAGAGAAGCTATGCAGATGGCGCTGGATGCTTTAGAAGCTAATTTAGGCAATTGGGCGGCAAAAACAAAAGCCGTTAAAGCATTGCGCCAAGCACTGAAAACAGAGCGTGAATGGGTTGGGCTGACGGATGAGGAGTGTATTGAGTCGGTGCCAGTGATGCCGTATGAATATGAAATTAACGTTCAGGCACTTCTTGAATACACAAAAATTGTTGAAGCCAAGCTAAAGGAAAAAAACGCATGAACCAGCAAGAAGTAATGATGCTTGCAAAGACGATGGGCATAATGATTTCTGGAAAGCCTGAGTTTGAGCAATCGGTTGCAAAGTTTGGCAAACGAATCATCAAGCGCTTTAGACCGCTGACTAAAACCCAGAAGATTTACTTGGACGCGCTGGCTGAGCCTAAGTCACTGCAAAACTTAGCGGATCAGTTTGGTTGCACAACACAGAACGCGCTGAAGATGATTAGGGCATTGGAGGCTCGCAAGCTGATCTCAAAAGAGAAGTTATTCAAGCAGCATGTTGGAGCTTGGTCTTACTACTACCAAAGAAAATCATGAGCGGCGATCACAATATGAGTGATTCCATCAAATGGAAATCAACAATGACCGATGGTCAGTCAAAGGTTCTTGCTTACCTAAAAAAACGTAAAACACCGGCGACTCTAAAACAGGTTCAGTTGCAGATGAAAACGGACAAAAGATCTTGCGACAGAAATCTTAGGAACTTAACCAGAAAAGGCTACCTAAAAACAAAGGTAATCGTGAATGTGTTGGGGAAAGAACGTGTTTACGAGTTTGTAACCGACAAGGTTCAAGAAAAACCCGTGGTTAAACAAAAGCCAAAGTTTCACAAAAGCAGAGTCACCGTAGAACCGAAGTTTTATAACAACCCGTTTGGCATAGGACAGTAAATGAAAATAGAAGCAAAGATGCAAGAGCATGATTGGGTAAACGTCTACTACGCGCATGACATCATGATCGTGCCGCACTACAGCAAGAAAAAAACGTTCGTGCTTCCAGGCGGGCGTGAAGTCAAAGAACAGACGCTGATCGACAAAGGCTACAAACCAGCAACTTCTTACTTGTGGCCGAGGCCGGTGTGACCCACGAGGAAATTATTAAGCTAGCGCGTGAGGCCAACATTAAGCAAGCCATTGAAACACCCCATTTACTGATGGTGCATGAGCTTGAACGCTTTGCCGCCCTTGTTGCTGCTGCCGAGCGTGAGGCGTGTGCGAAGGTGTGTGATGGCATGGATCACAACGGGGTGATGATTGCCGCAGACTGCGCCGCCGGCATACGAGCAAGGGCAGATAAATGAGCAAATGTTTGTTTGCGGCGTTTTCCGCTTACATCATGGTTGCTTTTGTAAACATGGAGTTAAACGCAGGATCATGGAATGAGTTTTCGCGTTTTATCATGATTGCAATTGCTATGTTTATTGCCGCTGTTTTAGGCGAGGGTAAAGGCGAATGAAAACCTACATAGCCGGTGAATCCAACTGGCGAACGCCGGAAGATGAAACGCCGCCGCGAGGGGTAAAGATGCTTTTACTTAACGCTGGTGGTGTTTGCGTAATCGGAACCTGGACGGATTGGGCGGTGGCATGGGCTCCGCTGCCCAAGGTTCCCGAGCATATAAAAACGATTCTTATGTCAAAGCATTTGAAAGGAATGCCATGATTTCAGAGATAAGACAAGACGAGGTAATTAGGATGGCAAAGATTGCCAAACTGCCAACCTACTTTAAGACAGGCGAGCCAGTGAATCTAAAAGAGCTGGAGGATTTTGCTGAGCTTGTAAGGTTCAACGTGAGCGAGGCAAGGCTCAATCACTGCATCGAACTATTAGAGAAACGTGGTCACAAAGACGCAGCAGACTTACTTAGGGGCGAAGGATGATTCCATTTACTTTTCCAACCGCACGACGAACAGATCCGCTAACCTCACATATGGCGGCAATCGACGCAAGGTTTAAAGCTAACAATCACAGGCGCACTGCCCTGCTTGCTTTACTGGAGCACAATAACCTTACCGATTACGAGCTCGCAGATAAAACCGGCTTACAGCAGAACAGCATAGGCAAGCGCAGGAAAGACTGCCAGGATGCGGGATTAGTAACGCACTACCGAGATGACGACGGAAATAAGGTAAAGCGACCCGCTCCGTCTGGAAGCAAGGCTTATGTGTGGATGCTTACCGATCGGGGCGAAGAGCTGGCAAAGCAAATTAAGAGGGAACTATGAACATCAACGACATGGCAAGGCAAGCATTCCTAAACTCGCTGACAGAAAACCTCAGTGATTTCGACAAACTCATGCTCCAGATCGACGAGATATGCGATATGGCCGAGGATCTGTCGTTAAGAGCTAAGCAGTTGGCAGACGAAGCAGAAGAACAGCTTAGGAGGTTCAAAGGTGAGTGAATGGGACTCTGTAAAGGGCATTGTGGAGCCCTGGAGAAGGCTTACAGTCGAAGAAATGAAGTCTGTGGGTAGAAACCTACTCACAAAGCAAAACGAGGCTGAAATGCTCATATTTGCCACGAGAATCGAGGCGTACATCATGGCATTGAATTCGTCAAGAAGTGGGAGTAAACTCAAAAAGTGACTCCTTCCCCTGTGAGTATTTGCCCTCTCCCCGAGGGCTTTTTTTGGAGCGCGTGATGCCAGTTCCTAATGATGCGATGGTTGCCGAGGCTAAGAAAGGCTTAGCTTGGCGTGAAGAATTTGGGCGCGGCGGAACGGCCATAGGCGTAGCGCGAGCCCGAGACATCATCAACAAAGCCGATCTTCCGCAACAAACGATCAGCCGGATGATTAGCTACTTCGCAAGGCACGAGGTTGATAAGCAGGGCGAAGGATGGTCTCCAGGCGAAGATGGTTATCCATCAGCAGGGCGTATAGCTTGGGCATTGTGGGGCGGTGATGCGGGAAAGAGTTGGGCGAACGCAAATAAGAAAGAGCAAGCGCAACCACAAGAAGTCTATACACCGGGCAGATTCATTATGTGTTTGCTTCACGCCGTAACCAACGCCCATATTCTCCATCTGCAAAGCCAAAGCTATGCCCAACACAAAGCGCTCGGCAGCTTCTACGAGGATCTGGGCGACTTAGTGGATTCCGTGGTTGAGCAGTGGCAGGGTCTAAATGGCAAGCTGATGAACTACCCCATCGAGTACAGACCGCCAGAGAGTACGGCTAAGTCTGAGCTGGAGTACATGCTGGCTTATGTCGCTGACTATAGAAGCTCGATGGGCGATGATTCGGCCATACAGAACGGCATCGACGAGATTGCAGCGCTTATGCAATCCACGCTCTACAAGCTGACGTTTCTTAAGTAATGCCGTACCGCAAGACAACAAAGGGATGGTTTTGGGGCAGTAAGGGACCATTCCCAACACTACAAAAGGCTCAAGCAGTAGCAAGAGCAGCATATGCTGGAGGTTATCGTGAGGATCGAGAAAGCATTAGAACATCTAGCCAACGAAAAGGATTTCATCTTCCAGGCCGTGTTCAACCAAGATGATCTGCCCTACTCACTCTATTGTTTATTCAACGCGCTTATGGAGCGTGAACAGTTAGAGTCAATCACAAGGCATATGACTCGCAAAGAGTCAGATCTATTCTTAGACTTAG
>Ga0129333_10006788_pt1 | contig 10829 bp, 16 predicted proteins | sample CPB6_08_DNA_FD_94474 | JGI IMG/M metagenome (GOLD analysis project Ga0129333, IMG submission 94474) | Freshwater to marine salinity gradient microbial communities from Chesapeake Bay, USA - CPBay_Sum_0.6_0.8_DNA | ecosystem: Environmental > Aquatic > Marine > Coastal | place: USA: Chesapeake...
AGGCTGACCTGGAATCAAAAAGTCGATACAATAGAAAAATATTGGCACAATTATAAATATTGGTTGAAACGTGAGTATCAACATCAAAGGAAACAAAATGGAGGCCAAAGAGCCTGCTGAAGGGATTTTAAAAAGTGGGGACTGGGGCGACGCAAAAATGTACAAAGTTGTATGTGATTGTGGCGATCCGGATCATGAACACAATGTAATGGTCGAAGCTGAGGATACAGGAATTAGCGTTACCATTTACGCAACAGTAAAATCTCCCTGGTGGTCAATGAATCGATGGAAGCAAGTTTGGTTTTTGCTTTCAAAAGGTTATCTGCAACAGGAAACAGTTATTTCTTTTAACGAACAAACAGCTCTCAACTACGCAGAAACTCTTAAAAAGGCCATTAATGATGTCAAAAATTTCAAAAAGTCCTAAGCGTATGACTTTCCAAAAGGAAAGCTATGTCAAACGTCAAACTGAAAAGGGCGAACCCGTCAGCGAAGACTATCTAGATTATTTTGTGAAATCTCTCAATGATTATGATGCTAGATTTGACGATCCTCAGAAACGTATTAATAATCTAGAATATGATTTGCTCACTACAGATTGGATTTTGGATAAGGTTCGTTCTAACGAAGCCTATGCCCAAAATTTGTACGCGGCAATGTGCAACAATGGATTCATTAAATTGGATGTAATTCCAATTCTAAAACAAGAAGAATGGAGTTGCTCTTGGCGCTATGCTGGAGGTATAATTGCCGACATGCGTAAAGAAGGTGACTACATAGATTGGTACTGTTCTGGTATTCGTGGCGGCTATGACGACAACGAAGATCTAACCGAACAGCAAAAAGCAAGATTGGAAATAACTAAGCATTATGTCGGCGAAGGCCGCATGACCGACGAGATCCGGAATGATCTCCAACGTCTTGGCTGGGCAGTGGCGCCTGGTGGAGATTGGGAAAACTTTATTAACTAAGGAGATTGGAAACTAAAATGTCTTGGGAACTCTATGAGGTTTGGGCAGAGGACGAAAGCGGACACGAAAAATTGGTTGAAACAACTAAAAGTCGTAAACAGGCAATTGATATAGCTCGCGATTGCATTAAACAGGGATACTCTGTTGTCAAAGTGCTACAAGAAATAGATGACGAAGAAATGAAGTTAATCCAAACTTTGAAAGGTTGACCCGCATGCCTATTTGTGCTATAATAACTTTGTTATTAACACTTAGGAGCAAACAGAATGGCTAAAACTGCTACCAAAAAAGTTCGAGTAACTGCCAAGCATGTGGCTGAACATCGCGCCAGTTCAAAACGCGACTTGAGCCCAAAGTGGGACGGCTGTGAAACTTGGACTGCGGATCAGTACATGAAGACGTTTCGCGAGGCCATGCAGTTCTATAACATGAATCATTCTGGCAAGGATCTTAAGCCGCAGGTCATTAATTGGATGGGACGCAATGGTTACACTAAAGAACAGATCAAGGCTTTTAAGGACACGAAAGATTGGAGATGCACTCTCACTATTGGTTCTATTGCCGCTTGCCTTAATCGCGGTATGTTGCCTGTTCGTGCTGACTTTAATAACGGGCGTTCTACAGCTCTTTGGCTTGGCGAGAGGATCTCGGAAGTAATTCAAGACGGTCAAAATGACATTGCAGAAGCAGAACAAGACGAAAAGTCTACTGCTCCTGTTATTAACATTCAAGAGCGTCTTCGAGAAGCAGCTGGAAAAATGACTATCGAAATTGAAGATGCAATTGAAAAGTTCCAGTCTGATCCCGAAGCTTTTGATCCTAAAGAATTTAAAATCATTAGCGTTCTCAAAGGCAAAGGGGCTAAGGCCGCTCATGCTCGTATTATTAAGAGTTTTTATGAGAGAGATTTAGCAGAACTTGAAGAGCTGGCTAGCGGCAACGCTGATGAACAGTTGCGTGAAGGTTACAGCCATCGTACTAAAAAGCAGATCCGTAAAATGATCGACTTTTATAAAGAAGTTTTTAGCGCCTGCGACATGTTGGCCGAAGAAGCTAAAGTTACTCGCAAACCACGTAAGGTCAAGGCTGTAAATAAAGAAAAGATAGTTAGCAAACTCAAGTATAAAAAGACTGACGATGGTCTAAAGTTAGTTAGTATTAACCCTGTAGAAATACTCGGTGCTAAAGAGCTTTGGACCTATAACACCAAAACTCGTAAACTAGGCAAATATATTGCTTCAGAATTCAACGATCTCGGTATTAAAGGTACAACTATTATTGGCTTTAATGAAACTAAGAGTGTTCAGAAAACCCTGCGTAAACCTGCTGAGCAACTCAAATCCTTCAAAGATGCCGGGAAGGTTACTTTGCGTAAGTTTCTTGAAGAAATTAATTCTGTAGATACCCGAATGAACGGGCGTATCAACGCCGACACTATTTTGCTTAAGGTAGCCTAATGTTCTTCTAGAGTTTGATAAATATTGGTATGATGAATACTAATATCGACCAAACTCTAGAAGCATTTAACAACGCAGTTAAAGACCTTGTTAGTGCCGCTCATCAACCAGTAGCACAAGAAATTACCACACATTTAGAGTTTCGCGCTAAAAAGGGCGAATCTAATGCAGGCAAGGGTGTGCTCTGGGTTGGCGAAGGGCTTACTAAACAACTTGTTTTTAATCCAAATCCCGATAGATTTTTCTCGTCCGAGTCCATAGAACTAGGCAAAGACAAACAATTACTAGTATCGGGCGTTAAAGTAATTGACAGTAAAGAACTTGGTCCTACTGTCACAAAGAGTAATTTACAACAATTAGGACGTCTAAAAGGTCTAATTGTAGATGGCCCTGTTAATATTAACCAATATCTAATTTATAATACTTCTACAGACCGGTTGGGTCTCGGTACTGAAGTGCCTAATGCTGCCATTTCTGTTGCTGAGCAAGGCATAGAGGTAATGCTAGGAACTACAGAACAGCTTCATGGCATGGTTGGTACTTTTACTAACGTGGATTTTGATGTTGTTGTTGGTAACGTTCCTAGAATTTCAGTCGCAGGCAATGGTAATATAGTATTAGGAAACTTTAACAGAAATCCTATTTCTGTTAAGATAAACGGAAAATTAAGTATCGGATTAGAAAATTCTGATCCAAATGTAGATTTGCACGTTGCAGGTCCTGTAAGATTAAACAATCATATTCAAATGTATGCATCAGCTCCTCCTGAAGAAGGAACATATACTAAAGGCGACATTATTTGGAATGACAATGCTAAAGTAGGACGCAATGTTGGCTGGATATGTTTGACAGCTGGTAGTCCAGGTGCTTGGTATCCTTTTGGTGAGATTAAAGATCGACACTTCTAATGGACTATTCAATTGCCGTTGTTCTAGGTAACGGCGAAAGTAGAACTAATTTTCCAACTTATAAACTAACCGGTCATGTTCCATTGATTGGTTGTAATGCAGTACATAGAGATACAATAGTAGATCATCTTGTATGTTGCGACGAACGCATGATACGAGAAGCCGTTCTTAATCCTAATACCATGGAAACGAAAATATATGTTCGAGAACACGGATACGATTTCTTTAGAAAGGTTCAAAAAAGAAAGAACATAGTTAAAGTTCCCAATATTCCTAATCCTCAGTTGATTAGAGTTGATAATCCCAGGAACTGGGGTAGCGGAACTTATGCTCATCTAATAGCTAGTCAACTAGAAGATGTAAAACAGATTTACATGTTAGGTTTTGACCTGTATAGTTCAAATCAGTTCGTAAATAATCTTTATAAGAACACTAAAAACTACAGCGCCAGTGCTAGTCATGCCATCGATCCAAGTTATTGGATATGGCAATCAAATAAAGTTTTTAAAATATACTCTCACATATCATACAAAGTAGTTAATAAGAATAATTGGGAACTACCGAAAGAATGGCAACTGAGTAACGTTGAAAAAATGAATCTAGAAGATTTTGAAAAATATTGCGAAACAGACTTGTTTAATAAGTAAGAATAATGTATAATGACAAAGAGGTACATATGTCAAAACTTACATACGAAAATAACGTAGGCGAAAAAATAACAGTTGAATTAGCCAAAGGCAATATTACCGATCTCGAAGTTGAACTAGATGTAAACATGCTAGAACCTCTTTGGGAAAAATTAAAGGCAAAAGTACAGGCAAAGAATCCCGTTGTTGACGAAGTTCAACAATAAACAACAGAGGTCTCAGGCATCATCCCTCTTTAAATACTCTGCTGTCATCAAACTTGCTACTTTAACGAAAGGAGACTAGAGATGGCAAAATTTTATTCTACAAAAACTTATGGAAACGACAGAGGTTTAAGTTGTTGTTTCCGCCAATGGCGAGCTACTCATAGCCATTGTTCTTTACTTCATGGTTACTCAATTGGCATTAGACTAGTGTTTGAATGTGAAACATTAGATGATAAAAATTGGTGTATGGACTTTGGAGGTCTTGCTGAGTTTAAGAAGTGGTCAGAACAGATGTTTGATCACACATTAGTCATAGCAGAAGATGATCCCGACCTTGAAGTTTTTAAGAAACTTAATGAGATAACAGGCGGACACAAAAATCAAGGTGTTTGTGATTTAAGAATTGTTCCAGGTGTTGGTTGCGAAATGTTTGCCAAGATGTGCTATGACAAAATGTCAGAACTGCTCATATCAGGCAACATGCGCTACCCTGTAAATCCAAATGTTCGTGTTAAGAGTGTTGAGGTTTTTGAACACGGAGCGAACTCAGCAACCTACGAAGGATGAAATGTTAGAGACTATTTGTGATATTCTAGTTGAGTCTTACAAACGTAATTGGATCACAAGTCGTGATGGCAATATAAGTATTCGTCATCACGACCGTAATCATTTTTACATTACACCAAGCGGTGTTCGTAAACAGACTCTTCAGCCCGATCAATTTAAAAAAATTAGTATCCATGGAATGTTATGGCAGGAAGAATTTTACACAGACATCAGTGCTAAACTGAAACCTAGCGGAGAAATTCCCTTACACTTTGGTTTACAAAGAGAAATGGGGCAACATGCCGATGATGTTCGTGTTGTTGTTCATGTGCATCCAACTTACTGTGTCGCTGCCATGCATGCCGGTATTCAACTTAACGAATTAGTTAAAGACTTTCCCGAGTTGAGTCGTTATACCAAAGTGGCTCCTAACGTTGGCGACGTTCCCCCTATCAGTCAAGAGCTTGCTGACCAATGTTTTGAAAAGCTGAAGTTAGATCAGCATGGCAATATCTCTTATGACATTGTGGGCATCAAAGGACATGGCGTAGTAGCTATTGATACTAGCCCGTGGCGAGCATTTGAACATATAGAACGTCTAGAACATATCTGTAAAATTGTTCTATCTAGTAAAGGTTATAGATGAAAAAAATTGCAGTGATCGGTGCGGGCATCGCAGGAGTTATTCCTGCTTATTACCTGGCAAAAAAAGGCCATGATGTAACAATTATAGATCAAGAAAGATATCCTGCTATGAGATGCAGTTACGCTAACGGAGGACAGGTTAGTGTAAGTAATTCCGAAGTGTGGAATACCTGGTCAAATGTTCAAAAAGGTTTAAAATGGATGCTGCAAAAAGATGCTCCGTTGTTAATCAACCCTAAACCTGAATGGTCTAAATTAAAATGGGCAGGAAAATTCCTATGGCATACTCTGCTTAAGGATCATATTCCAAATACTTCTAGAACCATAGTAATGGGAATAGAAAGTAGACACCTTTATGAAGATATCATCAAAGATGAGCAAATTGAATTTGATCGAAAAACAAGCGGTATTCTTCATATCTACAAAAAACAAAAGTACTTTGAACAGGCAGAGGATATTGGCGCCGTATACAGAGCCAATGGTTGTGAATGGGACATTCTTAATGTAGATGGTGTCTACAAAACTGAATCTACTTTGAAAGACAACAACGACATCGTTGGTGGAGTTTGGACTGCAAGCGATTGGGTTGGGGATATTCACAAATTCTGTAACGCTTTGTGCGACATTATGATTAGGAAATATAATGTCAAACTATTGCTAGATATCGAAGTAGACAACTTAAAAAGAATTAGCGAGCTTTATGATCAAGTAGTTGTTGCTGCAGGCGTTGGGAGTGCCAGATTAGCTCGTAGCATAGGTGATAGTATCAACGTTTATCCAGTCAAAGGTTATAGTATTACTATACCTGCTAAGGATGTCGTATCATATGAAGCTATGCCAAAGGCCAGTATACTGGACGACGAAGCTAAAATTGTATGTAGCCTTTTAGGAACTAGACTACGAGTAGCAGGCACAGCAGAACTTTGCGGTGAAAACTATGATATTAGACGTGACAGAATTGAACCTTTATTGCATTGGGTACAGAAAAACTTCCCCAAAGTTGACTGTAGTGAATATTCAAGCTGGGCATGTCTTCGTCCTATGACACCAAACATGATGCCAATTATAAGTAAGAGTAAGAAAAGATCTAATGTATTTTATCATACAGGACATGGGCACCTAGGTTGGACTCTTGCTCCTGCAACAGCACGAAGATTATTGAGTATAATGTCATGAAAACTATTGAGATAGGAAATTACAAGGTAGGTATAAAAGAACCTCTAACATTAATCGCAGGCCCTTGCCAAATAGAAAGCAAAACTCATGCAGAGATGGTCTGCGGTAAACTTGTTAGTATAACAAGCAAATTAGGTCTGCAATTAATTTACAAAAGCAGTTTTGACAAGGCTAATAGAAGTAGCGTTAGAACCAAACGTGGTCTAGGTATTGAAAAAGGATTAGAAATTCTTAATCATATTAGAGGAACGTTTGCTGTGCCTGTTCTAACAGATATTCACGAAAGTTACCAAGCTGACCTAGTGGCACAAGCGGGTATAGACGTTATACAAATTCCAGCATTCTTGTGCCGTCAAACTGATTTATTATTAGCAGCAGGGGCAACTGGAAAAGCTATTAACGTTAAAAAAGGACAGTTTCTAGCACCACATGATATGAAAAACGTGGCAGAAAAGATTGCATCTACGGGTAATGAAAATATCATGCTTTGTGAAAGAGGATATACTCATGGATATAATAATCTTGTTGTGGATATGCGTAGTTTACCCATTATGGCAGGCACCGGGTATCCAGTGGTCTTTGATGCTACTCATAGTGTACAACAGCCTGGAGGAATGGGAACAAGCTCAGGTGGGGATCGATCCATGGTCCCGTTCTTGGCGAGGGCTGCTGTAGCTACTGGTTCAGTTTCTGTATTGTTCATGGAATGTCATGAAAACCCAGACTACGCACCTAGCGACGGTCCAAATATGATTTCTCTTGATCAAATGGAAACTATTTTAACAAAGGTAGTAGCAATAGATGCAATCGCTAGATCTAGAAACTAAAGAAGCTAGAAAATTTCGTAAGGCATTACATAGACTACAAAAAAATGTAGTCGATAATAACACGAAAGAAAAGTTCACAGTCTTATGTGTTCGATTTGGTACTAAGTACGGTCGCGATTATGTGGAACGTTTGCGTAATATGGTTCAACGCCATACCACTATCCCTTACGAATTTGTATGCTTAACAGACGATGCAAGACAAATAGAAGGAGTTAGAAGTATTGTCCAACCTTTTCAACAATATAAAAAGATTTGGTGGCATAAGGTTCATATGTTCGATAAAAATCTTCCACTGAACGGGAGGATTCTTTATTTTGATCTGGATGTTATTATTTGCGACAATATAGATAAACTTTTTTTAAATCATGATAAATTGTTCTTAGGTATTAAAGATTTTAATAGAAAGTTTCATCCTAGTTGGCATTATCTCAATAGTTCTGTTTTAAGTTGGATGCACGGATCTCAAAATTACATATATGATGAATTTTTACGCAATCCGTTAGAGGCGCAGAAACTTTTAGGTGATCAAGATTGGATATGGAAATTATCCAAAAACAAAATGCAATTTTGGCCTATGGAATGGATACAAAGTTATAAATGGGAAATACGTAATCGAGATGAGTTGGTCAACAGAACAGGCAAACAAGGATTCAAATTTATAACTAATCCTCGTATACCCACAGGCTGTTCTGTGGCTGTTTTTCACGGCGATCCAAAAATGGAAGAGGTTAAGGATCCCTTTGTCATTGACAACTGGAAGTGATAATGCTATAATAGCATTATGACTACACAGACTAAACTTCGACGTATCGGCTTTGCTTGCAAATGGATTGACTTGCCTTGTCAAGTTGACGGAATCAAACCCAAAGACGACTGCAAAAAATATAATACCGGAGCTACCACTGTAGCTTGGTTAAATAGACAGCACAAGGATGTGGCTGTTGAAAAACTGTGGTCTTTAATGAAAGACAACATCGAATCCACTAGACTCCTTGTAGAAAGGGTAGGTGAATTAGATGAAGATCTTAGAATGGTACGACTGTCAAGCGATATACTGCCTGTATACACTGAGCCAACTTGGTCTTGGTTTTGGCGGACTTCCGATGTCAGAGCCTATGCAGAAAGAGCATTTGGAACCGTGGGAGCTTTGGCTCGCTCGCGTGGTGTACGCCTCTCTTTTCATCCTGGCCAGTTTTGCGTGTTGGCATCTGCTAACGATGATATAGTTAATCGCAGTATAGAAGAATTTGAATATCACGCAGACATGGCTCGCTGGATGGGCTACGGTCAAGAATTTCAAGATTACAAAATTAATGTACACATTGCAGGTCGAGCAGGCCCCGATGGTATTAGACGTGCGTTAAATCGTCTTTCTCCAGAAGCACGTAACTGTATTACAATCGAAAACGAAGAGATTAGTTATGGACTCAATGACTGTTTGGGCATTAGTGATGTTGTGCCTATTGTTCTTGATATACATCATCATTGGATTCGCGAAGGCGAATATATCTCGCCCGGAGATGATCGTGTTAAAAGGGTTATTGATAGTTGGCGTGGTCGGCGACCTGTGGCTCATTATTCCGTTAGTCGCGAAGACCTTTTGGTAGAACATTGTTCTAACACAATGCCCAATATGAAGTCTTTATTAGAAAGCGGGCACAAAAAGCAAAAGCTCAGAGCACATTCTGATTTTTACTGGAACAAGTCCGTAAACGAATGGGCACTGAGCTTTAGGGAAAACTTTGACATTATGTGCGAGAGTAAGGCTAAAAATCTAGCAAGTCAAGCACTATATCAAGAAGCTGTTAAATTAGGCCTTTGACTTACGAGTTCTGATTTTCTTAGCCGCTGCCTTGACGTCGCCCTTTGTTACCTTACCGTCACCGTCAACATCAGCTACCTTCTTGACTCTAGCCTTAGCCTTTTTAGCAACTTCTTTAACGTCTTCCAAGTCAACCTTGCCGTCCTTATTTACATCAAGAGTCTGTACAACTACATCAACTTTTGGTGCATCAGGAGCAGGGGTTGGCTCTGATTCTACTGGCTTATCGTCCTTTAATACAAAACGATAGGCACCGTAGATGAGTAGTCCTGCGACTAATAAAACGAGAAGTAATTCCATAAGTATATCTCCTTAGCGAGTTATTTAGCGATAAATATACGTAGCCACCATAAAAAGAGCATATAATGTATAAAATGACCAAAAATGAAGAGCAATTTTATTGGCGGGGTGTGCATTTTCCGGGCACTCTAAATAAAGAAGAATTAGATATATGGTTTCAGCTTCAAGAAAAAGTTGAAGTCGTAAAAGAACTAGATACAAAAGAACAGGAGCGTTGGAATAACTATTTTGGTCTCTTTGCAATATTTTTAATAATAATGGCATTTATATTATGACTTTTGAATTTTTAAAAACATTTAGTATTACAGAATCCAAAAAAGAAAAGTTAGAACAGGAATCCTTATCTTTTGGCAAACGTGAACTAGAACCTGTAATGAGTAAGGCTACACTCGATTATCATTACAGCGGACTAGCAGCCAAATACTATGAAAGATACAACAAGGGAGAAGGTGATCCCAGTTTCAATTACGGTGGTGCTGTTTTACATAATTTGTTCTTTGCAAATTTGCAACCGCCAAAAAGCAGTAACAAACCTTTCGATGCTAGTCTTGAATTGATCGAATCCAAGCATGATAGTTTTGACAAATTTAAAGAGGCAGTTGAAAAAGAGTTTATGGCTGCACAGGGGTCAAACTGGATCTATATGGATACCTCTGGTAAGCTGCACACTATACACAATCACGAATACAAAAAAGGTATGAAAATTGCCTTGTTGATAGATGCATGGGAACATGCATGGGCATTAGACTATCAACAGGACAAAGCTGAATATCTAAAAAATATTTGGCGTATTGTTAATTGGGGAACAGTTAACGATAGATTAAACAACAAGGAGCGATAAAATGTTAGATATATTATTTTGGGTTTTAGTTGGTGCATTCGTAGGGTGGCATTTCCCAGAACCATTTTGGGCCAAAGCAGTTAAAGAAAAAGTTCTTGGAATGTTTGCCAAGAAAGAGTAACTTTTTAACGCCTTAGGCGTTAATTATTATATAAGGAGAGCTATTATGAAGCACTTTATTGTTGCGTTTGTTTCTAGCGTTTTAATGTTTTTGACTGTACCTGTATCTGCCGGGCCTCATCGTGATCACGGCTTTCAGCACAGACATCATAATTTTCATCATCACAATCGTCACTATCATCACGTTTATAGACATCGTGATTGGATAGTACCGGCCATCATTGGTGGAACTATAGTTTATGCAGCCACTAGACCGGATCCAGTTATTGTTCAACAACCTACTGTTGTCCTACAACCTAATCAAGTTATAATTGACGGTGTTGTATACACCAAACAAATTATGATTATCAACGGTGTACAAAC
>Ga0129333_10006789_pt1 | contig 10828 bp, 21 predicted proteins | sample CPB6_08_DNA_FD_94474 | JGI IMG/M metagenome (GOLD analysis project Ga0129333, IMG submission 94474) | Freshwater to marine salinity gradient microbial communities from Chesapeake Bay, USA - CPBay_Sum_0.6_0.8_DNA | ecosystem: Environmental > Aquatic > Marine > Coastal | place: USA: Chesapeake...
AATGTCCGATAAGGATAAAAATCTAACAAGAGCAATTGCTTTCTCTAGCATATATCCAATAGCCTTGGCTAAAATGCGAGAAGGAATGATATGTAGGCCAGTTCTAAAAAAATTAGATGATGGCACTTTAATGATAAAGGAAATAAAATGACACAATCTCATGAAGAGATATTTAAAGCAATGAATGCATCAAATATTTTAGTTGCCATATTGGCTAAAATAAATTCAATTGATATACCAGTAGATTTATTTATTTCTTCAAATAATGAAGAAAAACAGCTTTCTGTTACTTATAATGAAGAAACAAACTCATTTGAATTTAAATTAAGAGAAGAAGATGAAAGTTTAGATAATGAATAATCTTCCAACAGACTATGGACTTGATGCGTTATCAGCATTACTTCACGAAACAGCAAAAGAAAAAGGGTTTTGGGAAGGAGATTATTCTTACGACAAAATTGGAAATAAATTGGCATTAGTTCATTCTGAAATAACCGAAGTCTTGGAAGCAATACGTAAAGATCAAGGTTCTGAAAAGGTTGTAGAAGAAATTGCAGATACTATTATCAGATTATTAGATTTGTATGCCGCTATGCGTAATGAAGAATTTGTTATTCATAGCCTAGATGAAGTATTACAAAATAAAATGGATAAAAATAAAATTAGACCAACCCTTCACGGGAACCGTTTTTAATGATATACTATACTAAAGAAAGAAAATAATGACACTACAAATAGATGATATATTGGCAAAACTTGATGCTAAAACTAGAAACAGAGTTCAATCTGCAATTGATGTTAAAGTTGAAAAGCAGAAAACTCCAAGCATAGGGCTTAACCTTGCTCTTAAGGGTGGACTCGGTTTTGGAAGACAGGTGCTGGTTTGGGGCAATAAGTCTGCTGGTAAATCTTCTTTTTGTTTACAAATGATTGCAGAGGCACAAAAAGACGGTAGGGTTTGTGCTTGGATAGATGCAGAACATTCATATGACCCATCTTGGGCAGAAAAACTTGGAGTAGATTCAGAGAAATTAATTTATTCATCTGCTAAAACGGTAAATGATATGGTTGATGTTGCTACACAATTAATGGAAGCTGAAGTTGATATTATTGTTGTAGACTCAATATCGGCATTACTACCAGCAATATATTTTGAAAAAGATTCAGATGAATTAAAAAAGCTTGAAGATACTAAGCAAATAGGAGCAGAAGCAAAGGATATGACCCATGCGGTCAAAATGTTAAATTATGCAAACAAAAATACACTACTTATTCTCATTTCACAACAAAGAAACCAGTTTGGATCTATGCATGCTAGCCACATCCCTACAGGAGGAATGGCAGTTAAATTCTTCTCCTCTACTGTTATCAAGCTTTGGTCTTCCGAGGCTGAAGCTAATGCTATCAAATCTGGCGTTAAAGTTGGCGATAAAATTATTGAACAAAGAGTCGGAAGACCAGTTAATTGGATTATTGATTACAACAAACTTGGGCCCCCAAATCTATCTGGGCAATATGATTTCTACTTCCAAGGAGAAACCTTAGGAGTAGACGGTGTTGGAGAAACTTTAGATGTTGCAGAAATGTGTGGCATTGTAGAAAAAGGTGGGGCATGGTATACCGTAAATGGAGAAAGACTACAGGGCAGAGCAAAGGCTGTTCAATATCTTAAGGATAATCCAGATGTTGTAGATAAACTGAAAGAAGAAATAGATGCCAAATATTAATGAGTTTATAGGTCCTAAACCTACAAAAGAAAACATAAATAATTTAGAAAAGGTTACTGGATCTAAGCCCTGCTCAAAGTGCGAACTTGATGTTAGTGAATATTTTTGGGATCCAGTAAAATTTATTATGACATGGACATGTGATAATGGTCATGAAAATAATGTATCGGTTAATAAATGACAGAGCGTGGAGAAGCAAAAAGAGATGGGGCAAAAAGACAAAAGAATTCTGGTCGTGGGCAATACCAAAAAGGTGATGCTCAATGGAACCAGTTTGTTGTAGACTATAAAGAATCAAAATCTTCATTTAATTTAAATAAAGATGTTTGGTCTAAAATCTGCACAGATACATTTAAGGTAAATAGGAATATGTTTCCAGCCTTAAAATTAATTATAGGCGAAGAAAGTAAGATTAGACTTGCCGTAATTGAATGGGCGCTACTAGAAGAGCTAGTAGAAGCCTGGGAAAAGGAGAATAAGAATGGCTAATCCAACTATTACATTAGTCGGAAGGCTTGGTCAAGATCCAGTTGCTATTGGTGATAATGGTCTTAGACTGCGTTTGGTAACAAATGACCGCAAGAAGAATGAAGAAACTGGCAAGTACGAAGATGCTGCTACTTCTTGGTGGACCATCAAGGTTTGGGGAAGACTTGCAGAACAAACCAGAAATTCTATTAAAAAAGGACAAGAGCTAACAGTTGTTGGAACTATCTATGAAGAGAATTGGGTAGATAAGTCTGGAACAAATAGAAGTTCTTATGAAATTCGTGCTGAAAGCATTGCTGTAACAACATATAGCATTAACAAGGAGCGAGCAGCAGACAGGATGTTTGAAGATTCTGAGGTTCCATTCTAATGAGAGAAATTTTTCTTACAACGTTAGTTGGTGCTGCAGTAGGCGGAATATTCAGTGCATTTAAACTTCCAATCCCTGCACCACCAGTGTTTGCTGGACTTATGGGGATTGTAGGTTTATGGATTGGCTATGCTGTTGTAACAAAGATTGTAGTGGGCTGACATGAGCGAGTTGAATACACTTGAACTAATTAATAAAATAACAGAGTTTAATGATCTTCATGAATATATGCAAGATGATCAATTGGATAAATCTTTAGCAATTGTGGTAAAATTGTTAATGAATCCAGATGTTCCAGCAGCAAAAGCTCCAATGCTTATAATTGAGTTGCAGGCAATGTCAACTAAGTTTTCTATGATGGCTTCTGTGTATTCAACTATCGCTAAAGATAAGGCGGGTACTACAAATAATAATAAAAAGAATATTTATTATTCAGCTAAGGAATCGATAGACAAATTGGTAGATGCTTTGAAATATGTGGTGAGATACAATGGCTAAAGAAATAGTGGCTAATTTAAAATTTAAAAAGAATACTGGAAATTTTGATCCAGATTCATTTGCTAAAATGCTGGAAGATGCTTATCAATCAACAAAAAGACCAGATAAGCAAGACATGAAAACCTCATTTAGTCCAAGCTCTTTAGGGTATGGTTCTGGGAATTGTCCAAGATATTGGTATATGGCATTTACTGGTGCTTTTTTTATTGATAATAATACGTCTGTGGCTGTGGCTAATATGGCACAAGGAACACAGGCTCATGAACGAATACAGAATATGATTAAGAAAATGGGTATACTAAAACATCAAGAACTTGAGGTTATTAATGAGTATCCTCCAATTCGTGGATTCCTAGACGTAATTATTGATTGGAACAATAAAGATGTAATTGGCGAAATAAAAACTGCTAAACAGGAGTCATGGGATACATATCAGTCTAAAATGTCTCCATCACCAAACCATCTACTTCAAATATTAACATATATGAAAGTTAGAAATGTCGAAGAGGGATTCTTCTTGTATGAAAATAAAAACACTCAAGAAATATTAATTATTCCAGTTCAAATGAACGATAGGAATAAAAAGATTATTGAAGATATGTTTGCGTGGATGTGTGAAGTATATGATAATTTTAAAAATGGTGGATTGCCAATGAGGCCATTTATTAAATCTAGTGCTGCATGTAAAAACTGTAAAGTTAAAAAAGATTGTTGGAGCGGAGAAACTGGTACAGTTCAGATAGAACCATTCGATCCACCTAAATTATGATTTGTGCAAACAAAGAATGTGCTAAAGAGTTTGATGCAAAAACTCACAATCAAAAATATTGTTCTGATGAATGTTGTAGGATTGCAACAAATAAAAAAATCATGGAAAAATATTATGAAAAAAAAGCAATTAAATCTGGAGCAAAAAGATTGTGCACAGAGTGCGGTGCTAGACTAAGCAGATATAATCAATTATCAATATGTTCTAAATGTGAAAAAAACTCAGCAATAAAAAATAGACATACTTTATTAAGGATGATTAATGACATTAGCTAGTTTAACTAAAACTAAAGCAAATAGAGTTTTAGGTATTGATGCTTCTACTAACTCTATTGCATTTTGCTTGCTTGAAAATAATAAACCTATCAAATGGGGTAAAATTAATTTAACTGGAAATGATATATATGAAAAAATACATGATGCTAAATGCAAAACGTTTGCAATGATAGATGAATTAAAATCTGATTACATTGCAATAGAAGGGGCAATACTTGTCAAGTCTGCTGATGCTGTGATAAAATTGTCTTATGTCTACGGTGTCGTTATTGCTGAGCTTATGTCTAGCGTGTCTAGTGTTATTACTGTATCTCCTTCATCTTGGCAGGCTCATATTGGAAATAAAAACCCAACAAAAATTGAGAAAGACAGACTTAAGTATGAAAATCCTGGGTATGCTGATTCTTGGTATAAAGCAAAAATGCGGGAGATTAGAAAAAAGAGGACAGTAGATTATTTTAATAGTAAATATAATCTAAACATAGAAGATTTTGATGTAGCAGATTCATTTGGAATTGCTTATTATGCTAACGAGGTATTAACAAAAAGATGATACACAACATTACTCCGCAAGAAGATTTTATAATTAAATTGCTTAATGGTAAAAAAAATGGATGGTACGTTGAGTTAGGAGCTTTTCATTCAAGTAATGGAAGCAATACTTATTTGCTAGAAAAAGAATATGGATGGAAAGGAGTTTCATTTGAAATAGTTGATGCCTTAAGAAATGAATTTAATGAAAATAGGTCAAATCCATGTATGGGTGATGCTTTAGACTTTAACTATATATCCTATTTTGAAGAAAACAATTTTCCAAAACAAATAGACTATTTACAAATTGATATAGATGCAGGATATGGTCAAGATGGTAGACCTGTAGGAAATCCCTATCTTACACTTCATGGGCTATTGGCGGTGCCACTTAATCAATATAGGTTTACTATAATTACTTTTGAACATGACGCTAACATGTATTGGAAAAATATTGAAATGAGAAATGTACAAAGGGAAATTTTAGATTCATTAGGATACTCTTTAGTTGTAAGAAGTGAACATGAAGATTGGTGGGTAGATCCAAAAGTTATATCATTAACTGAATACAGAGAATATTTTAGATGGGATCATTTATGATTATACAAATTATTGGATTGCCAGGTTCTGGTAAGACTACACTTGCAGAAGCGCTTAAAGAACGAATAAATGCAATTCATCTTAATGCTGATCAAGTTCGTGCTACCGTTAATTCAGACCTTGGATTTACAGTAGAAGATCGTATTGAGCAGGCAAGACGAGTGGGGGAAATGGCAAGATTAATATCTAAACAAGGGGTAGCACCAGTAATTGTAGATTTTGTATGTCCAACAGAAGAAACAAGAAAAGCTTTTGGATTTGCTAATGTAGTTATTTGGATGAACACAATTGGTTTTGGAAGATTTGAAGATACTAATAAAATCTGGGAACCACCAACATTTTATGATATTGAAATAGAAGGACATATTGACACACAAAATGTTGAAGATAATGTTAATAAGATAATAAATACTATGGGACTATTTGACTGGTCTGCTCCAACTACTTTACAACTCGGTAGATATCAGCCTTGGCATGAGGGACATCAGGCACTTAAAAATGAGGCACATAAAAGAACAAATCAAGTTTTAGTTGGAGTAAGAAACACCTATGGAACATCCGAAAAAGATCCAATGACATATAAAGAAGTTGAGTATTATATTGAACAAGATAATTTTAACAAAGATACATTAATTATGAGATTGCCAAATATTACAAATATTGTATATGGAAGAGATGTTGGATATAAAATTGAACAAGTTGAATTACCTGCAAACATACAAGCAATTTCTGCAACACAAAAAAGAAAAGAAATGGGAATATGAACGTAACAAGGTCTAGATCAGCAGTAAAGGCAATTACCTGGAGAGCAGTAGGTACTGCAGATACTTTTGTAATATCTTTTTTGATAACAAAGGAGCCCGTTACAGCTGGAGCAATCGCTAGTTTTGAGATTATAACTAAAACTGTTTTATATTATTTTCATGAACGTGGTTGGAATAAAATAAAATGGGGCAGAGAATGAAATTATATAAAAGTAAAGATTGGCTATACAGAAGGTATGTAGTTCAAAAGAAAACTATGGAAGAAATAGCAAAAGAGTGTGGCGTAACTGTTATGACCATATACCGTGCACTGAAAGATAATGGGTTAATTAAATGAGTCTAGAGCCAGTGTTTGAAGATTCAAAAGATTTTAATTGTTCAGATTTATATTTGCTTACAGTAGGTACAGAAGCTGGTAGAGAAATCTGGGATACCTGCCATGAAATTGCACATATGTTAATAAAGAAAAATATCGCCTATGGAAATTCAGCCCTTGATCCTGTGCGTATATTTTCTAAGGCGGGACCAAGAGAACAACTCCATGTAAGAATTGATGATAAATTAAATAGATTAATGAAGGGCACTGAATATCCAGGAGATAATGATATTGATGACCTTATTGGATATTTAGTATTATTAAAAATAGCTAAATCTAAATCCTAGTCAACTAAGATATGGTATAATAAATTTATATGGATATTGAATTAGCTGATCACTTTGATCGTATGAATAAAGTAGTAGAGGAATTGCTAAAAGGTAATAACCCTACTCAGATTGCCACTTTGACAGGATTTAAACGCTCAGAGGTTATAGAGTATATAGACGAATGGAAAGAGGTCGTTAGAAGCGATTCTGGAGCCCGTGAGAGGGCAAAGGAGGCCATCTCTGGGGCTGATCAACATTATGCCATGTTGATTAAAGAGGCTTGGAAAACCGTAGAAGATGCAGACCAATCTGGACAATTAAATGTAAAGGCAACTTCTTTAAAGCTAATTGCAGATATTGAAGGTAAACGAATTGGAATGCTTCAAGAAGTTGGACTTTTAGATAATGCAGAACTTGCTACACAAATTGCTGATACAGAAAGAAAGCAAGAGATACTTGTTAATATTTTAAAAGAAGTTACAGCTACATGTCCTAAATGCAAATTAGAGGTAGCCAAAAGACTTTCTCAAATAACTGGGATTGTTGAGCCAGTAGTTATAAATGAGGAGTTAAGTGGATCTTAATTTTAATGATCTCATTGATATCCTAGACGGAGAGGAGTTTGATGAAAGACCAGTCGATTTACGAACATTTGTTACAAGCCCAGATTATCTCGGTTTACCTCCGCTTTCGGAGTACCAGTATACACTCATTGAGAAGAGCAGCCAGATCTATAAAGAGTCTACCCTAATTAAACTTTTTGGAGAAGAAGAGGGTATAACTAGATATAAACAAACATGTAATGAGGTAATAGCACAATTAGGAAAAGGAAGCGGAAAAGATTATTGTTCAACTATATCTGTTGCATATATAGTTTATTTACTATTATCTCTTAAGGACCCAGCAACATATTATGGGAAGCCTCCTGGAGACACTATAGATATTATTAATATTGCTATTAACGCACAACAGGCAAACAATGTTTTTTTTAAAGGATTTAAAACCAGAATAGAAAGAAGTCCATGGTTTATTGGAAAGTATGAGGCTAAAGCTTCTGAAATTAAATTTAATAAAAATGTAACTGTATATTCTGGACACTCAGAAAGAGAAGCGTTTGAAGGTTATAACGTGCTTGTTGCAGTCTTAGATGAAATATCTGGATTTGCACTTGAAAGTACAAGTGGTCATGATCAGGCTAAAACAGCAAGCGCTATTTATGAAATGTATCGTGGCTCTGTAGATTCTCGTTTTCCAGATTACGGTAAAGTAATTTTGCTTTCATTTCCAAGATTTAAAAATGACTATATACAACAAAGATATTCGGAAGTTGTTGCAGAAAAAGAAACTATAATTAGAACACATGTTTTTGATATAGATCCAGATTTACCAGAAGGTACTCCTGGAAACCAGTTTGAAATTTCATGGGATGAAGATCACATTATTTCGTATAGACTTCCTAAAATATATGCACTAAAAAGGCCAACATGGGAAGTGAATCCTACTAGAAGTATTGATGATTTTAAGGTGCCATTTTATAGAGACCCAGTAGACGCACTTGGTAGATTTGCCTGTATGCCACCAGAGGCTATTGATGCCTTTTTTAAATCTAGAGAAAAAGTAGAAAAAGCATTTAGTAATTTATCATTAGCCGTAGACAATTTTGGAAGGTTTGAGGAATGGTTTGTCCCACAAGAAGATAAAGATTACTTTATACATGTAGACCTAGCTCAAAAACATGACCATTGTGCTGTTGCAATGGCACATATTAATAAATGGGTTAATGTAAAGGTAACAGATAATTATTCTCAGCCAGCCCCTATTGTTGAAGTTGATGCAGTTAGGTATTGGACACCAACATCAGATAAGTCCGTAGATTTCACAGAAGTAAGAGACTATATACTTGCTTTAAGATCCAGAGGTTTTAAAATCAGAATATGTACATTTGACCGCTGGAACTCCCATGACATGATGCAGCAATTAAAACAGTATGGAATTAATACAGAAACTCTGTCTGTTGCAAAAAAACATTATGATGATATGGCAATGGTAGTACTTGAAGAAAGATTGTCTGGTCCACATATAAAATTATTAATTGACGAATTGCTTGAGTTAAGGATTATTAAAGACAAGGTAGATCACCCCAGAAAAGGCTCTAAGGATTTAGCGGATGCTGTATGTGGTTCTGTATTTAATGCTATCAGTCTTACTCGTCCAGATTTTGGCGCAGTGGAAGTGCATACATATAGTTCGCTTAGAAAGCAACAAAGGGAAGAGGAAAAACAAGAAAGTTTAAACTTAATTAAAGCGCCTTCTGCTATGCCTAGAGGTTTGGCGGAAGCACTAGATGGAATGGGAATCGTATGAGTATATATCAAGATAAAGCTAAAGAATGTAGATGCTGTGGAAAACATGTTCCGCTACCAGTTAGACTAAAAGAATTTAATGGCATTAAGGTTTGCCCAACTACATTTGATAATATTTCAGAATATAAAAGAATATGGAATGAAATTGGAAAAAGGCCTCCAGGAAATATAAGGAAACATTTTTCAGAATATGTGCAACAAATTGTTGAGCAATCTATTGACAATAAGTTGCCAGAAAATATATAATTAACTAACTAAGCACCAGTAGCTTAGTTGGTTAGAGCCCCCGACTCATAATCGGGTAGTCGTAGGTTCAAGTCCTACCTGGTGCACAAAGGAGAATGGTGGACGAAGAAGAAGCATTAAGACAAATACAGTATTACATAGAAATAGGTGCAATAAAACTTGCTGGCTACAATGAAGAGGGCGAAGCTATTTTTGAATTAAATGAAGATGTTACTAAAGATTTAGCGCCAGAATTATGGGAAGCCCATATGGAATATGTCGATGATAACCTTACTGAATTGTTTGAAGAAGGCTTAATGAATGTTGAATATAATGAAAACTTAGAAGCAACAATGCATTTTACAAAAGAAGGTTATGAAATAGCATTGGAAAAAGGAATTATTCCATTAGAAGATCAATACTAGCCCCTGTAGCTCAGTGGATAGAGCGAGACTCTTCTAAGGTCTGCGTCGGAGGTTCAATTCCTTCTAGGGGCGCATTATGGACCATAGCTCAGTCGGCAGAGCGCAGAGCTGTTAACTCTGATGTCCCAGGTTCGAGCCCTGGTGGTCCAGCGGGAATAATCCCACTTATATATAAGGAGAAAAATGAAAACAATTGGTTATAAACTTAAACCATTTTCAGTAACAGGCGTTAAGCCAGGAGCACTTTCTGGTGATGATGCGTTTGAAGAGATTAATGAAAAATCTTTTCCAGGAAAATGGAAAGTAATTGTCTTTTATCCAAAAGACTTTACATTTGTATGTCCAACAGAAATTGTTGCATATGATAAGCTAGTAAATGATTTTAATGATCGTGATGCAGTTCTAATGACTGGATCTACAGATAATGAGTTTTGTAAAATTGCATGGCGCAACGCTCACGAAGATTTAAAGAAAACAAATTCATGGATGTTTGCAGATACAATGCGATATCATTATAACGGTGAGGATGAAACCTTAGAAGGATTAGCAGAACAACTTGGAGTATTTTCTTATGAGTCTGGAGCAGCACTACGTGCGACATTTATCATTGATCCAGAAAATATTATACAGCACGTAACAGTAAACAATCTTAATGTAGGTCGCAGCCCAGAAGAAACTTTAAGAATTCTTGATGCACTTCAAACTGGCGAACTTTGTGCCTGCAATAGAACAGTGGGCGGGGAAACTTTATAATGTGGGTTGAGCAGCTCAAAGAATCTTTGCCAGAATACGCTAAAGACATTAAATTGAATCTTGATGCTGTTATTAATCGTAGCACAGTTGATCCAGAGCTAGCAACACACCTAGCTCTGGCAGCTTCTTTTGCCACGGGTAATGGGAAATTGATTGCTTTTATTGCTGCTTCTTCTACAAATGATGTAGAAAAAAATGCAGCAATGACAGCTGGAGCTCTAATGGCTCAAAATAATGTATGGTATCCATATGTTGAAATGGCAGATGATTCTAACCTTAAAGGACTTCCTGCACAATTAAGAATGAATGCTATATCTTCACACGGGGGCACTACAAAAGCTAACTTTGAAGCATACTCATTAGCATCTTCAATTATTGGAAAATGTCATTTTTG
>Ga0129333_10006790_pt1 | contig 10828 bp, 22 predicted proteins | sample CPB6_08_DNA_FD_94474 | JGI IMG/M metagenome (GOLD analysis project Ga0129333, IMG submission 94474) | Freshwater to marine salinity gradient microbial communities from Chesapeake Bay, USA - CPBay_Sum_0.6_0.8_DNA | ecosystem: Environmental > Aquatic > Marine > Coastal | place: USA: Chesapeake...
CGTGCCGGGTGCGGGTCATGGTCACACTTCCCAGAGGTGCGGCCTGCCGGGTGCCTCAGCCGTGAAGAAGCCGAAGGCGTTGTGAAAGTCGTGCAAGGCATTGATGTAATCTCGCAGCCGTGCTTTCTCGACGTTGGCTTCCGCCATCCGCTCCATCATGTCGATGATCCGCTTGGCCTCGTCCGCTCGCTCATGCAGCATGGCCTTTAGATCATGCTTTGTCAGCCGCTCAGATGGGCGGTCAAAGTAAACAGGATGCGGATAGGTTATGTCGCACATAATCCGCTCCATATTGCCTTTTGTGGTGCGGTATAGTTTCAAGCTACTCATGGTTCTCTCCTTTGATCTGTGCAAGAAACTGCCAGATCAAACCCGCTCTATTGCGGCGCGTTTTGATCTTGCCCTCTTCAAGCTGCACCGCAGCATCTGTCAGCAGCCACTTAGCTATCGACAGCTCATCAGTCAGGGCTTCGATGCGGTCGGCGGCATGATAAAGCGAGGGCAAACCGGGGACATCTTCTGGCAGCGTAGTGCTTGGTTCAGTATGGCGGTCAATGAAGTAGGTTCCGTTGATAGAACCCTCTAACTCTAACACCCATTCCTGAGTGCTTTTACGAAACCATACACTTCCAGTGATCGGGTACTTTACGTCACTCATTGGGTGTCTCCCTTCAGAAATGCAACTGCGCGGTCATAGGCAGACAGCGGATGCTCATAAGGCATCTTCCAGCGGGTCTGCTCAACATCCACCTTCTCGGTGAACGCTTTCGTCAGGTCGCGCAGCACCTCCTCCCCCTTCGCCAGCTTGGCTTCGAGCTTACCCCGCTGCACTGCATACAGTCGCTCAAACAGGCGGTGGTGTCCCAAGCAAACGTCGATTGGAGTGTCGTAGGAACATCCACAAGACTGTAACGCTTTAGCCTCATCCCGCTCTTCAATCAGGGCTTCGATGCGGTCGGCGGCTTCAATGCACTCTTCAACCTCAAACGATGCCATACCACCCGATCCCTCATCATGTTCTCGGTACGCCCGCAGCCGTGCGATCAGTTCTTCGTCAGTCATCTCCGCCCCCTGTTCCAAGCCAGCCGCGAGATGCTGTTGGACAGAGCATCCAGATCCGCCACCGTCATGTCGCGGTTGTCTAAGATGGCCATGAAGATTGTGTCTGCAAACTTCTTGCTGGGCAGCACCTGTGCGCCACGGAGAATGGCCAAGATGGCCTCGGACTGCGCGTCATGCACAGGCATGGTTTCTGGTTTCTTACGGAAAAACATCATGCGTCCTCCTCCGGCAGGTCGTAGCAGACAAGCCGAACCACGCGGCCATCTGCGACCATTTCGGCCAGCGTGGCTGCCACGACGGCGTCCGACATGTTCATGTCCTCCGCGATCTCCTCAACGGTGGCGCGGCCATCAGCTTGCAGATTGCCCAAGATGAAGGCGGCCAGCGTATCATCCCGTGATACAGGCTCGGCGTCCAAGATGCTCACAGCCAGCCACGGCGTGCGGTCTGGCCGGGTCATATTCGGCACGCAGACGGCCTGCACACGCTGGCCGAGGCGCACGCTATGGCCGAACATGACCTTCGACGGGATGAACACGTTCTCGTTGTCTGCCGTCAGCGCGAAGGCACTGCCAGTGGCGAGTTGGTTAGTTAGTAGAATGGTCTGTTGCATTGTTCTCTTCCAATTGCTTGAGTTGGTCTTCGGCGTCTCTTTGGTAGAAGGTCAGCATCATGATTTCTTCGCTGACCCAGCCCGGCCTAACGCCTTGGCCGTGTCTCTTGATTAGATCGTCGATCTGCGCCTGCTTGTGGGCGATGTATTCGCGGAGTTTGTCTGCCTCGGTCATCACATGATCCCCAATCTGTCTAAGGCGAAGTATGATTTCTTGAACGATGCGATCAGGCGATCAACGCTGTCGATCTTGGCGGCGATCTGCGGGTTGGGCGAAGTGTCATTAACGATGGTCAGCGTCTCACGATAGTCCCACAGCGCGGTCAGCACGATGTGCGTGTCCATTGCTCCAAGTCTGACGGCCATGATTACCACCCCATCCCGAAACCAAACAGTAGGCCAGCGTAGAGCATGGCGGCGAGTGCCGTTGCGCCGAAAAGGGCAGCAAGGAATTCATAGATGTTCATTATTTGATCTCCTTGTTGGCGTTCATTGCAGAGGCCAAGCGCAGGCGCAATTCAGCGCGGCGCAGGTAAAACATCATCTCTCCAACGTCGTTATAGTTTGGGCCACCGCTTAAGTGACTGTTCTCAATGTCGCGGTCGATGCACTCCAAAGCTGCCTCGGCATGCTCCAGCGTGATGGTGATGGTGGGTTCTGACATGCTAGTCTCCTATCAAAACGGCGGCTCTTCGCCGGGGTAAGTTGGTTTCCACTGGGGCGGCGCGTAGGCTGCTGGCTGTGGGGCGGGCTTCGGCGGGGCCTGCCGGGGGATGATCCCCAGCAGGTCGAGATGTTCGGCGAGGGTCATGCGGCTGGCCGATATGGTGCGTGAAACAGAAAGCTGTGAACCATGTCGAACTGAAACCAATCAGCGATGATGCCGTCCGCGTCGATTGCGCGCTTCGGGAACCAAGCCTCGCTTGCGTTGCCCTTCACCAAGATTGCCTTCGGTGTTTCGCGAACAACCAACACGGTGGTCTGGCTGCCGCTTGCGCTGGTGAGGTTCATGATGGTCATCTGGGTCATCCTTGTTTGCTAGTTGGTACAAACACCATACAGCCTGATTTGCAGCGTGCAAGAAAATAAATGCACTTGACGCTAATTATTTTCGCCTCTAGGTCTGATGGCACCGAAACACAGGAGAGCGCCAATGATGGCTCAAACTCAAATCCGCCTATGGTGCGCGCAGGACGGGCGCAAACTGGGCTGGCTCGCGAAAAAGGTGCCAGTGGCATCGTCCAGCCTGTCCCGCTGGATGACGGGCCGCGTCGTGCCGTCCGCCGTATACCGCCACCGCTTGGCAGACATCACAGGAATCGAAGACCTGCGCTTTGAGCAGGAATGGGTGTCGAAATGAACCGGGCCGACATTCTGGACACGGCCAAAGAGTACATCACCAAGGATCGCGCAGCCACCCATGGTGATGCTGAAAGCAACTTTGGCTTGATTGCTGCTTACTGGTCAGCGCACCTTGATTCCATTGTCACCAGCCACGACGTTGCTGTGATGATGGCTCTGTTCAAGCTGGCGCGGATGAAAAGTAACCCGGCGCATATTGACTCAGCACAGGATTTGTGCGGATATGCTGCAATCGCTGGTGAAATAGGGGCCGCATATGCCGAGAGAAAAGTGGAATAACCCGGCAGGGACGCGCGAGTATTATGCTTGGCGCAATCTTAGATATCGATGCTTGAACCCGAAAAGCGAAGGATGGCGCAACTACGGCGGCAGGGGCATCACAGTCTGCGAAAGATGGATCAACGATTATGATGCGTTTTTTGCAGACATGGGCCAGTGCCAGCCCGGCATGACGCTTGACAGGATTGATCCAGAAAAAGGCTACTCGCCAGAAAACTGCCGCTGGGCAGATTGGACCACTCAGGGCAATAACAAGCGCACAAACGTCAAAATTGAGTATGGCGGAGAGGTCAAAACAGTTGCTCAGTGGGCAAGGCATTTTGGCCTAAAGGTAGACACTCTATTCAGGCGCTTGCAGCGGATGGGGCCTGACAAGGCCTTTACGCCTGATAACCTTGTCGAAAAAAACGCGATGCCGCTCATCCACGGCACTAGGGTCGGATATGAGCGGCACAGGTGCAGGTGCCAAACCTGCAAGGATGCGAACGCAAAGAGGCACAGAGATTACATGAAAAAGAGATTGGAAAGAGAGGCCTCAGCATGACCCTGATCCTAGGCATCGACCCCGGCAAGAGCGGAGCCTTCGCGGTGCTGGACTGCTACCACATGCACGTCAGGACATACGACATGCCCGGCACGCTCGACGAAAAGCGTGCGCTGATCTCGGACATCGGGGCTGTGAAGTGCGCTTGGCTTGAACGCCCGTTCTTCCCTCGGATGATCGGCATCAAGAACGCGGTCACCATCGCGCAAGCCTACGGCGAACTGAAGGCCTGCCTGTTCTTCGCTGGCGTGCCGACGTTTGAGGTGGACCCGTCCGCGTGGAAGAAGACCATGCGGCTGTCCACCGACAAGAACGCCAGCCGCGCGTTGGCCAGCCAATACTTCCCCGACAGCGCCGACCAGTGGGCGCGGGTCAAAGACGACGGACGGGCAGAGGCGGCCCTGATCGCCTTGTATGGATGGAGGAAGAAATGAAAACGTGTCTCTATAGAGCATTCGATAGAGAAAAGCGGCTGCTTTATGTTGGGATTTCCTTGAATTGGAATAACAGGCTCAAACAACATGCCAAGGGTTCCCTTTGGTTTGTTGATGTCACTGAGATCGGCATTGAGTGGTTTGACACCAGAGACGATGCGCTCTCTGCTGAAGCAGATGCGATTAAGCGGGAAAAGCCTGAATACAATGTGATACACAGTTCATCTGATTCTTCTTTGCTGTCGTGCAATCAAGATGAGGAATCAGTGATGAAGATGCAGATAAAGCATCTAATACTGAAGAGCGGGAAAGTATTTTTCACGCAGAAGGAGATATGCGATTTTCTCGGAGTTCCGTCGACAAATCGTTATCTTGACATCCTTCACGCTCATGGCTTGACCCCAGTAAAGCCTTTTTCTCATCTTTCAAAGCGACCACTTTATTATGTGGATGATCTAGTGGACTGCGTAATGAAAATCTCTGAATCCAAGGGGACTGTACAATGATCCGCGACATGACCAACGAGGCGTACCACGCACGCCCAGAGATCAGCGCCAGCGATGTTAAAGCCGTTGCAGGCAAGTCGCTGGCTCATTGGAAAGGCAAGGTCTGGAAAGACAGCAGCACCTTCGCCCTCGGCAGCGCCGTGCATGCTCTGGTGCTGGAGCCGGAAAAGAACCTCGTCCTGCGCGGACCCGAAGATCGCCGGGGCAACAAGTGGAAGATTGACAAGCTTGCCGCCGACATCGACGTGAAAATCCTTCTCACCGAAAGCGACTATGATCTGGCGCAGGCCATCGCGGCACCGATCATCACCCATGAGGTCGTCAAAGGCTGGATCGCCGATCCCAGCTTTGTCGCCGAGGCCAGCTTCTTCGCAGAAGACTATCTGACGGGCGTCAAGATCAAGTGCAGGCCAGACGGTTACCTGCCAGACGCTGGCATCGTCTTCGACCTGAAGACGACCCGTGACGCCAGCCCTGACGGCTTCCCGCGTGAGATCCGCAACTATGGCTACGATCTTCAGGCGGCCCTTTACTTGCGCTGCCTGCGTCAGGCAGGCTTCAACGCGCACACGTTCATCTTCGTGGCCGTCGAGAAGGAACCACCCTACGCTGTCGGCCTGCACGCGCTCACAGACGGCTATCTCGCCGTGGCAGATGCCCGCGTCACCGCCACCCTAGAAAAAATATCACGGGCCGAGGCCACCAGCACCTTCACAACAGGCTGGCCCTTGATTAACCATGTGGACCTGCCGCGCTGGCAGACCGCAGAGCCTGAAGACGACGTGTTCGATGAAACCGTTGACTTCTGAAACCACCGCCAGAGAGGATAAAACCAATGGCAGATAACGATGACTTCCTGAAGGTATTGGCGAAAAACGTCACCCTTCAGTACCCCAAGCTGAACCAGACATATCGGTTCAACACCCAGAAGCAGGCCAGCGAACCCTGCGCGCCAAGCGCATCTAACGCGGCATGGTCGGTGGCATTCGAGATGCCTCGCGATCAGGCCAAGCCGCTGTTCGACGAGATGAAGGCGCACTACGACGCATCCCGCGCCCGTAACCCCAAGCTGCCTCAGTTCACCAAGGTCTTCGGCATGAAGAAGCTGAAGGACGAACACGGCACCGAGACGGGCATCATCCAGTTTACCGCCAAGCGCAACGGCATGAAGAAGGACGGATCGGCCAACAAAGCGCCGACCGTGATCGACGGGCAGAAAGCGCCGCTGGCCGACCTGAACATTTGGGGCGGCTCCAAAGGCACCGTGCGCGCATGGGCCGTCGCTGTGATCGATCCTGATGGCCTCGGCGGCATCAGCCTGCTCCTCGACGCCGTGCAGGTCACAGAGGCCCGCTATGGCGACGGCGGCATGGATGACTTTGACACCGTCCAGCCCAAGGATGACCCCTTCGAGAAGAAGGCGCTCGGCGAGGAAAAGCGGCAGAGCATCGCCCGCGATTTGGACGACGAAGTGCCGTTTTAGTAAAGAAGAAACCCGGCAGGAGAGCCACCTGCCGGGTTTCAAAGAGGCGGAACCGAGAGGAGATCGTTCCAATGCAAAGAATACAGGCGATCAACGCCTATTACAAGGACATCGCATATGTCTGATGTCCGCTTCATGACCGCACCCGGTTCATTCTTCACGCTCATCGACAATCCCGGCGAATACTATCCCGGCATAAGCTGGAACGAGATCGTCAAGCTTGTGCAGGCCCCGCAGGCCAAGGAAAAGATCAAGGCCGACTTCTTCATCCCATCGACCTACCGGGCGCACGACGCACGCTCCCACGAAGCCCAGAGAGAGCATGGCGCGTACCGTGCGCTGGCCATCGACATCGACCGGGGCAACCCGTCGCTGGAAGACGTGCAAGAGGCCGTGCAGGCCGTCTGCGGCGATGCGGGCATGCTGATCTACTCATCATCCGGCGCGTCAGAAGAGAACCGCAAATGGCGGGCCATCGTGCCGCTGGCAGGCGTCCTCACCGGGGCCGAATATGAAGAGGTGCAGACAGCCTTCTTCGATCTCCTGCATGTCAATGGCATCCACCCTGACGGCGCGCTGGCACGCTGCGGCCAGCCGATCTACCTGCCCAACGTGCCTATCGCCAAGCGCGGTCCCGATCTGATGCCGCTGTTCTACCAGCACCGCGTCCTGCGCGGCAAACCGCTGCGCCTCGACGGTGACAGCCCCATCATGCAGGAGTTGACCCGCAAGGCTGAACAGCGCCGTCTGGCGGCAGAGCAGGCCGAAAAGGCGCGGGCTGAACGTGAACGCCAGCGTGCTGATCGGCGGCAGAAGTTTCCCGACGAGGTCAGCCCGGTCGATGCCTTCAACGCTGACCACAGCATCGAAGACCTGTTGGCCCGGTATCAATATGAGCGGCACGGGTCATCTCAGCATTATCGCTCCCGCTATCAAACCAGCCCGTCCTACGCGACCGAGAACTTCGGCACGCACTGGGTCAGCCTGTCTGGATCTGACGCAGCCGCTGGCGTCGGCAGGCCGAAGTCCCTCGGCGAGAATTCGTATTGCTGGGGCGATGCCTTTGACCTGTTCGTGCATTACGAACACGGCTCTGACTATTCTGCCGCCGTGCGCGCCTATGGTGCCGAGATCAACCCGGCCAAGGCGGCGGCCAGCGAGATGCCAGAGAACGGCATGGATGACTTCGACTATTTCGATCCGCCGAAGAGCGACTTCGATGATGCGGCCAGCGATTACATCCCTGATCCACCCGACGATGCACCCGAGGCGGCCCCAGATTGGCCCAGCGTCTACGACATGTTCGACGAGGCCAGCATTGAGCCGCGCAAGTGGATCTATGGTCACCACTACCTGCGGTCCTTTGTCAGTGTGCTGGCCTCCGCTGGCGGCATCGGCAAGACATCGCTCCAGATCGTCGAAGCGTTGGCCATCGTCACCGGGCGGCCTCTCCTCGGCGAAGAGGTGAAAGAGCGGACCAACGTCTGGATCGTGAACCTCGAAGACCCGCTGGAAGAGATCCAGCGCCGTGTGCTGGCATCCATGCGCCAGTACGGCATCAACAAGTCAGAGGTCGAGGGCCGCCTGTTTGTCAACGCTGGCCGAGACTTCAGCCTGAAGTTTGGCATCCAGACCCGTGACGGCGTCCTGCCCAACACCAAGCTGGTGGAATACCTCTGCAAGAAGATCCCCGAAAAGCAGATCGGCTGCGTGTTCATCGACCCCTTCGTCGGCGCTCACAGCATCAATGAGAACGACAATATGGCAGTGAACGCTATTGTGGCGGAAATAAGGCGCGTGGCTGACGAGACAAAATCTGCCATCGGGCTGGTCCATCACATCCGCAAAGGCAACGGAGAAGACGCCAGCATCGACAGCGTGCGTGGCGCAGGCAGCCTGATCGGGGCAGCCCGTGCGGCCCGCGTGATCAACCGCATGTCAGCCGACGACGCAGCCAAGCTGGGCATCGATGAGGCCGAAGCCAGATCGATCTTCCGCGTGGATGACGGCAAGGCCAATCTCGCCCCGCCAGCGGCGTCTGCGGTCTACCGCAAGATGGAAGGCGTCAAGATCGACAACGGCGAGTGGATCGGCGTGTGCATCCCCTACACCCTGCCAGACGTGTGGGGCGACATCAGCGGCAAGGATGCCAAAGCCGCCCAGAAGATCGTCGCCAATGCCCACACAGACGGCGAGCCGCTGCGCGAGAGTTCACAGTCCAAGAACTGGGTGGGCGTCCCGATAGCAGACATGCTCGGCATCGACATCAGCGAGAAGAAGGGCAAGGCCAAAGTCTCGTCCATCGTGAAGATGTGGATCAAGACAAACGTGCTGGCCGTCGAGCGCATCACAGACCCAAGACAGGCCCGCGAGGTGTCAGTTATTGTTGTCGGAGAGTGGATCAATGGCGACGAGGTTTGACCATGAAATCTTCCTCACCTTGCACTTCTCAGGTGAGGAAAGGTGAGGAAAGGTGAGGAAAACACCCTTCCTCCTCACCCCACCCCCCTAAAGGGGGGTGAGGGGTGAGGAGATGAAGGTGTTGTGTGAGTGAGGTGAGGTGAGGTGAGGAAAACGGAGAGGAGAGCGATGATGGCACAGAGGCCAACCCGGCAGAAGAAAGACGACCGCATCCTGCACAAAGGAGCGACGGCCAATGAGATCAGAGCGGACCTATCGCTGGCACCCTTCGACAAGGCTGTCCGCGAGATGGACAAACGCTGGGGCGTGGATCGCCTGCCAGAACTCGTCTCGGTCGAAAGCGCGGCGAAGTGGGGGAAGGCCGTCGCTGGCCTGAACGGTGCAATCGACGCACAAGATCCCGACAAGGTGAAGTTCTGGGTCGAGGTCTGCCTGCGCGGGCTGACCGCGATGGACGCCGAAGCGGTGGCTCTGGGTCGGCCTGTCTCGGACCCCATGATCTGGGAGCATGAATTCGAAGGCACCGTGTACGGCATCATTGAGGATGGCCGCGAGTGGCCCGCTGCCTACGCCAAGCGACCGGGCATCGCCATCCACACCATGCGCGAGGTGGCAGTGGCCCTGCACGCTCACCGCAATGGCCTTGTGAACGCGATCAAGCTATCCTTCCCCGGAGCGGAGGTGAAAGCCGTGCGCCGACCGCAGGCCGATCTGGAAGATGACTTCGACTTTCTCAGCGACGGGGTTTTGGAATGAATGATGCGACAGACATCAGCGGATCACCGCGCGGTATCTTCCCGCTGACCCTGCACAACGCGGAGAAGGGCGACAGGATCGTTTACTGGATCGGCCAGCACTGCGGCGGCCCGCATCGACTTGATGCCTCTGCGGCCTCGGATGCGGGCCTGTGCCTGCTCTTTTGCAAGAAGTACGGCGAAGGTCTGTTTGCTTATCTCGCGGTGAAGAGATAGGATGCCTGCACTCCCAGTTGGAATACGCCTCGACTCAGCCCGGCTTCGCGTCGGGCTTTTTTCTGTGCTATGGTGACCGTCAGGAGGACCGACCATGATCGAGTTCAAAATCACGGCCAGCACTGACAAGCTTCAGCAAAAGCTGAACAACCTTGTCAACTCGCAGCTTCCCTATGCAACGGCCATTGCCATCAATGAGACGCTGAAGACCTTAGAGGTCTACAACAAGCAACTCATGCAAAAGGCCTTCAGAGATCCTGTGCCGTTCACGATGAACGCTTTCTACGTCAAGTTCGCCAATAAGCGAAACCTGCAAGGCTTCCTGCTCAGGAAGTACAAGGCTATCGGTCGGCATTATCTGGAAGTGCAGGACGCAGGCGGCAAGCGACCGTTGAAGGGGTTCGAAACCAACTTCAGATATCGCGGCAAGAACCTCGGCAACTTCAACGGCGTCCTGCCGACCGAGAACACACCGCTCGACGGTCATGGCAACATGACGATGGCCTTTATCAACAAGGTGCAGTCGCAGATGTCGCTCCAGCGGGAAGCATCGCAAAACAAGCCATACCAGCTTAAAGTGGGCAAGCGGCAGCGCAGATCGACGGCAACCCGGTACTTCAGCCCGGCGCTCGACCACCCGCTGGCCAAGCGTGGCGGTCCCGGCGTCTATGCCACAAAGGCAGATGCCCCCGGCCAAAAGAGGACAGGAAGCCGGGTCACCAAGGTGATGACGTTTGCCCAGACGCCGCCGAAGTACAAAAAGCGCACGGACTTCGACAACAACATGAGGCGTGCCGCGTCGAACATCATGCCCAAGAAGATGCGGGTTGGCATCCAGCGCGCGATGGCCACAGCCCGGCTGCGGTGACCTTTTCCATCGGAGGGGTGACCTTTTCCATCGGAGGGTGGTGACCTTTTCCACTGGAGGGGTGACCTTTTCCATCGGAGGGCGGTGACCTTTTCCATCGGAGGGGTGACCTTTTCCATCGGAGGGGTGACCTTTTCCATCGGAGGGGGGGGGGTGCGGCGGCGCTGCAAGCGCAGAATCGGCACGCCGCACCTGCATTGCTGCACCTGCAAACGCGCCCGCCGCCCCGGTCTGCCCCCGCCGCCCCGGTCTGCCCCCGCCGCCCCGGTCTGCCCCCGCCGCCCC
>Ga0129333_10006791_pt1 | contig 10828 bp, 12 predicted proteins | sample CPB6_08_DNA_FD_94474 | JGI IMG/M metagenome (GOLD analysis project Ga0129333, IMG submission 94474) | Freshwater to marine salinity gradient microbial communities from Chesapeake Bay, USA - CPBay_Sum_0.6_0.8_DNA | ecosystem: Environmental > Aquatic > Marine > Coastal | place: USA: Chesapeake...
CAACGACACCGTTGCTACTTACAGTGGCTACGATGCAATTGACCTCACCCCACAGGAAGGCATCTCAGCTGCTGAGTACGACTGGAAGCAGATGGCTGCTTCTATCGCAATCAGCGGTATCGAAGAAGCTAAGAACCGTGGCACCGAGGCAATCATCAAGTTGTTGAACGCAAAAATCATGCAGGCTGAAATGTCGCTGAAGACCACTCTTAACGAGCAACTCTTTGGTTCCGCTTCAGCTGGTACTGACTTTAATGGTTTGGGCAACATAGTTGGAACCCAGAACAACACAGTCGGTGGCATTGATGCATCCAGCAACACTTGGTGGAACCCAACACAGGGCACCACAATGGCTGCTACACTCAGCTTGAAGAACATGGCTGACGTGTACAACCGTGCATCAAAGGGAAGCGACGTTCCTGACCTCATCATCACGAACCACAGCCTCTTTGAGAAGTACGAGTCATTGCTCACCAACAACGTTCGTTACCAAGACGTTGCTAAGGCCAATGCTGGCTTCACCAACCTCATGTTCAAGCAGACACCAGTTGTGTTTGACCTTGAGCTTGCAAGTGACGATTCCGATGCGCCAATGTACTTCCTTAACACGAAGTACCTCAAGCTCACCGGAATGAACGGTTACTGGTTCACCACCACAGACTTCATGAACGGCACCGTAGCTGGCGTTGACGCCCGTTATGCCCTCGTGTTGGCCTATGGTCAGTTGACCTGCAGCAACCGCTCACGTCAGGGTTACCTCACAGCGGACAACGCTTAATTAAGTTTCGTTGGTGGGGGGAGTTAAAGGCTGTCATCCTTCGGGCAGCTCTCCTCTCACCAGCGATTCCCCAATAAACAAACAACATAGTTAGGTTAATCTATCTAACAGAGATAAGGAGCATAGGACAACTATGGCAACAAATAATAAAGTAATCGTTGAAAGAACAAACGTTCTTGCAGACGACGTAACATTAGGCGTATCATACGCAGCACTTGATTCAGGTGACTTCGGTTGGTACGGACAAGCTGGCGAAACATACGAGTTTTCAGCTCGTGTTGTTTACTCAGCAGCAGCTGCAACAGATGGTGCAGCATTCTCAGTAACAGCTAGCGCAACACCAACAGCAATTGCATTCGTTTCAGAATACAACACTGATGCAACAACTGTTGTTCGCACAGCATGTGTTGCTGTTGACACTCCAGACCATGGTTCAGCTTCTGTTGCTTTGGCAACTGGTTTGAACCAAGCCTTTGTTTATGGTGTTATTACACCATCAGCAGACGGTTTCATTGGAGTCAGCGGCATTGCAGAAAATGCATCTTCCATCATTGCAAAGGGCGGACTCTCCACCCTTTCATGGAAGCGCATTGACTGGCCAGCTGAAGCCTAATTCTGCTACCTAGGACACATGCCACCAGGGGCGTAAAAACCCTTGGTGGCATGTTCTACAATAAAACACTTTTAATTCGAAGGAGATAATAATATGAATAAAGAAACACAAGGCGCAGGTCAGGCACTAGCTGGAACACAGCCATACGGATTCGTAGAAGGTGCTAGACACATTAGCAATGGCCGTTCAGACTATCACGGTCAAGGTGTAGAAATTGCCCCGCCATCAGGCACTGAATACGGTGGTGTACATTATAAAAATGGTTTATGTCAAGCAATGAACCAAAAAGAAGAACCATGCAAAGCCCCAAAAGCTAAGGGAACAAACTATTGCGTTGGTCATCTAAATAGTTTTAATAAGATGCTCGAGGCTAAAGAAGAAACTCCAGCACCTAAAGAAGAAGAAGTTACAGTAGCGGAATAGGAGCTATAAATGGCTATAAACTTTTCTAATGCCAATCTTACGCTATCACAGATGCGTACGTTTATTGGCGAACTTTCTGACTTAGACATTGGTTTTAGTGAAAATGATGATATTTCAACTGACCTTGTTAATGGTTTTATTAAAGAAGGTTTTCAAAAAGTTGTAGCACTAAGCAATCGTTGGCCGTACTATCAAACAACATACACTTTTAGCACAACTGCTAATCAAAGACCATATACAACCTTTGCTCAATCACAACCATCTTCTCTTTCTGTAAAATCAATAACAGATATTCAGCAAATAACAGCTGTAATAAATAATGGTCCATCGTCTGGCAATAACGGTCAAGGAAATGCTTTGGTCTATATTGACCAAGCTAGAGCAGAATCAATTTGGGTTGGCTCACAAGACCAAGCAGATATTCCTGCGTACTTTTCTATTTGGGCTGGACAATTAAATCTTTGGCCAAAACCAAACGTTGTTTATAATATGACTATTCGTGGTTTTAGAGTGCCATCATTAGAGTGGTTCTCAGACGAAAATACACCAATAGACATTTCTCCAACATTACAGCTTCCGTTGATTAATTATGTTATGGCACGCATCTTCCAATTCCAGGAAGACCCAGAGATGTCAAATGAATATATGCGCAGCTTTGAAAAAGCAATTGCAATTATTCAAGGAAACTTAACTGCACCATCAAGCAATAGACAACTTATTATGTCTGGTGGCTTGCAACTTACACCATATGATTGGTGGTGGAGTGACACTCCAAATCTACGTGTATTACCAGGTGCCCCATATCCATTAGGAGTAGCATTATAATATGGCTCAAATTCTCTTTGACCAAAAAAGAGACTTTACTGGTGGACTTAACTTTCGTGCTGACCAATTCCAGCTAAGAGATAATGAAACACCATTTATTCTCAATATGGATGTTGACCCACGTGGTGGCGCTTTTACACGTGCCGCATACAGAAAGAAGCACACCACACAAGTTAGTGGTAACTGGAACCCCAAAGGGCTTTTTAATTATAAAGATGCTACGTCACCAAGAATAATATTAAATACTGGTTATGAAACAGTAGGCCCGACAGATGGAAAAGTTTATCAATCATCTGGTTCTAACTTTTCAACAATACAATATTCTTCTGGTAATGACATTGCTGTTAAGTCAACAAATGGTGCAAGTGTTACACAATGGCTTGATACAATCTACATGGCTATTGGTAAAGACGCAAGCCAAATGTATAAGTGGAATCTTAACGACACTTATGCTACAGCACTAACTGCATCAGGCCCAACCTGGCAGCCTTATCAAAATCCAGTTGGTGGCTACATGCCAAGAGCAGAACATGCAAGAGCACACGCGAATAAATTGTTCGTTGCAAATACAAAAGAATTAAATGATGATGCAACACCAACTCTAGTTGACCATCCAAATAGAATTCGTTGGTCACATGAAAATAGACCAGAAGACTGGTTTCAAGATGACTATATTGACATTGTTGCTGGTGGCGAAGGCATTCGTGGACTTGCAATAGTTGATGGACAATTATTAATATTTAAACCAAAAGCAGTTTATTTATTGATGGGTTATGATGTTGATTCATTCCAACTTGTAGAATTGTCAACAAATCTTGGCATTCAATATCCTCAGCATGTTGTTGAAGGTACTGGTGGAGCATACTTCTTTGATTATCCAGCTGGATTACTATTCTATAATCGTAATGGTATTCAAGATATCTTTAGCCGTTTAAAACCAACAATTGATACCAATAGAATAAATGCCAACAGACTATATGATTTAACTTTATCTTATGTAAATGATAGAGTATGGATGTCAGCTCCATTTGATTTTACTGCAGATACTAATAGTTCTACAACTAATCCGACTGGTGTAGCTGTTGATTATCCAAATATGAATTTTATATTTGACCCGTCTATTGGTCAAAATGGTGCATTTACCATGTATCAATCAGCAACTTGGACAGAAGCTGCAACTCCAGTTCCAATCACTGGTTATGGTCTTTTGTCTGGATGTGACTGGACAGATGGTAACGGCGAAATCTGGCACCTGATGATTAATCCAAATGATAGTTTTAAATATATTATGTATGTTGATGAGTTTGAATATTCAGATGATATTCCGCAAAATACAATGGATGATATTCCAGCTGGAAATGAATTAGGTAATTATGATACGATATTTGTTACACCGTGGTTCTATGATGACCGCTATGTACAAGACAAAACTTTTGTAAGAAGTTTGTATGTTGTTCGTCCAGTTGACTTAGATACTGAAGTTGAAGTTGATGTTTATCATGATTTTAATACTGAAAATTCAGTAACCAACCATACTATTACCTTAAACCCAATTGACACTGGAGCACTATGGGGAACTGGAGTATTTGGTACAGGAGCCTTTGGTGAAAGCGACCTTAAAGAAGGTATTCAACGAGGTGGAAGATTAAAGAGAGCAAAAGCTGTTCAATTAAAATTCCATGGACCAAATGCCGTGACAACATCTGGTTTTGCCGGCAGACAATGGGGAATAAATTCAATCGCATATAAATTTAAGAGACGAAAAGTAAGGAGTCAAAAGTAATGGCAACGTTAACCATTCCTAATACATTTAATAATGGTGAAGTTATTGACGCACCAGAAATGAACAGTAACTTTACTGCAGTAAAGAACTTTGTTGAAACAATGTCTGCAGGTGGCAACTTTGATGCTGGTGCAATAGGCACAGAAGACATAGCAAGCAATGCTATTACAGCAGCAAAGATTTCTACAGCTGCAGTAACAACGAGTAAGATTGCTGCATCGGTAGCTTTAACAACTCCAGACATTGGAAGCGCAACTGCTACTGCAATAGCCGTTACAAACAATGTTGTTTATCATATTGTTACAAACTCTACAGCTGGTGCTTATACACTTGTTTTGGGCGATGATGGCAAAATTGTAGAAATGAACAATGCCTCTGGAACAACACTAACAGTTCCTTTGAACTCTTCTGTTGCATTTCCTATCGGCACGCAAATAACAATAATACAAACTGGTGCAGGACAAACAACTGTTGCTGGTGCAGTAGGTGTAACAGTCAACGCAACACCTGGATTAAAACTACGTGCACAGTGGTCAGGAGCAGTCTTAATAAAAAGAGCAACTGATACTTGGGTATTAATTGGAGATTTGAGCGCCTAATGCCAATATCAATTGGAGGACTTGCAGCTGGTGGTTCAATCCCAGGTACGCCAACGGTTGGTACTGCCACGGCTGGAAACACAACAGCAAGTCTTACTTTTACTACGCCAACATATACTGGTAAGGGTGGAGTTGTAACGTATCGTGTACTTTCAACTCCAGGAAGCATTGTTGCAACAGGCACATCTTCACCAATAACTGTTACAGGTTTAACTAATGGTGTTTCTTATACTTTTCAAGTAAGAACAGAAACTTCTTATGGAACAACGAGTGAATACTCTGCAGCTTCAAACTCTGTAACGCCTGTCGCTCCTCCGGTTCCAACTCCTACACCGACGCCTACACCAACCCCAACACCTACGCCAACTCCTACACCAACTCCTACGCCAACTCCTACGCCTACACCACCAGCGTGTACAACATGCTATTCGGCACTAACATCAAATCAGTTGTTTACTTGTGGATGTGTAGAACTTCCAGGCGGATACAGACAGAAGTACTTCTTGCGCGAATACTACACAACAGACTTCTGTGAGCCATCAGGTTGCGTTGGCTGCTCATGCAACTTTACTGTAGATAGTGCATGCGTAATCTCTGGAGACCCATGCTTAGAGTGATATAATATATAAAAACGAAGGAAAACAAATGACAGAAGATAAATGGAAGTTATTAGATTCTCCAATGGAGAATTTTGAATTAATAATTCAAGATAAAGAATTAATAGAAGAATTTAAAAAAAGGTCTATTGAATCACAAAATAAAGTACGTGATACAAAACCTTGGGATTTACTTAACAATGATGCGCCAAAAGCCACTGAGGAAGAAGCGCAACGTCGTTATAAAATATGCACAGAATGTCCAGAACTACTTAAAGTAACTAAGCAATGCAAGATGTGCGGTTGCTTTATGAAGCTTAAAGTAAAATTAGAAGAATCTCGTTGTCCAATAGGCAAATGGTAATGAAGCCACTTGTATTTAACGGAATAAGCATCTATAGAAACGCTTTTAAAGATTCAATAGATTTTATAGAAGCACTTGAATTCAGTGTAGAATCAAGCGAAGGATTGCCAACATGGCAGCCAGCTACAGTTATGCATGCTGATGGTTCTATAACAGAATCTACGGTAAGAACAAATGAGTTTTTATTTTTACCAGTAGCAGAAGAATTAGATGAAGATGAGCAAAGTTCTAGAAAGTTGTTATCTGCAGAAATACATAAATATGTATTACCGTGTGTAGCAGATTTTTGTGCAAGATTTTCAATTGATTCAGATTTAAATAACCCTACTGCATATCAAGTTTTAAGATATAATACATCTCAATATTATATTCCACATCTTGATGATGGAAAAAATACTCGTCGTAGAGTGTCAATGGTTGCTTATCTTAACGATGATTTTGATGGTGGAGAATTAAACTTTCCACTATTAAACTTTAAATATTATCCAGCTGCTGGTGATATTGTAGTGTTTCCATCTGGTGCCCCATTTACGCATGAAGCACTTCCGGTAAAGGAAGGTGTAAAATATTCTGTGGTAAACTGGTGGAACTAATGCAACCAATTAAAATAACAGAAGTTTTAGAACAAAAAGAATTTAATAATTTAATTAATAATCTTCCTTATATTAAAGATGCGCTACATGACAGTGGCCGCTCAAGATATATGAAGGATAGTAATTATATTACTGATTTAGGTAAATCTTTAGAGCCTTTGGCGCAAGAAATATTTAAAGAAAGTAATATTAAAAGTTCATACTCTCTTTACTGTAAGTATTTTAGTAAAGCAAGTATGGAAATGCACAAAGACGACAATGCCTGTACATACACAATTGACCTGTGTGTAAGACAAACTGAGCCTTGGAGTCTTTGGGTAGAGGACAAAGAGTTTATTTTAAACCCTAATGAGGCCCTTTGTTACCTGGGAAATGACCAAACGCATGGTCGTAAACCTAAGGATTTAGGCTCAAACGGTTCAGTAGAAATGATATTCTTTCATTACGTACAACCAGACCACTGGTTTTTTACACATAACAGGTAATATTTAAGCCTATATAATAGGAGATTGTAATTATGGCATTTGACCCAGCGATATATGAGGCGGCTAGACGTAGCCTTTTTGACCAGTATGCCCAAGAGGCAGCTTTAAATGCATATCAGCGTTATTTAGCTGAGACACGTGGTCAGCGTCCTATATTACAATTGGAAGAGGCAGCTTTTGGCAGGACTGCAGCTGGCAGATTAGGTGAGGTTCCAAGACTAACTTCATCTTATGGTCGTAGAGGACTGCAGGGAATGAATGTAAGTTCTGGTGTTTATAAACAAGCTTTAGAAAACTATGCTAAACAACGTGAGCGTCAACTTGGTTATTCAAGAGAAGATTTAGCTGGCACACTCAGAGGCTATGACCTTGGTGCAACACAAGCCCAGCAAAGATTTGAGTCAGGATTAGCTGACGTAGAAAGAAGTAAAGCACGACAAATCGCAGAAGATGCGCAAGCTCTTCTCAATTTAAGGTAGGATGATATGGCAATAACAACGAGTAGATTAGGAAGAGTTCTTCCAGGTACAAAAGCAACTCCAGCAAGAATGGTGACTGAAGACCCTACAAGTCCTACAGGTGGCGTAACATTAACAGATGATGGTAGCGGTACTGGTAGTGCTGGTTCTATTCTTTCTGGTCAAGCATCTTTAGCACGTGCAGCAACTGAAAGAGAAAAGTTTTTACAAGAGCAAGCAGCTGCACAAGCAGCACTTCAAAGACAACAGCAAGGCGCACTTGCACAAGCTGCATATTTAAGAGGTCAGTTAGGTGCTGGCATTCCTACTAGTATTAGTGGAGAAATTAGTGCACAAGAAACTGCTGGTCAAAAATATATAGAAGACCAAGCTGCAGCTCTGTTAGGTCAATTGCAACAGCGCGAAACACAAGCAAGAGGAATGACTTCAACTGGTTACTCTAATTTAATGAATTATCTTGCAAGAACACAACCTACAGCCTTTGCTCAAGCACAACGTGTTCAACCACAAACAGTGCAATCAGCTCTTGGTCAATACATGTCTGGTCAAGGTGTAAGCCCAGCAGTTGCACAAGAAGCAGCAAACATTGCAAATGTTCAAGCAGCAGGTGGCGCAGCTAATTATAATCAACTATTAGATGTATTAGCTGCAAGAGAACAAGCTGCACAACAGTCACGTCAGTCAGAAGCTGAAATGGGATTAACATCACAACTTGCTAATCTACAATCAATATATGGTGCAGGGACTGCAAGTCTCGAGCAACAGAGACTAGCTGCCTTGGCTGATTTATCATCAAGAATTAGTGCTGCAAGACTACAAGCACAGCAAGACCAAGCTGCTCGTGACAGAGCAATACAAGATGCATTAGCTGGATTGATTGGAACTGGTTTCGTTCCACCAACTGAAACAGAAGGCGGAACTGCACCTGGAGCAGAAGCCGGCGTTGAACCAACTCCAGAAGCTGTTCAACAGACCGCAGTACAAGCACTTGCTGCTAAACTTCCAGGAATTAGAAACGAAACACTTGCATCAAACATAGCAAAATTTGTTGCACAAAATCCAAATGCAACAGCAGCACAAGTGAAGAAAGCATTCCCTAAACTCGGCGCAAACATAGGATAATATAATGGCAGATAGAATAGCTCAAAGACTTATTGCCGCAGGTGCATCACCAGAAAGAGCAGCTGCATTTAGTAGACAATTTGCTGCATCACGTCCTGGTGTAGCGCCAAAAAAACTAGAAGATGCTTTTGATGAAGAACTTGGTGCAATAGCTTTATCAATATGGCCAAACTCATTTAGACCACCATCAATTGATGACCCACAAATTGATGATTATATTATTGGCGCATACGGAGAAGATAAGCTAGATAATATTAGTGAGAAAGCTTGGTCTACCGCAGCTCCAACATTTAAAAAAGCCATTGCTGGACTTACTCCTGGTCAAGATAAAACTGGTTTGAACATTGACCAATATATTGCATATGAATTATACTACGGTGGTAAAACAGCCGGACAAATTCAATCTGAACTTCAAACAGAAGAAGGATTAAAATTTGCTGGTAACCTTCTCCCATCTGATGTTAATGCAAGAGTAAATAAATTAAGTACTGAGCTAAATAATGTTGCAGTAAAAGAAAACTCACTAAAGAAAAGTTTTTTAACTGGTGACAAATATTATAAAGCTGGTCTACCTACACCTAATCTTAAGTACGGTAAAACAACTAATCTTAAAGCAGGTGAAATTGGTATAGACACATTGCCAGGTGTGCCAAAATATATACAAGAAGAAGCACCTATTGAGTTTGCAAGAGTTGAAAGCCAAAGACAAGGTTTGCGAGAACAAATGCCATTTATTGCTGCAGCAAGACAAGCAAATCCACAATCAATAACTCCATCAGGTTATATGAGTCCTAACTTTGAAAACACAGAAGATATGGCAAAAGAAACTGTTACTAATAAATTATTAGGAATGGTAAATAAAAAGGGACAAACTCCATTCTTTGATGAAGTAAAAAGAAGAGAATCAGTCAAAGGAAAGACTATTAAATAATGGCACCACGCCTTCCAGCAGCAAGTACTCCACCAGTTACTCCAACCACGACGGTTCCAGGTAATGTTCCACGTCTACCAAAGAGTTTACAAACACCTGTAGCACCGCCAGTAACTACGCCTACTCCTACTGCAACAGTTCCTTCTAATATTCCACGCTTGCCAAAAAGTTTGCAAGCACCTACATCAGGTACAACTCCAATAGTTCAAGGACCACCAGCACCTGGTACAACAAGAGCAGATATTCCTCTTGCTACTCCAATTGATATAGCAGCTTCTGCAGTACAAGGTCCTCCTGCCCCAGGTACATCAAGACAAGATTTAGTAAATGCTACACGCAATTATAATAGAGCAGTACTCGCAGCACAAAGAGCAGGTGTAGAGCAATCTAGAATTGAAGAAATCACACAAGATGCAGAACCAAACGCAGCTCTTAAAGTTATTGGTAAAGTAATTAACTTTGATATTCTTCCTGGTAAATTAGAATTTAAACCAATTAGCACTGCAGTTATTAAACCATTAACAGTATTAGACACTGGACGTCGTGTAATATTATCAACATTAAAAGAAGTTGGTGACGAGGTTGCTGTATGGCGTGGCACTCGTGGACGTGGTGTAGGAATTAATCCAGAAACTGGTAGACCATATCGTTCTGGTGAAGGTGGTTTTGATATCGGTGATTGGTGGGACCAAGTTACAAATACAGAAGACCCAATTGGTTATGGTCAATTAGTTGGTAACGTATTTTCTCCTGATACTTTAGCTGGTAGAATTGGAAACCGTGCAATAGGATTTACTGGTGATGCTTTCCTAGACCCAGTATCATGGGTTGGTGGACCAGCTGGTGTAGCAAAAGGTGCTATTACTTCGGGTATTGAAGCTGGAGCAAAGACAGCAGCGCGTGAAGCAGCAGAAGCTACTGCTAGAAACTTGGCAGATGACGCAGCAAGAATAGCAGCAGATGCTACAGCCACTGCAGCAGCTAAAACAGCAGCACAAAAAGCAGCTACAGATGCAGCCGCAGCAGCAGCAAAAGCAGCAACGGAAGAAGCAGCAGCATTAGCAGCAGCTAAGACAGCATCAGTCAATGCACCTCGTCGTGTTATTGGTGCAAGAAGCCGTGAAGAAGTTGCACAAATTGCGCGTGAAGCAAGAGATGAAGCAATTCAAGCTGGAAATAGAGCAGTAGCTGACGTACTAACTGATGATGTTATTGCAGATATTTCTCTTCGTGGTTA
>Ga0129333_10006793_pt1 | contig 10827 bp, 15 predicted proteins | sample CPB6_08_DNA_FD_94474 | JGI IMG/M metagenome (GOLD analysis project Ga0129333, IMG submission 94474) | Freshwater to marine salinity gradient microbial communities from Chesapeake Bay, USA - CPBay_Sum_0.6_0.8_DNA | ecosystem: Environmental > Aquatic > Marine > Coastal | place: USA: Chesapeake...
AGGCGCTCAGCTTGGAGCCGGGGATATATGCGAGCGAAGCCCATGCGGTGGTGCCATCACCGACCTTCCAGTAGCCGGTATCAGACTCGTAACCAAGCTCACCCGCCAGCAGCGTTGGGTTCTGCGTTGTCCAATTTGCTGCGGTGTCGCGCCGTTGCTTCTGTAGCGCGGATAGGGTGATGCTCATGCTGCGCCTCCGGGGCTGATTACATAAGTGCGAACTGGCGTCGCAGAAGCTAGACCACCTTCAACAATATAGTCGCGGGCAGGAGTTGCACTAGCTAAGCCCCCATCAATTATCAAATCACTAAGATCAATTGGTTCAGTTTGAAGTTCAACATCAACAGTAAAACGATCATAGGAAACATCAGTAATTTTGGGTTCCGATGCATAACGCCAAGCAAAATCACTTATGAGAGGAACTGGTGGCGTGTCAAAATCTCCCCAAATTTCTGTAGATAGAAAGAAAATATCAAAAGTACCTTTTCTGTCAATGTAATGATCTTTAATTAAAAGCATATTTGCTTGCGTTAAATGTGTAAAAATGAGATTTAATTTTTGCCCAATTCTTCTATTGCCTCTCCTAAATCCAGAGTTGAACCCGCTTAACGAGGTTTGCATAGCCATGGGAACGTCGCCTGGCGTGTAAACCCTTGAACTAGGAGCTAGCGCAGGAAAAATGCTCATGCTTAAACAATAACGCTTTCTAATTCAATGTTCACATTAAATCTTCCCGGTGTATTTGGTTCAACTGAAAAAGCACTGGCATAACGCCATTCATAATCAACAGTGCTAACAGGAATCGTGTTATAGCCAGTCCAAACTTCTGCCGGAAGATCAAATGGAATCAGTGTGCCCTCCTGACCGCTGTAATGATTAAGAATTAAATTGACATTTGCTTCGGAAATGCTGTTGTAGAACAGACTCAATTTATGCTGCACTCTTTTTGTATTTTGTAAAAATCTAACACCAACACCACTTGGGCCAACATAGGATGATTGAGGATAATCGCCCAGGGTCAATGATCTAGTATTCGGTTTTATAGCTGGAAAAGTTGCCATCAGATCACCTCAAATGTGCCACTGACTACCTCAGTGCTAATTCTGGCAATATCGCTGCCATTGACTGGAAATTGCATTGCACTAATTACGGATACACCATCACTGCTGTGCTTAACGTCAGTCACCTGATACCATTCGATTTCGGTGCGATTATCACCACGACTAGTGATACGTTGGCGCTCTACTTTAATAATCTGTGTCGGAATCAAACTGGTGGTAAGCAATGCAGTAGCAAAACTGATGGTGTGAACGGAATACTTTCGGCGTGCTAGTTCATATTTACCGTAAAGCGTGGCATGAGCAGCTGAAGTGCAAAAGTCCGTCATGTCATATTGCTGCGTTGGCGCATTTACATCGGTGCCTGGATAGCGTACGGTTGTACTTCTTTGGATGCCAATGGTAAGAGGATCAGCCTCTTGCCAAACAAGTGAGATATTGACTGCTCGACGTTGATCCGCATCAATATATTCTTTTTGAAAACTACCCGGCAGGATGTCATCTTCGGTAAATGTCAGTACCGGCGTTAGTGCCGTGACCTTAATTTCATTACTAGTATTTATAGGCAGTAGCGGCTGAAGACTATAGCGACCGTTACTTGATATAAAAGAAAGCAGGAAATAAGGCGCGATTTTGCCGATGTAATCAATTGTATTTACTGACTGTTCAATAATGCCGTTGAAGTAAGTTGCATTATTGGTGCAAAAATCTGCCAGTGTTTCAAGATTGCTAACATCAATTGGCGCAGCTAGTGCATTAGTGCTCGCACCACTAGCACGCTTCATCAGCGTGAACAGGTGCATTGCTAGATCGACAAACTGATTGCTGGCTCCAGTGTTGTAAACGCCACTTACTAATCCTTCACTGTATAAATCAACAGTTGTGCCGTTTTCGTAGAACAGCGAGATCTGCCTGGTGGTAGTTGGATAAGAACCGGAATCCGGTGGATCGTAGATATTGCCCTCAATCTGCAGGAACGTAATGTCGGCAAAGGTGGTGTAATCAGCAGTGCTAGGTGGTGAAGTGGGATCCGCGTATGGACTAACTTGGATTTCATCCTGTGTGCCTACCAATGTACCTGTGCTAGGCGGATTAGCCGGATTGACTTGATTGTTGACAGTACCTGCTCCATACACGACTGTGACTGGACCAGTTGCTCCAATATTGGTGAAATAATTGGGATCTGGAGCCGTCCATCCTGATGTGGGGAATCTTTGAATTGTTCCGACTGCACGACCACCCGTGATAATGCCACTGCCACTAATGACAGGATTAACTGCAGTTGATGTTGTTGCTGGATTGATTCCATAATATGACCAATAACTAGATGTAACATCATTGCCAGTTTTGTTGTCATACACGCCAACGCTTGCATTGGGTATTTCAATCACACTATTTGTTGTGTCGCCTGTTCCACGAGTGATAGTGCTCAAAACTGAATAAAATTGCGTATAGTCAAAGGATCTACTGATATTTCCATCTCCATTAAAAATTCGATCCAGATAGGAATATGAGTTTAAGTCACAAAAAATTTTGCCACTTGTAATCGGGCAGGCATTTGGAGTCGCCTCCATTGTCGCTGCAGAGGAATAATAATGCGTGAGTGTAATGCTTGCAGTATTGGTAAGAAACTTGATATTATCAGTACCCACCCAAGAGTAATGCTTTACCGGATTACTAATCATTTCACCTTGGCTTATCACATATAAAAACTGACCAACAAAGTCGATTGAACCAGTTTTTACCAATGGTGGCTGCACCCACGTTCCTCCAACGCTGCCTGCACGTTTGCAAAATACAATCGGCACAGTATCGCCAGCACTGGCAACAACCTGTTGCTTCGCGATCTCTGCCTGAGGTTTTTTGCTTTTCTGAACAGCGGCATCATTTGCTGCTGGTTTAGCGCCAATCTTGGCGGGTGGTTGTGGCTGAGCTTTCGGTGGTACTCCTAACTGTGCAGCCGGTGGATTAACTTTGGTCCACCCACTAATCCACTTATCGCGTCCTTTGTATGTATAAATTGGCTCCCAACCTTCTGGCATCACCCTGCCTCCTGCTTACGATATTGCTCAATAGCCTGAGCAATCAATGGCATAGGTGCCACGAACTGAGCATTATCAAGGAGCTTCACGCAACACTCACCACAAAGATGCTCGCCATCCGACGTGACATAAACCACCACACCATCTACTAACTTCATGATCACATCATTATGCACCGAGCCATCGGCGCAAGTCGCAGTTATCTTAATTGCAAGAACAGCCTCTGTCATTGTCCTTGCTGACGAATTAGCATGTCTGCTGTAATTTTACGAGTAGGCACCTGCGGTTTCAGTTTATTGATAGCTGGATTTACCTTCCAACTCACCTGAATATCGTTAATGTTTGCGCCTTCAATACTCCCGATATAGCGGCTAATCAATTGAGCACTGGCACTGTCGAAGGAATCCTCACCTGCATCTTGAATATAAAGCGAAGCGATCACCAAATTGTCGGCTGCAATCGCAGCATCAGTGATGTCTACCAGATCGGCAGTAGCTGCTGCTTCAATACTTAGATCATTGATGCTGGCTGCGGCAGTTGAGCCAAAACCATTCACATCAAACGCCAAATAGGCATAAGTACCCGCCACACTGGCATCAATGCTGAGCGTCTGCGCCTCTTGGTAAAAGTTCTGCCACTGCCGTGTTGGCGTACGGAGACCGCCTGATTCGACATTAGTGCGGTCTGCGTAATACTCAAGAAAACACATGATGTCATAAGTAGCCATCAGCCCATCCCCAGTGAACTACGAATAGCAATATCATTGCGAACTAGATTTAGTGTTTGCTGCACACCGAATTGTACAGCCCGACCAAGATCCTGCGTAGTCACATAGTTAGTGCCATTCATTTGTGTGACGGGTCCAGTTTGGATGCTAACAGTAGGAGTGCTGCCAACGTAACCACCTTGAGCAAAACCTGGAATTGCACCGACTCCACGTTGACCCATTAAATAATTCATCGCAAAACCTTTTGCCTTTGATTCTGGAATTACATATTCATTCTCACCTCCTTCGCCGATTAAACCGAGAGTAGGTTTTTTAACAATGCCACCTTTGGCAAATGCACTGAAGCCGCCTTTCCAGAAAGCGCCTTCTGCTGCTTTTTGAGTGCCGCCACTACCACCTTTCCCTCCTTTACCTCCTTTACCTCCGCCTTGTGCCTGCAATGCATTCAAACGTTCTTGAGCATTGGCAGCATTATTGATTGCAGCAGCAGCACTATTGGCATTATTGGCGACTTGAATAAACATATAAGATGCATTCTCAGCATTAGAAGCAACTTGTTCTGCTCCAGACGCCAATGATTCTACTGGCGAAATACTCGCCACTAATTGATTGGACAAATTATTCGCCTGTTCGGCACTCATGCCAATTTCTTCGCTAACAAGTTTTTGTTCTAATGCAGTTTGAGCCGCCAATATTTTTGTCTCATACTGAGCTTTTGCGGCTTGCTCTTGATATTGAGCAATCTGCTGTTGTGCTTCAAATGTTTTACCATATTGATCAACAACCGACTGCTGAGATGCAATAGCATCCTTTGTGCGCTGTTCAATTTCAGCACGTTTTGCCGCATCTTTTTCTACAATTTGAGCCCGCTTACCCTCAGCTTCAATTTCTTGCAACTTGAGTCGCTGTGACTCATATTGCAGTCTCAGCTTTTCTTTCTCAAGATTGATCCTCTCAAGCGCCTGATTGTATTCAATCTTGGCCGCTTGAACAGCATTGTTAAAGATTTGAATCGCAATATCGGCTCGCTCTTGCTCGCTAGTGGCAAGCTGATATGCTCGCTCTAATTGTTGGCCCCTAAGATCATTAAAAGCCTTTTCGGCTTCATACCGAGCCGAAGAAATAGAAGCTCCTAGTTCCAGAGACTTTAATTGACCGTCAATCGCTAACTGACCTTGCTTTGCAGCTGTTGCTAATTGTGTTTGTTGTGCCGCAAGTTTCGCTGTTTCATCAGCAGCTTCTTTAAGTTTGTTCGGCAATGGTGCAACACTAGTCGCCATTTTTTGAAACTCTTGTTGTGCAGCAGCTGCTCCTGTTTTTTGCTTGGCAAGTTCAGCATTAGCTTGCCCCATAATGCCATTCAGACCTGCATATGCTCCTGCTGCAATTCCCACTGCTGCCGCGACTTTTGCCATGCCAGCAGGGCCGGTCATGGCAGTAACAAATGCTTGAACTGCCGCTAATGCTTTTGTACGCAAAGCCCACAGTTCAACTGCTTTTGCAACTACTCCAATTCCAACGGCTATCGGGCCAAGGATCTTGAATGTTTCAAGCGCAAATTTTGCAAATCCAGCGATACCAGCTTGATTCTTTGTAAACCAATCTCCGACAACTCCAATTACCGCAGTAAATTTTGTAATTAGTGCAATAGCAGCGGGACCAAATGCTTCGGCAATACGCTCTTGCATATTTTTCATTGCAGCAGAGAATTTCTCTGCAGTAGTCGGCGGAGGCGCCTTCATCAATGCAAGACTTTGCGCGGCTTTAAACAACACATCAGATGTAATCTTGCCTTCAGCACCAAGGCGCTTAATATCAGCGGCAGTTGCATTGCTTGTAATGCCGAGCTTGTCAGTTTCTTTGCCCACAGCTTGAGCAAAAGCAGGCATATTTTCAAGGACAGACCGCAGTTCATCACCTGACAGAGTGCCTGCCGAGAATGCCTGCTTCAACTGCAAAATCCCGGCCTGTGCCTCCTGAGCACCACCACCAGAAAGCTTTGCAGCTTTGTTTAAGCCGACAAATAGCACTTCAAGTTGCTGAGCATTCAGACCAGTGCCGCGCAAAGATCCATAAAGCTGAGCGTAACTATCTCGTGCTTCAATGGCACTCATGCCAAGTAGCTTTTGAACTCGATCAACAGATTGACTGGCTACATCCAATTCCCCATATTGAGCGGTTAATGCCTTGAGTTTATTTTTGCTTGCCTCTGATTCTGTCCCAACTTTGGCGATTGATTGTATTGTTAATCCAATGCCAAGAGTTGCAATTATGCTGCGTAAACCGCCAAATGCACTTTGCAGTAAATTAACGTCTTTTGCAGAATCTTTTATTTGCTGCCCACTTGCCTGAGCGGCTGTTCCAGCTTGTTTTAGTATTTGCTGATATTGTTGAATTTGTGTAGCTGCTTTTTGATAAAGTGCTCCACCTATTTGGACATTTGATTGGACTTGGCGCAGGGCTGCAATCTGAGCATTTATGGCGGCTTCAGTATTTTTTACTTTTGCCGCAAAAACACCTTGAATTTCAGCTACTTTTGCAAAACCGCCCTGTGTTGCTTCAACAGCCTGTTTAACCTTTTGCGCTTCAGCACTTAGAATTTTGAATTTGTCACTCGCGCCAATAGAAGACTTTTGTATATCATTAAGAGTCTTGAGTGCTGATTGTGCATCAATATTGATTGCTACATTTGAAATCGCAGCCATGGCAAAATCCTCCTATAGAGTCAGTCTATCGCCTCTTGGCTTTTTTCATAGCAGCCTCTTGTTCATCTAACTCTATTTGATAAACCGCCGACCAAAGCTGAATTTCCTCAAGCGTGATTTTATCGAATAGCTCAAGTAAGGTATAACCTAAATCTCGAGCTATTCGCATCATCAAGCGCAAAGGAATATCACGCTTTAAGTCGGCTATTAGTTTTTTGCTTCATCCTTAGTCAAGTCACCTTCTTTGGTAATAATCGCCAGCATCAAAGACTGCAAGTCTTCATCACGGACTTCATTCTTTAATTCCGCAATTTCGCCTGAACGGAACAAGGCTTGTCCATTTTCATCCTTTGCCTTTTGAACCAGCAGTTGCAATGCAAATGCGGTTGCCTCATCAGACCCTGCATCCTTCTGAGCCTTTTCGCGCTCAGCCATCGTCAGTGGAGTGCAGTAAAACTCAAATTCAGTGCCATCACTAAGAGTTACCGACTTTTTAACGGGCGTCAAATTAGCCGCTTTTTTCAGACGGTCAAGAGCACGCATGGAAGAACCAGCCATAAAATTTGGATGTTGGTTACCACTTTAAGCATAAAAAAGCCCCTGGTGCAACCCAGGGGCCATAGGCGATTGCCTTAAATGATCAGGCAGTCTCGCTGAAATCGAAGGTGGGAGTGGTAGAAGGACGGAAAGCAATTTCCACCATCTGTGCATCTTCAGGATTCACCATGAAGCTGGCAGAAGTCAGCACAGCTTCCATAGCAATCGACCGGCTAAGCGTGTCACTGACCGTGCCACCGCTATTTACCCGATCAACATAAAGCTTGAAGCCTGCACCAACTTGCTGACGCTGCAGCACATCTTGAACCAGACGGCTAGCAAGATCACCACTGTCATCGGTGATATACACACTGGCAGAACCCTCACCATCGGCAAAGCCGGTGATATAGGTTTTGAACGGTGCATATTGACCAAGAGTTTGACCAATGGTGGTCACGTCAATTTCTTCGCGAGTAATCTCAAAAGACCACTCACGAACTTGACCCACTGCCTCATAGTCGGCATAAGCCACTTGGAAAGCATTGGGCGAAACAGCCGTGCCATCATCCGACAGGTTGACTGCAGTGCCACCTGCAGTTGTAGACACTTGCAGAATGCCAGTGCTGGCGGTGTAAGCAATGACGTAATACGTCGTTGCTGCACTCAAAGGTGCGGGCAAAGTGCCAGTACCAGCCTCACCAGTGTTGACATTAACAACACTAAATTTCACCGGGTCACCAACCTTGAAATTCAGGTAGGTGCCAATAGTGATTTCATCATCAGTGGTGTCAACATCGGTTTCAGCGAAAGTTGACTTGGTGCCTGCGGGTTTGTAGTAAAGGGCGCCGGTCGTACCGGACAGAACAGTAGCCATTGTTTGAACGGTAGGTGGCTGATCAGATTCTAGCTTTACTCAAAAGCTTCAAATGCAATCGTGATTTGTGACTGGAAGAAGCTAGCAGCTAGTGCGGTCTGACCACTGATGCCAGTTTTATTGGCTGATGCTTGAACGGTTGCAGGGCCAATGGCAGCATCAAAGCGGATATTGGATAAATACAGACGGGCGAACAAATCAATGAATCGCTGAGCCACTGTCATGTTGGCTCCTGCACCAGCTCCACGAGGAGTAAAAATATTGGCGGTGATCGCGCCATTGACTCTGTTAATGCCTGATGCAGGCGACAGCAAAGTTATGTAAGAGTGCTCGCCAAACCCTACAAACACCTGAATAAAACTTCCATTATTCGGCGGTGTAAAAGGAACATTGCCATAGGCAACCTGAATAGCAGGAGCCGCTGCAAACTCCGTTGCAATGCGGCCTTCAATAGCAGAGCGGACAGTGTTTAGGCTCATGATGATCGAGCAATGCGCTCAGCTTCAACTTGAACATAAGTCTGAATATCCTTTTGAACAACAGCGAGAAATGGCCTTGCATTTTGGCGAGTTCTATAGCGTCCACCCCATGAAGGTGGATAATCTCTGCCTGCAATAACAGGAGCGGCATAGGGAAGATTATTGGAAACTGATCCTGAAAACTCTTGAATTTCAGTCTGCCAATTAGCCCGCAGTCGTCCAGTGTCTACGGGGGTTAAAAGTTTTAGCCGCAACTCAGCCTGCAATGTGGCAGTACGCACTAGCTTGCTGATGTTTTGCCGAGCATAATCATCAATTTCATCCAGTCTGATTCGACGTGCCATATCAGTCCCTCAGATAAATTTCAAAGACTATAGGCGTGTTATCTTGCTCGATCTTGTTCACTTGAATTGTCTGCATGACTCGACTAGCCACGGTGACTTGATCAGTGACAGATGGTTCAAATGCAAGGTCAACCGCTGCAATAGTGAGCTTTTTGTCAGTTGACTTAATCAGATCATTGACTTCCCTTTCGGTAACATCCTCCAAAACACCGCGAATAGTTGCGCTGCTAACTGTTTGAGTAGCTGCACCAGTTGTGGTGTTATAGGCGCCAGTCGTCACTTGACGGAAAGTAACTTCACCGCCAAACTTTGCCATCAACTTACTGGCGGTCTTTCGTAGTGAAGTTGCAAGTGCCATCAGATTTTGTACGCAATGCAAGCGCCATTATTGAGTTTGATGCTAGTAAACACTCCACGGATCTCAGAGCCAGCCGGGAATGTTTCACCATCCAAGCTGTTGCCCGTCATATTGGTGCTGACAATCGTGTCAATATGAGTGTTTTCAAAAAAATCAATATGGTGGAAACGCCCAGTGTGTGTCTCCGTGTCCGTAATGACCTCACCACCAAGGGTGTAGTCAATCCCGTTGCCCTGGTGTCCCTTAAAGCTCATGGTTAGATTTTGTAGGCGACGATTTTGCCAGAAGCAAGAGTCACGCTAGTAAACACCCCTTCGATCTCGTCGCCCTTGCCAAGCGGCACTGAAGTAAAAGTGTTCCCACTAGCGTTCTGAATGGTTGCCGCGCTAATTACCGCATCAGCCAAGGCGTACAGTTTCCAGAAACGCCCCGTATGAGCAGCGGTGTCGCTGATGTATTCAAAACCGATGTTGTAAGAGTCGTTCTCAGCCATGATCAGGAACGGCGGATGGCGATGTTGCCAGGTCCACTAATTCTAAGCCCAGTTAGATACCGTTCATAGATCGGCGGCAAACGGTCAGCGCCTGTAGCTGTTGCGCTAGCGCCTGCAACGGTGACGCTAAGGCTACCAATGCTGACAGCTTTGTAATCCTCCAAGCCGCTAAGCCCCATCCCGTCTTTGTTGTTGTTCAGGTAGACGGCTAGCCATGCCTGCGCTTTTTTGATCTGGTCAGGGATTTCAGTGGTGGTGTAATAGTCGGTGGTAATACGAAAAGGAAAGCCAACGGCGTAAGTGTTGATGTAGGTATCAGGCTTCCGCACACCATCACGCGGCCACTGCAACGCTTGCGTGTCAGTTGCACGAGCACCTAAAAACCGTTCACGATCAATCCGCTGCGTTGCGGTATAAAGCGCCCTGTTCTTTTGATCGGTTGTAGCGGTCGCCCAAGCGGTTACGTCATCGTCTTGGACGAGCCCCTCGATAATTAGTTCAGCCGCTGCCAGGGTCAGGTAGGAGTTTGCGTTTTCGCCCCCCACTGTTGCGTCGATTGTGATTGCCATCGTCTGTTACAGAGGGCGACGGGTCTAGTGTTTCAAGTTTAGGAGTGGGCTCTGCAATAGAAAGAGAGGCTACCTTGTTAGAGGCAGCCTCCAGTTCACGCAGTCGCCGAAAGGCGAACATGCCCATCAATCAGCAGCCGACTTGAGCACAGCAAAGTTGAGCACCACAGCTTCACCGGCGGTAGAACCGACGTTGGAGACAGTGATCTCAAAGCTGCCAGCAGCGGTGGCGGTCACAAAGGCAAGGTACTTACCAGTGGTAGCACCAGACTTCACAGCCACGTTCACCACATCGGTAGCTGCCACTTCGCTGTTGGTTACAGTGAAGGACACCTCAGCATCGCCCGCAAGCGAAGCGTTGTGCATGGTGATGGAGCCACAGGGCTTGTTCAGCGTGACCCCAGTGGACTTGCTGGTGGCTTGAGTAACAGCACCGCCGAGACCGGAGGTGTAGCCAATCGACTTACCAGCAGAAACCTCAAATTGAGAAGCCATCGTTAGTTCCTCCTATCAATCAAAGTTGGAGGTGATGGTGGCACGCACGATACCAATGTTCTTGGTTTCGTACACCTTGCTCCAGTTGCCCACGGTTGCGAGCTGAGCACGGGTGGGGTTCGTGGTGGTCACGGCCCACTTGGCAC
>Ga0129333_10006796_pt1 | contig 10824 bp, 7 predicted proteins | sample CPB6_08_DNA_FD_94474 | JGI IMG/M metagenome (GOLD analysis project Ga0129333, IMG submission 94474) | Freshwater to marine salinity gradient microbial communities from Chesapeake Bay, USA - CPBay_Sum_0.6_0.8_DNA | ecosystem: Environmental > Aquatic > Marine > Coastal | place: USA: Chesapeake Bay...
CCGGGCAGGTACTGCGGCAGGGACTCGTCCCACCGGTGGAGTCGGGCTGCGGTCGGCGTCGCGTCGATCCCGAGGAGGGTGGTGAGGTCGGCGCTGATCGCCGCGATCACCGTGTCGTCGTCCAGCGCGGTGAACCGGCTGTCGTCGATGCGACCGACCGACACCCTGAGGCGCACGACGCCGTCGCCGCCCTGGTGCGCCCACTTCGAGGAGGCGAACGAGCACGCGGTGACGAACATCCCCGCGCCACGGGGGACGAGCAGACCGGAGGCGTCGAGTGGCACGGGCACTGCAGAGGCCGGATAGGCGAGCGCGGCGATCGCAACCGACGCGTACCGGAGGTCGGCGAGCATCGCCGCGGTCGCCGGTGCGATCGTGTCGAGCAGCGCCGCACTCGTCGCCGCCGGGGTGGCGAGCACGACCCGGTCGGCCCGCAGCGTGCCGTGCGCGGTGTGCACGGTGCACCCGTCTGCGCTGCGATGCAGGGCGGTCACCGGGGTGCCGCCGTGCACGCGTCCCGGCCCGATCACCTCGACGAGACGCTCGACGAGTCGACCGGTACCGCGGCGCGGGGTGAGGAACACGGGGGTCGCCGCGGCGGTGGCCGCACCGAGGGTCGCCCGCAACGCCCGGACGAGGCTCGTGTCACGGCCGGCGGCGGCGGCGAGCTGTGCCGCACCGCAGCGGAGGCTGAGCGTGTCCGCGTCGCCGGCGTTCACACCCGACAGCAGCGGGTCGACGAGCCGTTCGAACACCTCGTCGCCGACACGGCGTCGGACGAGCGCGCCGACGGACTCGTCGCCGGTGCGGTCCCGTTCGGGGTCGTCCGGCGCGCGGTCGAGGTCGGCGGCGACCCGGCGGAGCCCGTCCGGGGAGACGAGACCGGACCGGGCGAGGGCGTCGAGGTCCGTCGGCACGCCGAGCACGAGCCCGTCGGGCAGGCGTCGCGCGGCACCGTCGTGCCAGACGAGCGCCGAGCCGATCGCCGGGCTGGTGAGCTCGTCGTCGAGGCCCAGGTCCCGGCACAGTTCGACCGCACCGGGCACACGGGCGAGGAACGCGTCGGCGGCCTCGTCGAGGTCGACGCCGGCGAACGGTGTGGTCTGCAGCTTGCCGCCGGGTCGGCCGGCGTCGAGGACGGTCACGTCGGCACCGTCCCGGGCCGCCTCCCACGCCGCTGCGAGGCCTGCGATGCCCGCGCCGACGACGACGACGTGCGGTGCGGTCATCGACCCGCAGCGCCCGACCAGGTGTGCACGAGGTCGACGAGGCGGGCGAGGACGTCGGGGTCGGTCTCGGGCAGCACGCCGTGGCCGAGGTTGAACACGTGTCCCGGGTGGTCGCCGTTCCGGCGGAGCACGTCGGTCGCCTCGGCGGCGACGGCGTCCCACCCGGCGAGACAGGTCGCCGGGTCGAGGTTCCCCTGCAGGGCGTGGCCCTCGCCGACGCGGGTGCGGGCGGCGTCGAGGGGGACCCGCCAGTCGACGCCGACGACGTCGGCACCGGCGTCGCGCAGCAGCGGGAGCAGTTCCCCCGTCGTCACGCCGAAGTGGATGCGGGGGACGCCGAGGTCGGCGAGCGCGGCGAACACCCGGCGCGAGTGCGGGAGCACGAAGCGCTCGTAGTGCCCCGGGTGCAACGCCCCCGCCCAGCTGTCGAAGAGCTGCACGGCCGACGCGCCTGCGGCGACCTGTGCCCGCAGCGACACGATCGCATGATCGGCGAGGCGGTCGAGCAGGGCGGCGAAGAGCTCCGGGTCACCGAGCATCAGCGCCTTCGTGCGGGTGTAGGTCCGTGACGGTCCGCCCTCGACGAGGTAGCTCGCGACGGTGAAGGGGGCACCGGCGAAGCCGATGAGCGGCACGGGGAGTTCTGCGACGAGGAGCCGCACCGTCTCCTGCACGTAGGGCACGTGCACGTCCGGTTCGAGCGGCGGCAGCCGGTCGAGGTCCGCCGCGGTGCGGAACGGTCGCTCGGCGACGGGGCCGACCCCGGCGCGGACGTCGACACCGAAACCGACCGCTGCGACGGGCACGACGATGTCGGAGTACAGGATCGCCGCGTCGACCCCGTACCGACGCACCGGCTGCAGCGTGATCTCGGTGGCGAGCGCCGGGTCGCGGACCGCCTGCAGGATCGAGCCGGTGCCCCGGATCGCCCGGTACTCGGGCAGGGACCGGCCCGCCTGGCGCATGAACCACACGGGCACGCGGTCGTGCGGCAGGGAACGGCATGCGGCGAGGAACGGTGACGTGGTCGGGGTGTGTGCAGGCATCGGTCGAGGACTCACCGGTTCGTGGGGATGCGGAGGCGTCGAGCCCAGGCGGGTTCGGCGCGCAGTCGGGCGGCGACGCTCGCAGCGGCGGCGTCGGCGACGGCCGTGGGGTCGTCGTGGCCGCCGGTCGCCTGTTCGAGCACGAGCACGGGGGCGTCGGCCCGTTGCACGCGTGCGACCTCGTGCCGGAGCTGGCGGCGCTGCCACCATGCGGTCGTCGCGGGCACGACGACCACGACGACGTCGTACGCGAGACCGGCGACGAGGTCGGCGTTCGTCGCCGACCACGTGGTCCCCTCGACGTAGCGCCGGGCGCCGATGTGGACGGGGACGTGGGAGAACCTGCCGCTGCCCCCGGCCTGCACGGCCGTCCGGGTCGCTGCGCCGGGATGGTCGTCGCGGCCGAACACCACCCGACGGCCGTCGGGGAGCCGCACCGTGCACACCCAGAGACCTTCGGGCCACGGGGCGTCGGCGAGATGGTCGGCGTCGGTGGTGGCGTGGCGGGGCACGTGTTCGACCGGGGTGACGGTCGGCGTGGGGCGCAGGCCCTCGAGCACCTGTCCCACACGGGGCGGGCGGCGCAGGGCGGCGCGCAGGGCCAGTGCCGGGTCGGCGGGGCGCCGTGACGTCGCCGGACCGGCGGTCGCCGGGGTGACTGCGTCGCCGACGGTCGCCTCGGTCCGCAGCGCACCCGTGCTGCGCCCGCGGCGCAGGCCGACGGCGAGGTCGGCGCCCGCGCCGGTGCCGACGACGAGGTCGGCGGTGCGGGGATCCCAGCCGGTGCCGACGGCGAGCCCGTCGAGCGCCCCGGCGAGCCATGCGTGCGCGGTCGGACCGCCCGCACCGAGGACGAGTGCGACCGCTGCGGGCGCGTCGCCGGGGGTGTCGTGTCGCTCGTCGGCCACAGGGGCATGCTCCCACGGCGTCGGGACGGCGGGCGATTCCACCTCGTCGTCGCCGGTCATCGGTCGTTCCGCAGCACGAGACCCCGGTAACCGTCCCGGAAACCGCACCGGCGCAGGTCCGCGGCCAGCGGGGAGGACGCCACGGGGACGGTGTCGATCCTGGTCAGTTCGACCTGGCGGACACGGCGTGCGTCGACGAGCGTGCGCAGCAGCGACGGCCAGTCGGGATGGTCCGCCGCGGCCGGGAACGTGAGCAGGGAACGACCGCCCCGGTCGAGGTGGGCGACGGCGTGCCCGTCGACGACGACGACGTGGGCACCGGCGGCGCGGGAGGGGCGTCCGGCCGAGGGCGGCCAGGGGAGTGCTGCGCCGAAGGGTTGCGCGGGGTCGGTGGCGGCGAGGACGACGGCGGTGGGCGTCTCCGGGTCTGGTTCCCGGTACGAGCGCAACCGGTCGACCGCACCGGGGAGTGCGAACTGGGCGGCGCCGAGGCCGGCGACGAAGTACCCGCGGCGGACCTGGCCGCGTTCCTCGAGCTCGCGCAGCACCGGGTAGACGCCGGCGAAGCCGCCGTCCGCCCCCTCGCCGAGCGCGGCCTCCCGGGTGAGCACCCCGTACCGTTCGAGCAGTTGGAGCGCCCGGGCGACCCGGGCCTCGGTCGGGGTCGGTGCGGGCACGAGCAGCGGTGCGACGAGCGACCAGCGGCCGGCACCCGCGGGCGGTCCGGCGGCCCGCAGCCGGCCGGGTCGGGGACGGGGGCGGAGGCCCGGTGTGGTCCGGTTCCGGGCGGGCGACCCGCCGAGGAGGGCGCGGAGGGGTTGGAGCGAGTCGTTCGTGACGAGCCCCGCCCACACGAGGTCCCACAGCGCGGCGAGTACGGCACCGTCGTCGGTCGGACCGCACGCGGTGCGTGCGGCATGCGCGAGCTCGTGCCAGAAGCTCGCACCCCGGTCGCCGAGGTGGTCGAGGATGGCCCGGTGGAGCGGCCCGTCGGGGATCTCGGGCGGGGCGCTGCCGCCGAGCAGGGCGGCGGCCTGGTCACGGAAGAGGAGACGCACCCGCCCGTCGGTGCTGCCGATCGCCCCGGCGCCGACCCACACCAGGTCGCCGGAGGTACAGAGCGCGTCGAGGTCGCCGGGTGCGTGACCGGCGAGTCGGACGGCGAGGACGTCACGTTCGAGCACGGACGCCGGGATCGGCGCCCCCTGGAGGACGCCGACGGTCTCGGCGAGGGCGTCGAGCCCGCGACCGCGGCCGCCGACGTTCTGCCACGCCGGGAGGAAGCGTGCGAACGCCTCCTGGTCGACGGGTTCGACCTCGCGGCGCAGCACGGCGAGCGACCGACGGCGCAGGCGGCGCAGGACGTCGCCGTCGCACCACTCGGTGCCGCTGCCGCCCGGGCGGAACTCGCCGCGCACCACCCGTCCGTCGGCCTCGAGGGTGCGCAGCGCGTCGGTGGCACGGTCGTGCGGGATGCCGAGGCGGTCGGCGACGTCGGCGAGACGGAACGGCCCGTGGGTGCGGGCGTGGCGGGCGACGAGACCGACGAGGGGTTCCGGCACCGGTTCCGTGCAGTTCGTCGGCAGGCCGACCGGCACCGCGGTGCCGAGGGCGTCACGGAGGCGGCCGGCGTCCTCGGCGGCGGCGAGCCGACGGTCACCGGCGACGACGACCTCGATGATCCGACGGGCTGCGAGCAGTTCGTCGATCCAGGCCCCGGGATCGACCGTGCACCGTGCGGCGACCTCGTCGCGGTCGAGCGGGCCGAGGATCCGCAGCAGGTCCCACACGTCGTCGAGGTGGCGGGCGCGCCGGTCCTCGGTCAGGTGCTGGAGCTCGAGCTCGAGGTCGGCGACCGCACCCGCGTCGAGCAGTTCGCGCAGTTCCTCGGTGCCGAGCAGGTCGCGCAGCAGTTCACGGTCGAGTGCGAGCGCGGCGGCGCGGCGTTCGGCGAGGGGTGCGTCACCCTCGTAGAGGTACACCGCCATCCAGCCGAACAGCATCGATGCGGCGAACGGCGACGCCTTCTGCGTGTCGACGGTGACCATGCGCACCCGACGCGATCGCAGGTCGCCGAGGAGCGTCCGGAGCGCGGTCAGGTCGAACACGTCGTGGAGGCACTCCCGGGTGGTCTCGAGCAGCAGCGGGAACGCCGGGTAGCGAGCGGCGACGCGCAGCAGGTCGGCGGCCCGTTGCCGTTGCTGCCACAGCGGGGTGCGACGGTCGGGTCGGCGCCGGGGGAGGAGCAGCGCGCGCCCGGCCGCCTCCCGGAACCGGGCGGCGAACATGGCCGTCGACGGGAGGGCGGCGACGACGAGCTCCTCGAGTTCCTCGGGTTCGATGCGCAGCAGGTCGAGCGGCAGCTCGTCGACCGCCTCGGGGAGCCGGATGACGATCCCGTCGTCGCTCCACAGCATCTCCGGGTCGTCGCCCCACGCCTCGCCGAGGCGGTGCCGCAACGCCATCCCCCAGGGTGCGAGGACCGGGGTGCCGAGCGGGCAGTGGATGCAGATCCGCCAGTCGCCGATCTCGTCGCGGAACCGTTCGACGACGACGGTGCGGTCGTCGGGCACGACCCCGGTCGCCTCCGTCTGCTCGGCGAGGTACCGCAACAGGTTGTCGGCGGCGAGATCGTCGAGTGCGTGGTCGGTGCGGAGTCGTTCCCGTGCCGTGTCGGCGTCGAGTGCGGTGAGGTCCCGCACGAACGCGCCGATCGCCGCACCGAGCTCGACGGGACGGCCCGGCCCGTCGCCGTGCCAGAACGGCATCTTCCCCGGCTGGCCGGGAGCCGGGGTGACGACGACGCGGTCGAAGGTGATGTCCTCGATGCGCCACGTCGACGCGCCGAGGAGGAACGTCTCCCCGGGGCGCGACTCGTAGACCATCTCCTCGTCGAGTTCGCCGACCCGGGTGCCGTCGGGGAGGAACACGCCGTAGAGACCGCGGTCGGGGATCGTGCCCGGGTTGGTGACGGCGAGGCGTTGCGCACCGGGTCGTGCGGTGACGGCGTCGGTGAGCCGGTCCCAGGTGATGCGGGGACGCAGCTCGGCGAACTCCTCCGACGGGTAGCGACCCGACAGCAGGTCGAGGACGCCGACGAGCTGTTCGTCGGAGAGCTCCGCGAAGTTCGACGCCCCTCGGACGACCGCTGCGACGGTGGCGCGGTCGAGGTCGTCGACGGCGGCCATCGCGACGATCTGCTGGCAGAGCACGTCGAGCGGGTTCCGGGGGAACCGTGTCGCCTCCACCAGACCGTCACGCATGCGCTGGGTGACGACCGCCGTCTCGAGGAGGTCGGCCCGGTGCTTCGGGAACAGCTTGCCGTGCGACGGTGCGCCGACCTGGTGGCCGGCGCGGCCGACGCGCTGCAACCCGCTCGCGACCGCGCCCGGTGAGGCGACCTGGACGACGAGGTCGACGGCGCCCATGTCGATGCCGAGCTCGAGCGACGACGTCGCAACGAGGGCGCGCAACCGCCCGCTCTTCAGTTCGTCCTCGACGAGCAGCCGTCGTTCACGTGAGAGCGAACCGTGGTGCGCCTTCACGAGGTCGCCGTCGCCCGGCGGGTTCTGCGCCTCGGTGTCACCGGCATCCTCGGCGAGGCGTTCGGCGTGCAGTTCGTTGAGTCGGGCGGCGAGGCGTTCGGCGAGTCGGCGGGCGTTGACGAACACGATCGTCGAACGGTGGGCGTCGATCAGGTCGAGCAGGCGTGGGTGCACGGCCGGCCAGATCGAACGTCGCACCGGGCCGGCGGCGAGGTCGCCGGAGGTGGCCTCGTCCTCGATCGTGCCGAGTGCGCCGAGGTCGGGCACCGGGACGACGACCTCGAGGTCGAGTGGTTTGCGGATGCCGGTGTCGACGATGGTGACCGGCCGCGGTCGGCCGGTCGCCGGGTCGTTGCCGCCGAGGAAGTGGGCGATCTCCTCGAGGGGGCGTTGCGTCGCCGACAGACCGATGCGCTGCGGCGGGCGTTCCGTCGTGCGGGCGAGTCGTTCGAGGCTGAGCGCGAGGTGCGCACCGCGTTTCGTCGGTGCGAGCGCGTGGATCTCGTCGATGATCACCGTCTCGACGTTCCGCAGCGTCTCCCGTGCCCGCGACGTGAGCAGCAGGTACAGCGATTCCGGTGTGGTGATGAGGATGTCCGGCGGGTTCCGGACGAGGGACCGCCGGACGTCCGCCGGGGTGTCGCCGGTGCGGACACCGACGTCGGGCACGGTCACCGGTGTGCCGAGCCGTTCCGCGGCGAGCGCGATCCCGGCGAGCGGGGTGCGCAGGTTCTTGTCGACGTCGACGGCGAGCGCCCGGAGCGGCGACACGTACACGACACGCGTGCGCGCGTTGCGGTCGGGCGGGGGTGTGGTCGTGAGCCGGTCGAGGCTCCACAGGAACGCGCTGAGCGTCTTGCCGGATCCGGTCGGGGCGAGGATCAGGGTGTGCTCGCCCCGCGCGATCGCGGGCCAGCCGGTCCGCTGGGCCGGGGTCGGTTCGCCGAAGGTTGTGCGGAACCACGTCGCCACGGGCGGCGCGAAGAGATCGAGCGTGTCCCCACCGCCCGGTTCTGTTCGGTCCGCCGTCTGCTCCACCGCTCTTCACGTTAGGAGGACGCGGTCCGGCTCCTCGGAGGCGCCGGTGGGCTGGGAGGATGCCCCGGTGCCCGAGGGCGACACGATCTGGCGCGTCGCCGCCCGTCTGCGACCGGCGCTCGCGGGCCGCACCGTGCAGCGGTTCGAGGCGCCGCGCCTCGTCGGTCCGCGACCCCGGGTCGGCGAGACGGTCGAGGGGGTCGACGCGGTCGGCAAACACCTGCTGCTGCGGTTCTCCTCCGGCGTCGTGGTCCGCACCCACCTGCGGATGACCGGGTCGTGGCACCTCTACGCAGAGGGGGAGCGGTGGCGGCGACCTGCGCACCTCGCCCGCCTGGTGGTGGGCGTGGAGGGGTGGACCGCGGTGTGCTTCTCCGCCCCGGTCGTGCGGTCGAGCACCGACCCGACCGACGGTGTCGCCCGACTCGGCCCCGACCTCACCGCGCCGGACCCCGACATCGGGCGGGCGATCGAGCGCATGGGGTCCCTCGCCGAGGCGGACACCTGCATCGCCGACGCGCTCCTCGACCAACGGGTCGCCGCAGGGATCGGCAACGTCTACAAGTCGGAGGTGCTGTGGTCGTTGCGGGTGCACCCGACGACCCCGGTCGCCGCGCTCGACGTGGCGACCCGGCGTGCGCTGCTCGATCGGGCGCACGTGCTGTTGCGGGCGAACCTCGGTCCAGGCCGTCGGGTGACGGCGCCGACGGTGCCGGGCGGGCTCGCCGTGTACGGGCGCGCCGGACGGGGATGCCCGCGCTGCGCGACGCCGGTCGTGCGCACGGTGGTGGGCACCACGGCGCGCAGCACGTACCACTGTCCGCGTTGCCAGCGGACGGCGTGACGTCCCGGGGGTACGCTGCGCGCATGACGGTCAGGTTCCTCGATCCACGGGCCGAGCCGGGCGCACCGGTGGAGCCGTACACGCTCGGCATCGACCTCGGTGCCGCCCCGGTGACGATCGGCATGCTCGCCAACGGGTTCCCGGACTCGGTGCCCTTCCTCGCCGAGGTCGAGGCGGCGTTGCGCACGGTGCTGCCCGACGCCCGGTTCGTGCACTACGACAAGGGCAACGCGTCGACGATCGCGTCGGACGAACTGCTCGGCCGGATCGTCGGCGAGTGTCAGGCGGTCGTCGCCGCCTACGGCCATTGAGGCTCCTGCACCACCGGCACCGTGCGTGACGGCGTGAACCTGGCGAGGAGGAACGTGCCCGCGGTGGCGCTCGTGTCCTCGGAGTTCTGGGCGCAGGGTGAGTTCATCGCCCGCTCGGTCGGCATGCCCGACATCCCGCGGGTGCGGTTCGAGCACCCGGTCGCGGGTGCGGGCATCGCCGTGATGCAACGCGTCGCCGCCGCGATCCGTGACGACATCGTCGCGGCGCTCGCCGCGCCGGGGGCTGCGGCGTGAGCGTGCTGCTCGAGGCGAGCGACGAGTACGCCGCGCTCGAACGGTTGCACGAGCTCGGCTGCACGGACGGTCTGCCGGTGGTCGTGCCGACGCCGGAACGGGTGGAACGCATGGTCGTCGCGTCGGGCTTGCCGGCCGACGTGAGTCTCGGGACGATGGGCCCCAACCACGGGAACGCGTCGATCGGCACGATCGCGGCGTGCGCGGTGATGGCGGGTTGCCTGCCCGATCACCTGCCCGTGGTGCTCGGCGCGGTGCGTGCCGCGCTCGATCCGCGCTTCGACCTGACCGAGCTGCAGGCGACGACGCACGCGATCGCACCGTTCGTGATCGTCAACGGCCCGGCGCGCCACGCGTGCGGGCCGATCGCGTCCGGGTTCGGGGCGCTCGGCCCGGGGTTCCGTGCGAACGCGTCGATCGGCCGGGCGTTGCGGCTCTGCATGATCAACATCGGCGGGGCCCGCCCCGGGGTGTCGGACATGGCGCTGCTCGGGCATCCGGGGAAGTTCACGTTCTGCATGGCGGAGGACGAGGAGTCCTCGCCGTTCGAACCGTTGCACGTGGCGCTCGGGTACGACGCGACGGCGTCGACGGTGACCCTCGTCGGCACGGAGGCCCCGCACTCGGTGATCTTCGTCGGTGACGCCGACGACCCGACGGCGCCGGACCGTCTGCTGACGACGCTCGGGCTGAGCCTGGCGACGATCGGTGCGAACAACGCGCACTTTGGCGGCGGCACCGGGGTCGTGGTGCTGAACCCCGACCATGCGGCGGTGCTCGACCGTGCAGGGTTCGACCGCCGGACGCTCGTCGAGGCCCTGTGGGAGCGGGCGGCGAACCCGCGCTCGCTCATGTCCCGGCTGAACCCGTCGATGGTGCGCCCGCCGAAGGGTGCGGACGAACCGTTCCACGCGTACAGGTCACCGGACGACATCGTCGTGATCGCCGGCGGCGGTTCGGGTCTCTACTCGATGGTGTTGCCGTCGTGGGCGGCCGGTCCGCACGCGAACCCGGCGGTGACCGCGGTGGTGGAGCTCGACCAGGCGTGCGAGATCCCGGGCCTCGCCGCCCGCTGAGGTCCCCTCAGATGCCCCGGCGGACGGGCGGCAGGTCGGCGTAGACGGCGGGCCGCTTCTCGGCCATCGCCCGGAACGCCTCCGCCATGTCGTCGGGGTCGAGCATCGACGCGTTCCAGGTGGCGATGTACTCGAGGCCGTCGGCGACGGTGTGCTCGCGGGCGTACGCCATCGTCTGCTTGGTGCCGTGCACGGCGAGCGGGCTCTTCGACGCGATCTCCGCGGCGACGGCGTGCACGCCCTCGAGGAGTGCGGCGTGGTCGGGGTACACCTCGTTCACGAGGCCGACCTCACGCGCCCGGGCGGCGGACATGCGGCGTCCGGTGTAGGCGAGTTCGGCGACCACCCCGGGTGGGACGAGCTTCGGCAGTCGCTGGAGGGTGCCGACGTCGGCGGTCATGCCGATGTTGATCTCCTGGATGCAGAAGAACGCGTCCTCGGTCGCATACCGCAGGTCGGCGGCGGTGACCATGTCGACGCCACCGCCGACGCAGGCACCCTGGATCGCGGCGATCACGGGCATGCGGGCCCGTTCGAGGCACGTGAAGGTCTCCTGCAGGTGCATCGCCATC
>Ga0129333_10006797_pt1 | contig 10823 bp, 9 predicted proteins | sample CPB6_08_DNA_FD_94474 | JGI IMG/M metagenome (GOLD analysis project Ga0129333, IMG submission 94474) | Freshwater to marine salinity gradient microbial communities from Chesapeake Bay, USA - CPBay_Sum_0.6_0.8_DNA | ecosystem: Environmental > Aquatic > Marine > Coastal | place: USA: Chesapeake Bay...
AGTACCCTGAATCTGCTGCACTTTTAAGAGATCTCCCACGCGAAAAGGGCGGTCAAAAAATATGATAAAAGATGCAATCAGATTTTCCAGACTTTCCTTGGCAGCAAGTGCGATGGCTGCACCTGCAAGACTGAGTCCAGCCAATATTTTTGTAATATCCTCATTGAGTACAAATCTGATCATCACCAGGATACAGATAATCACCAGAATGACTTTCAGAAATTCCCTGAAAAAAATGATCAACTGATCGTCTGTAGTATCCTCCGTTGTACTGGCCCTTTTTTCCAGAATGATTGCCAGGTAATCAATGACCCTCAAGAGCGTATGGAAAAAGAAGAATATCAGCATACCAATCGCCAATCGGTCGATCAGCACTTGTGAAGTAATCTTGAAAATTTTTACATGCAAGACAGCCGGGAAACTCAAGCTGCTCATTGAAACATATACAGCAAGAAAGAAAATAAAATTTTCAAGTGGGGCCAACACCAAATTGAAAAATTCCTTTTCATCAATGATCCTTCCCATGCGCTTGAATAAATAAAAAACCAGTCTCGTCATATGCTGACTTGCCCACTTTTTCAATATCCAAACCAACGAGATGATTCCAAATACAATCAGATAACTGGAAATGGTATTGTCAAACAATGATTTACTTAAAACTTCCTGCATGCTCATTGATTTAATTGATACGCATATATGGACAAACTGCTCTTACTCAACGCATAAAAGAATTTGGTAGAAAACAACGTCTGCTTCAGCGATCCTGTTTTCAACTCGGTTAATTTCCAATTGAAAGTAGCTTTTTCTGTTCTTTTTACCCATGTGCCTTTTGCTTCACTGAGCAAAATGTCATTGTCCAATGACTGAAAACCTTTGATGTTTGAGATGGCTATTTTTTCTTTGAATCCACCATAATAGTCAAATACATAGATTCCCTGTTGAAGATCCAGTAAATACAAATAACCTTGGTGCTCAAGCATTTTCACAGGACTCAATTTCTCAGGAAATACCAATCTGAGGTCGGTTGATTCAAGAGCGATAGACCCATCCAAACGGATTTTTTTTATTTTGCTGTTTTGCTCATCGAACAGCCATAATTGATTGTCATAACTCGGACAGACTGCATTGACTTGAAACAAATTCAGTTTTCTCAAATCAATGCGCTGCACAATTTGCATCAACCTGTCCAATATCAATACAACATTGAAGTTCTTGAAATACAAATAAGTTCTGAGTGCATGTTGAGAATGAATGGAATGAAGCTTTCCATAGCGTCTGACCTCATTCAACACTGCGAGAGAATCAAGGTTTGTGTTGTATTTCTTGAGCTGGCCTCCTGCTGTAAGCAGGTAAATGCTTCCTGATTCATCTACATCAAACAATTCAAATTCACCCTTGATTTCTTTGATCAATTCTATTTTCAACAGAGATTCTTGAGAAACAGTATGCAAAGACCCCGTTGCAAAAAATATTAAACAAATGATATACCGGATCATGCATGATATTTTAATGTCAGCTGATGCCCATCAAATACAGCATAAGAATTGTACTTGATCCAGTCGCCGAGATTGATGTAACGGGAGGTAGCATTCAAATCAAACTCAATCGGAAAGTGCCTGTGTCCAAAAACAAAATAGTCAACATGCGTTGTTTTTAAAGCTGACTTACAATATTGTATCAGCCATTCCTGATCTTCTCCCAAAAAATGATCATCGTTTTCGCCTGTCGCCATCCGACTTTTTCTGCTGAAATATGCTGCGATGGAGAGTCCCCAATATGGCGGTATCAATCCAAACAGAAATTGACAAACAGGATTTCTGAAAATAGATTTTAGAAACTTATACCCATGGTCACCCGGACCCAATCCATCTCCATGACCAATGATGAATTTTTTTCCATTGAACAGGTAAGTTTTTTCTTGAAAAAAAACAGGAATACCCAGTTCAGATTCGAAGTAACCAGACATCCACATGTCATGATTGCCTACAAAAAAATGTACCGCTGTCCCACGATCTGTCAATTCTGCCAACTTTCCCAAAATGCGAACATACCCTTTGGGAACAACTTTTCTGTATTCAAACCAAAAGTCAAACAAGTCACCCAATACAAAGACCATGCATGCATCTTCTTTAATCGCATCCAAAAAAGCAACGATTTTTTTCTCCCGGTGTAGACTGGCATCTTTATCGGGCGCACCCAGGTGGAAATCTGAAAGGAAATAAATTTTTTTGCCTTGTGGGACTTGCATCTTCAAATATACCGAGAAATGGGCACTGGCGGGAGGCTCAGCTGTCTAATAGGAAACAATAGACTTCCTTGGGACCATGTACCCCAACCACCAACGTCTTCTCTATATCTGCCGTTCTGCTCGGACCCGTTGCAAATGAAATCATAGAGGGCAGCTGATCTCCGTATTTTTTTTGCAAAATTTTCAATGCATCTTTTACATCAAAAACAAGCTGACTTGCTTTGGCAACGCATATATGAACTGGTGCGTATACACTTGTGGTTCTGCCGGAGGATACTGCACTGCTCAACACAATCGATCCGGTTCTCGCCACCAGTAACTCACATTTGGTAATGGATGCATCGCTTTCTGCAAGTGATTTGGTTGAAAACTGCTGAAAACCAAATGAGGCAAATGCAGATCGGATGTTGTCATCTGTGCAATACAGGTCAGCCCATTGTTTCTCAACAGCAAGCGCATTGATCTGATTGACCAGATCTTCTTCATTGGAGCAGAGGGAAAATTTTCCAAGCAGTGCAGTAAATTTCTCTGCAAACAATACTGCAAGATCCTCACCCGATTCTTCAAAGTTGAATTCTGCCTTGTCAAGTGCAGGATATGGCTGTTCTGTGGGCTGGGTAAGTGCCTTTCGTATGTTCTTCAAAATACTTTCTTTTGAAGAAGATGATTCCATGATTATTTTTTCATCCAATCTGCGCATGGTCTTTACACCGTTGTGTTACTGGTTGGCTCATTCGTTGCAGGTTCTTCATCTGCAAGGATTTTCTTTTCACTGAATGGACGTTTGCCGATCAGATCTTCTACGTCCTGCTGATGCAACACTTCCCTGTCAAGCAAGGCCAACGCAATTTTTTCAACCTGCTCCTTTTTCTCAGACAACAAGTGGAGGGTCCGCTGGTATGCATCATCAACGAGTTTTCTGACTTCATCATCAATCAGCTTTCCTGTCTCTTCACTGTATGGTTTGGTGAATGTGTTCTCCTGTTGGGGATCATAGAAGCTGATGTTTCCTACTTTCTCGCTCATGCCATACACAGTCACCATTGCATAAGACATCTTGGTTACCTGCTGCAAATCATTTTGTGCACCAGTTGAAATCTTTCCAAAGAAAATTTCTTCACTTGCCCTTCCACCGAGTGTCATGCACATTTGATCAGTGAGCTGTTCTGTATTGTACAGGTATTGTTCTTTGGGTGTATACTGTGCATATCCCAATGCTGCAACGCCTCTCGGAACGATGGTCACTTTCAGCAATGGATAAGCATGTTCAAGATACCAGCCGCAGACAGCATGCCCTGCTTCATGATAAGCAATGATTTTTTTCTCCTCAGGAAGGATGATCTTGTTTTTCTTTTCGAGTCCGCCTATAACCCTGTCAATCGCATCCTGGAAGTCATCCATTTCCACTTGCTCTTTTCCTTTTCGGGCGGCAATCAATGCAGCCTCATTGCATACATTGGCAATGTCTGCACCTGCAAATCCAGGTGTTTGTTCTGCAAGTTTGTGTATGTCCAATTTCTCAGATCGCTTGATTGGTTTCAGATGAACAAGAAATATGGCTTCTCTTCCTTTTACATCAGGCTTGTCGATGCTGATCTGACGATCGAAGCGACCAGGTCGCAACAAGGCGCTGTCGAGTACATCCGGACGATTGGTTGCCGCCAAAATGATGATGCCGCTGTCTCCGCCAAATCCATCCATCTCCACCAATAATTGGTTCAATGTATTTTCCCTTTCATCATTGCTCATCATCACATTCTTCCCTCTGGCCCTGCCGATGGCATCAATCTCATCAATGAATATGATACAGGGCGCTTTTTCTCTTGCTTGTTTGAAGAGATCACGAACCCTGCTCGCACCCACACCAACAAAAAGTTCCACGAAATCTGAACCAGACATGGAGAAAAATGGGACCTGCGCTTCTCCAGCCATGGCTTTTGCAAGCAATGTTTTGCCCGTACCAGGAGGTCCGACAAGCAAAGCCCCCTTGGGAATCTTACCACCCAGAGCTGTATATTTTTTGGGATTCTTGAGGAAGTCAACGATTTCCATCACTTCTTGCTTGGCCTCATCCAAACCGGCTACATCTGTAAAGGTGATGTTTACTTTGGTTCCCTTGTCAAACAACTGTGCTTTAGATTTTCCGATGCTGAAAATTCCTCCTCCACCACCACCGCCGGCACCTCCACCCATTTTACGCATCATCAATACCATGAGGACACCAAACATCAGGATGGGAAATAAGAAATTAACAAGCGGACCAAAAAATTCAGGATCGGTAACAGGCTCAACAGGAACCTCCTTTACCTCCGGATGTTCTGAGAAGTATTTGCTCAGGTTCTCCTGGTAATCGTCAATTTTAGAATAGCTGAATTGAAAATGGGGACCTTTGGATGATTTTGCATAAACCAGTTTATCTCCCAACAAATCCTTGTATGCTTTTTTATCCAAGCTGTCACGAAGAATATAAACTCTTACAACATCCTTGTTTTTTACTGGTTCCAATTTGGCAACATCGTTTTGACTGAGCATTTTTTGCTTGAACTCCAGTTCACTGATGTTGCGGGCATCCGGACTTACACCACGCATCACCTGATATCCAATCAGCAGCACTGCGGCAATAACATAGATCCAGTAAAAACTGAATGATGGTCCTTTCGATGAACCACCCTCTCCTCCCTGATCTTTCCGTTTGAACGGGTTCATGGAACCGCCCCTCTTTTCTCTGTTGCTTGAATCGTTGCTCATGATGAATGCTTGTTCTTTTTCTTGATAGTTGTAAAGGCAGGCGGTTGGGGCAGTGAGGCAGGCTCCTCTAAATCTATTTCAACCCCATCATTCCACATATCCTCCAATTTGTAAAATTTTCTTGTTTCACTCAAAAAAACATGTACGACCACATTGACATAATCAATCAGTATCCACTGACTGGCTTGTTGACCTTCGTGTTTGTATGGCAATTCGCCCAACTCCTTTTTCACTTTCACTTCAACCCAGTCAGCTATTGCTTTTACCTGAACAGTGGAAGTCGCCTCACAAACGATAAAAAAATCAGAAACTGCTTCTGATATCTTTCTCAGATCCAACAACACGATGTGTTCACCTTTTCTATCCTGGATGGCAGAGGTGATCACCTTCAGTATTTTACTGTTTTTTGTTAAGCGGGATATTTTCTTTGCAGGTACGGTTCCTTCTGATCTTGATGCCAATCGCTGTTTTTTTAAGTTTTCGTTGAGTAACTTTCCAAAATTAAGGATAATTTCCCTCCTTAAGCTGCCAACAAAATGCCCGGAAAGCCCCTCATCATATTATCTACAGTAGACAGTACCAATAACCATGCCATGCAGCTGATCCGTGAAGGAAAGGCAGCACACGGATTGGTCGTATTTGCACTTGAGCAAACCCAAGGGAAAGGCCAAAGGGGCCGAAACTGGCAAAGTGAGTCAGGCCAAAACATCACGATGAGCACACTGATTGCAGCAGAACAATTTTCAATCAAAGAGCAATTCCCCGTCTCAGCAACCATTGCCCTTGCATGTTGTGATTTCTTTGGCAAATATGCAGGTGAAGAAACCAGGATCAAATGGCCGAATGATTTGTACTGGCGTGACAGAAAGGCAGGGGGAATTTTAATTGAAAATACGGTCCGGGATGGAAAATGGGAATGGATCGTAGCCGGTACAGGCATCAACATCAATCAGGTTGACTTCTCTGAAATTACCGTTCAAGCAGTATCCCTCCGACAAATTTCAGGCAAATCATACGATCCACTTGAGCTTGCCAAAGAGCTGATCGATCACATTGAAAAGAGAATGCAAATGTTGCAGTTGCATGGGGCGCTTCAAATGCTGGATGATTTCAATGGATTGCTGTACAAAAAGGATGAGGAAGTAAATTTTAGAAAAAAACAAATTGTTTTCAAAGCAAAAGTGCGAGGGGTAAACATCCATGGTGAACTGGAGATTGAAAGAGGATTTACAGAAACCATTCGCCATGGCGAAGTTGAATGGATGCTATAATCCGAATCCCGCTGCAATTTCTTTTGCGTGTTCTTTGACCTTGGGCTTGGCTATGATTTTGACAACGACTCCATTTTCATCAATCAAAAAAGTTGTTCTGAACACTCCCATGTATTTGTTTCCACACAATTGTTTCTCCCCCCAAACACCATATTTTTCGACCAATTTTTTATCCGTATCGGCAATGATGCGAAAAGGCAGTTTGTGTTTGGTGATGAATTTTACATGCGATTTTTGATCATCCGGACTCACACCGATGACCTCAATTCCTTTTTTGCTCAACGCTTTGAAACCATCTCTCAAATTACATGCCTGAACGGTGAATGTGCTGGTGTCATCTTTTGGATAAAAATACAAGGCCAATTTTTTCCCCTTGAAATCTGAAAGCTTGATAGCAGAACCGTCCTGGCCTTTTGCTGTAAACGATGGAGCCTTTTTCCCTTCTGCTAATTTCATATACTATATTCTTTTGAAAGGTAGCCGAGCAACTGACTTGTTTCCAGCCTCATCTACAACAACAACCTTCAATAAATGTTCACCAACGGGGAGATGATCGTCGACCTGATATTGATAACGCATACCGGTGGGTTTGAACATAAGCCATTTGCCGTCACTCCTTGCTTCAAAAGAACTGATGGACTTGTTGTTGTCTGAAACTGCAATGGAAATGAGGGAACCCTTTTTCACCGAGGAACCTTTTTGCAGATTGAATTGTACAACTGGAGACACAAGGTCTTCTATCAATTGAAATGTACCCAACTCTCTGAACATGGCAGAAAATCCGAATCCATCAAAAACTGCCTTTTTGATTTCGGTTTTATTTTTAACTGTTTTTCTGATCAACATTTTTGATGTGTCCAGATCTGCTTTGGAAGATTGTATGCTGACACGAAAAAGGGTGTTGACTGGAATGTATGGTGGTTGGACCAGGTAAGCATTGGATTTTTCCGAGACATGCTGTGGTGCAGCGGAGACTACCTGCATGTGGAATGCATCATAAAATGCATCAGGTGAAAATTCAAATCTGATACCATTGTGCTGAAATGTATTTTTTTGATTGTATGCCATCTGCTGTCCGCTGAATGTTTGCTTTGTCTGTAGCCCCGATTTCCGGAGACCAAAAGAAACAACTGATGTATTCTGATGTGCATCAGCAATCTGAATTTCATACCGCTGGACTGTATTTGTATTCAGCAAAAAGGGACTGGTTGCATGGGAGGCATACACATGCTCCTGAAAAAATTTGGGCCTGTGCAACAATTGGATATAGTTACCGCCCTTGAATCGATGAGCATAATCAATATGAGCATTGATGTTTCTCGTAAAATCGTATGAAACATTTTCAAGTGTAAAGCCTGTTAGTTTTTGTTCACCCTGCTTGAGCAATGCCTGGTAAATTCCATTGGGGTTTGAACTGCCGTCTGATCGGTCATTTGCAACTATCCCCACTACAACTTTTTCAAATGGCAAATCTATCGGTCCGGCAGGAGCATACCCATCGCCTTTTTTTATCAAAGCAACCAGTAATGGACTTTGCTCATAAATGCTTTTTTCATAGTCGTAAAATGCCAGTTGCCTTGGCTCAGGAGAAACATGATCTTCAACTAAAATACCATTGGTCAGCGGATTGAGACAATGTTCGGTTTTGGTATCTCTCAGCTCAAAATGCAGATGCGGCCCTTCCGAAGAACCTGTATTGCCGCTGTACCCTATCACCTGTCCTCTTTTTACCTTGAACAAACCGACGGGGACCTGCAAATCTATTTTCCATGACTCCTGTTCGTATTGCTTTTTTTCTAAATATGTTTCAACTGCCGGTAGAAACCTGTTCATATGGGCATAGACCGTGGTTGTTCCGTTGGGATGATTGACATAAATAGCCCTTCCAAATCCGCCTGACTCAATCTTAATTCTCGCAATGTATCCATCAGCGGGGGCCTGAACAGGCAAGTTCTCCTTTGCCTCAGTACTGAGATCCAATCCCATGTGGAAATGGTTCGGGCGCATTTCTCCGAAACTCGCATTTAGCTTGGGTTTGATCAAAAGAGGATAGGTTAAACTTCCTTTAGATTGAGACGACTGTGCAGCTGTAAACAGCACTGCATGGATGCTTAAGAGGTTCAAGAAAAAGGACTTTCGCATGATGCAAATCTACCTCAGCAAAAAGTTTTTAAAAAAATATGCAGGTACAGACAACTTTTTAGGTGCTTTGATTGTCTATTTATCAGATCATGAAAAGCTTTATTCAATTCTTGGCAACAGTATGGAAAACCCTCAATAAAGGAAGGGACTCCAAGAAGCATTCCAAATCGGAGTCTTCATATGATGCCATTGGCTTTCCACATCCATCCAAAGAAGACATTTTGGAGGACTATGAAATGGCCGCCTATCACCAGCAGGCTTAATTACCCACTACATTTCAACATTCACCCGTTTAACGCCCTATTTTCGAATATTTCCATTTGAAAATAGCCCTCAAATCTTACCTTTGCCCCCCGGGTAAGTCCCGGTTTTTTTGTGTCCCTACAAATCTAAAACATGCCAAAAGATTCATCTCTTCGTTCGGTACTCATCATAGGCTCTGGACCCATCGTTATTGGTCAGGCTTGCGAATTTGACTATTCAGGCTCACAAGCAGCCAGGAGTATCCGAGAGGAAGGAATCAAGGTCATCCTCATCAATTCCAATCCCGCCACCATCATGACCGATCCCATGATGGCCGACAGAGTATACCTTCTTCCGTTGACAGTGGAGAGCATAGAACAGATTTTGAAAGAAAATGATATTGATGCGGTACTTCCAACCATGGGCGGACAAACTGCATTGAACCTGGCGAAGGAAGCTGAAGAAATTGGTCTCTGGGAGAAATACAATGTAAAACTAATTGGTGTCGATATCAAAGCAATCAACAAGGCCGAAGACAGAGAACTCTTCCGCCAATGGATGATTGAAATGAACATTCCCGTCGCTACTGCTAAAACAGCCAATTCATTTTTAGAGGGAAAAGAATTTGCACAAGAAATTGGATTCCCGCTGGTTATCAGACCATCCTTTACACTTGGTGGAACAGGCGGAGGATTTGTGCACAGCAAAGAGTTCTTGGATGAGGCCCTGAACCGCGGTCTCAATGCATCCCCCATCCATGAAGTACTGGTTGAAAAGGCCGTATTGGGATGGAAAGAATTTGAATTGGAATTGCTGAGAGACGCCAACAACAATGTTGCCATCATATGTACGGTAGAAAATTTTGATCCCATGGGTGTGCATACGGGTGATTCCATTACAGTAGCACCTGCCATGACCTTGAGTGATACCGCATTTCAGCTGATGAGAAATACTGCCATCCGCATGATGCGGGATTTGGGAAATTTCGCAGGAGGCTGCAACGTTCAATTTGCATTGAATCCTGAAACGGAGGAAATCATTGCCATTGAAATCAATCCAAGGGTTAGCCGATCATCCGCACTGGCATCCAAGGCTACAGGATATCCCATCGCAAAAATCGCAGCAAAACTTGCACTTGGATTCAGTTTAGATGAGTTGAAAAATCAAATCACCAAAACAACTTCCGCATACTTTGAACCTGCATTGGACTATGTCATTGTGAAAGTTCCTAGATGGAACTTCGACAAGTTCAAAGGAGCCAATGATACGTTGGGTTTGCAAATGAAATCTGTCGGTGAGGTGATGTCCATCGGAAGGAGTTTCACAGAGGCGATTCAGAAAGCCTGCCAAAGTTTGGAAAACAATGCAGTGGGACTCGGATACTATGGTAAGAGCCTGATGCATGCTGATGAAATCGTGGAGTACCTCAAAACTCCCAAGTGGGACAGGATATTCCGCATCAAAGATGCTTTGATGATGGGAATCAGTGTGAAAACAATTTGTCAGGCAACAAGAATCGACCCCTGGTTCATATACGAAATACAAAAAATTGTAGATATCGAGAAAGAGATCTCGAAATACAAATTTGAAGCATTGCCGACTGATCTCATCAAGAAAGCGAAACAACATGGTTTCAGCGATGAGCAAATCTGCAAAATCATGCAGGATGGAAATGAAGATGCCCTGTATGAAAAAAGAAAGGCAGCTGGAATCAGAAGAGTATACAAAATGGTCGATACCTGCTCTGCAGAGTTTGAAGCCAAAACACCCTATTTCTACAGCAGCTTCGAAAACGAAGGCACCAATGAAAGTAAAATCAGCAACAAGAAAAAAATCATCGTACTCGGATCCGGTCCCAATCGCATTGGACAGGGAATCGAATTTGATTATTGTTGTGTACATGGACTGTTGGCCATCAAGGAATGTGGATATGAAGCAATCATGGTCAATTGCAACCCAGAAACTGTCTCAACCGATTTTGATATTGCCGACAAGCTTTATTTCGAACCCGTTTTCTGGGAACATCTCTGGGAATTGATCGAATATGAAAAACCCGAGGGGGTGATTGTTCAACTCGGTGGACAAACTGCGCTGAAACTTGCCGAAAAATTACACAAGAAGGGAATCAAAATCATAGGCACTTCTTATGACAACATGGATATTGCAGAGGA
>Ga0129333_10006798_pt1 | contig 10823 bp, 10 predicted proteins | sample CPB6_08_DNA_FD_94474 | JGI IMG/M metagenome (GOLD analysis project Ga0129333, IMG submission 94474) | Freshwater to marine salinity gradient microbial communities from Chesapeake Bay, USA - CPBay_Sum_0.6_0.8_DNA | ecosystem: Environmental > Aquatic > Marine > Coastal | place: USA: Chesapeake...
AGTTACAGGTCTAGTTGGAGTTGATGTTCTAGTTGGAGTCGGTGTTTTAGTATTAGTAGGAGTACTTGTTGTTGTAGAAGTATTAGTTGGAGTTTGAGTTTGAGTAGGTGTAGGAGTTTTAGTGGATGTTGTTGTAGGAGTATTAGTTGGAGTTTGAGTTTGGGTAGGTGTTTGAGTTTTAGTAGGTGTTTGAGTTTTTGTTATAGTTGAGGTTTGAGTGTTAGTTGGAGATGGTGATATAGGTGGAACTGTAGAGCTAGGTGTTGGTGTTTTGGTATTTGTAGGTGTCTGTGTCTTAGTAACACTTGGAGTCAACGTTTCAGTTGGAGTCACTGTTTGAGTTTTAGTATTTGTTGGAGTAACAGTTGGAGTAACAGTTGGAGTTTGTGAAGGTGGTGGTAATGGTGGTACTGGTCTTGGTGGTGGAGGTTCAGGAAATGGACCACAATTAGGACAGTAAAAATCAAACAACATATATTTGTTTTTCAACAAATTAAAATTGTGTCTTATTTGCGATGCGTTAAGTGGTTCTACATACATTCTAAATGTACTTATATCACCAATAAAACTACCTCCAAAAATTTCTTCAAGCCTAATGTTTGTCTTTAATTCTGAATATATTGTATTTTCTAAATCTTTGGTTGTAAGACACTCGGGATCTTGTTGATATTTCAAATCTGAAATACTGATTGGACATCCTCCTGAAAAAGTAAGATTGTCGTGTAAACCTTGTGTTCCTCCACCCAAAGAAATATTATACCCAACTCCAATTTGTTTTTCTCTCTCAACATCTAATAATCTTGGGATTATTTCTTCGAAATCTTCGATTACAACAAAAAGTTTTCCATTCACATAAAACTTCAAAGTTCCCAATCTATATTTCTTTTCCTCCGTCCATTGGTCGGTAAATTTAACTACCTCAGTTGTTGCCGGATCATAATCTTTTTGATGAGTGAGAGGTGGTTTTATTAAACTGATACTATTGTTTGCCGAAGTTGCGGTAAATTGTTTTGATACCAAAAGTCCTAGTCCTCCCATATCATACAAATCACACTCTTCCAAATAAGCATTTCTCTGAAACACAGCATCTATCTGAACCCAATTCTCGCTTTGTATATATGGTGTGTCTTTACAGTGGTCAAATATTCCTTTTGTTGAACACCATTCAGTAATTGAGGTTCCTGTATGATAAACTTGGTCTTTCGTACATGCACTTACAAATTCACACCCCCCTGTTATAGTATATGTTTTTACACACAATCTCGGATTTCCAGTATCACCACTTAATCTCAGAGATAATCCATTCGATACTCCGTCATACAACGGATTTTTTTCAGGGTATAATGCAAAAGTTTCACATGAACAAGGACACCCACAATTACAATTTGTTGATGTTCCTCCTGAAATCTGATAAACTTCCAAACAAGTTGATGCAGTATTTGCGGTATAAGTACAACCACAAGTGTGCATACAGGTCAATCCCGAAGTAACTCTTGTATAACCTGTATCCGATCTTGGACTTCCATCTGCATAGTGGTAAAACTTGTTTTCGGCCCTTGCGCCCATAAAAAAGAAAGTTCCTTTATTTTCAGGGTATCGGTTGTTGAGTCCAACGGAAGTGTCTCCTTTCCATCTATACCTCAATAAAAATTCTGAAGTCCATCCCAAATTTACTCGCTCGGGAAAAACCTGATAATCGTATCCTGCAATTTTGTAAAATCCTTGGTAAAATCCTCCTTCTAATCTTGCGAATTTACCAACATTATCATCTTCAAAATAACTTATATTGTAACTATAGGAGTTATCATTCCACAATCTGATTTCAGGTGTGGTAAAACCTGTAATGGGATGCATTTTAAATCTCCTATCATATTTGTATCTATCAAATCTATCATAAGGTGACGTATAGAGACCAGTTGTAATCTCTATTGTTTCACCTGACATTTGCGTTACTAAACCGTTGTCTATTCCTGTTAATCCAATGTCACATAATTCGGTTGTAATTGAACATAAATTAGGGTCAATATTATCAGGATTCCAATAATTTAAGGAAACGAATGTATCTTGGTCAAAATAACTTGTTATTAGAATAGATTCACTGTTATTTACGTCAAATTTAAATGGCATTCTATTACCATCATTTTCGGCAATCAAATAAGGAGAAAATACAACTTCTTCATCGTAAGATTTTTCATCAGACGCAAGGGATATGTCTGTGATTTCTCTCACAGGAGAGAGGTAAAACCTCCTGAAGTTATATTGATTTATATTTTGATACGACATAAACTAATGATAAATACTCAACTGAGTAGTATTTATATTATAAAATAAGAATATGATTCACATAGATAAAGAATTTTATTCATCTCCTTATTATTTCTTGGTTAGAAATAAGGGTGAAAACTATTCAATATACTTTTCAGTTAGTGAAAACTTGGTCGAGGCAAGAAAAAAAGATGAAGTTTTACAATTTGGAAAAAATAAACTTGGTCAGGTAAAAAAATATATTGACAAGGTTACAAAAGAAAAAAAAGTTAAAAATACCAAAACAATCAAAAAAGATTTGGAAGAGTTGGTAAACGCTGACGGAAGTATGACAAATTCTAAAATTCCGATATTAGATCCCAGATTGCACCCAAGAAAAACTATGGACCAAACTGTGGCAATGTCTCGTATTACTAATGATCCAATTTCTCGTGGATACAGAACTTACTATGGAGAATCCGTGGACAACGAAATTAAAGAGATTGATTATTCTAATGTTTTTGGATGGGAGGAAACAAAAGATATGGATGGACCATCAACATTTAAATATATGGTAGATGAAATGGGTGTTGAACCAGATGAGGCAATCGAAAGAGTTAAAGAACAAGGAAAAAATCCTTTCAAGAAAAAAAAGAAAATAACCATCTCTGAAATTCAAAAACAGAAGATGATTAAAATGGTAGAAGATATGTTGGCAAAAAAAAGTGAAGATTCTGACGTAACAAAAAAATCTTCTTCATTAGAAGACCTGCCATTATTTATCCAAAGAAATTTAAAATCATTATTAAGACAGTGTGAAAAAAATAATATAACAAAAACCGAACTTATAAAACTTATTAAAAGTGAATAGAGATTTATATAATACGTCTCAAGGTCAAGTAGAATTCCCAAAAGAAAAAAGGGAACATATGAGAAATAATTTCTCACGCGTAATAAATGCGGACGAAAACACCGAAGGATTTAACAGAAACAAAGAGTTACAGGATAAAGAATTTATTGATTACAAACAACTTAAAAGGATTAAAAACTTTTTTGATAATTTTTCAGGTAATCAAGAAGACGATTCATTTGTTCTTAATGGTGGTGTGGAAATGAAAAATTGGGTTAATAATGAATTGAGGAGAATGAGGGAATTTGGAAAGATGACCAAAAGAAATAAAATGGATACTGGAATGCAGAACGCATTCTTAGATCCTCATGAGAAAAAAGATTTTACAAATGTAAGACCTTCGCAAGAACATTCGAAAACTGTTGATAAGTATAATGCGGCGGTTACCGAAAGTTTAAAAAGAATAAACGAATTAATATCAAAAATTTAATTTTATGGCAAACGAATATTCAATAGATTTGAGTCAGGACATTCCAAATGCCTTAACGGCTTATGCTGACCAAGAAAGAGCAAAATTGATTCCAAGAAATGACTATAATGCAGTTGGGAATCAATATTCCGCAACTAACCCAGATGCTATTGCTGATGGTGATAGATTAGGTAGAGGTACTGGTGTATTTCTTGATGTCTACAATTCTGCGGCAGGAACAATAGATGATGTTGTAGAAAGAAAAAATGAAATAAAAATAAACAAATTTAATTCATCAAAAGTTTATCCCAACTTTCCTTTATCATGAAATTGACCGAATCACTTAAAACTCTTATTACCGAAATTGCTTCCATTGAAACAGTTATGGATTGCGTCAAAAATAGGAGAAGGTGTATCATATATTATGATGGTGATGAACCAGGCGGTAAAGGTTTGAGGGAAATTGAACCTGTCGCTTTTGGAATTAGCAAAAGGGGAAACAGAGTAATTCGTGCTTGGGAGAATGAAGGATCATCACACAGAGGATATTTGGGTAAAAGACCAATGCCGGGATGGAGGTTCTTCAGATTGGATAAAATTTTATCAATGAAACCAACAGATGAAATTTTTGATGAAATTAGACCAAACTTCAATCCAAATGGTGACAAAAGCATGAATAGTGTTATTATTGTAAGTAAATTTTAAAAACTATGGATCAATTAATGGAAAAACTTATCAAGGCTAAAGCAATAATGAATAAGTCTGATAATATAAAAAGAGGTGATGTTAAAGATGTAAATTATAATACAGTTCATAAATTTGAATCACCAAATGTGAAATACAATATTCCCGATGATATATTACAAGAAAATCAAATGTCGGTAAACCAACCAATACCAAATACAAAACCAGTCGGAGTACCAACAGTAGATGCAATCAAAAATTCAAAATTGCCTGATGAGATAAAAAGATTGATGATTGAACATCCAATCGGACAACCTCAATCTCAACAAGCAACCTTGTCTGATGATTTAATCGAAAGAGCGTCAAGACTCATGAATGTTAACTCAAATGTGTCTGAATCAAAACAGACATCAAACAAACAACCTACAAACACTTCAGGTATTGATTATAAGGTCTTACAAAAAATGATTGAAGAGGCCGTAAATAAGTCCTTAAAAGAAAATGGACTGTTAGTAGAAAGTTCAGAAAAATCAAATGAAAACTTTTCCTTCCGTGTCGGAAAACATGTCTTCGAAGGAAGAGTCACCAAAATCAAAAAAATACAATAGTTCAAAAACCCTTCCTGATGGAGGGGTTTTTTGTTTCCATTAAATTGACTTATTAACAAAAAAAGATTAAATTTAGAAAATCATACTTCTAGACTAAATCGAAGTTAATAAAACAATTTAATAAAAGATATGTCAAAAATTAAAATCTTAGTAATTCCCAGCGATCGTACTGGAGTTGGAAAATTCCGTTCTGTTGACCCTCACATTCAAATTCAAAATTTATTTCCGGATGAATTCCATATAGATATTATTTATGAATTTTCATATGATAATTTAGATTTATTTAAGAATTACGACATTGTATCTTTCCATAGGACTATCGGACCTGATATGGATAGGTCGTTATTGTTAATGGAAAAATTACATTCTTTGGGAATTGTAACTGTTGGTGACATTGATGATTATTGGATGCCAGGAAAAGAACATCCGATTCATGATGTAATTAAATACAATAATGTTGATAAGAAAATTGTTGCCAATCTCAAAATGGCCAATTATGTCACAACAACCACAAAACCTTTTGCTGATGAAATATCAAGATTCAGGAAAAAAATAGAAATTTTTCCAAATGCGATAAATCCAAATGAACCTCAGTTTAATGAACCTACTCCTGAATCAGATAGATTAAGGATTGGATGGTTGGGTGGCTCATCACATTTACATGACATAATGTTATTAGACCAGTCTTTTGCCAAAATAAAAGACTTAAAAAATAATTTACAATTTGTTCTGTGTGGGTTTGACACAAGAGGAACTGTAACAGAAATTAATGGTAAGACAGGAGAACATGTCAAAAGAGATATTAGACCTGAAGAAACTGTATGGGCTAAGTATGAAAATATTTTCACACAAAAATATTCAATAGTATCTCAGGATTATACAAATTATTTGTTGAAATATAGTCAAGAAGAAGAATACGATTTTTCAAATGAATCATATCGTAGGGTTTGGACTCTTCCTGTCACAAGTTATGCAAAAAATTATTCAAAATTTGATGTATCTTTAGCACCAATTAAAAATGTAATGTTCAATAGAATGAAATCTCAATTGAAAGTTATTGAAGCGGGTTTCTATAAAAAGGCCCTAATTGCTTCGAATATTGGCCCATATACATTAGATTTACAACATTGTTTGAAAAATGGAAAATTTGTAGACGGAAATGCTCTTTTGGTTGATGAAAATCGAAATCACTCTGATTGGGCAAAATTTATTAAAAATCTACATCACAATCCTAATTTGGTTAAAGATATGGGTGAAAGATTATACGAGACAGTTAAAGACACTTATTCATTAGACACAGTAGCAAGAAATAGAGCGGAATTTTATAAATCAATAATATGATAGACTTACCATTAAAGAAAATTTTATTTTTGGACATCGAAACTGTTGGTGTCCATCCTGATTGGGAAACACTTGTCAAAGAACAAGAGGCTTTGTCTTTTCAGTTTGAGAATTATTTTGATTGGTTTCAAAAAAGATTTCCCGAAGATGCCGACAAACCTGTTGGTCAGATGTTTGTAAACAGAGCTGCCCTTGTGCCTGAATTTGCAAAAATCGCATGTGTAAGTGTTGCTTTTGTAACAGAAGAAGGTGAAACAAAAATTCAATCTTATAATGATAATGATGAAAAAAAATTATTGACTGATGTTCAAAAACTGTTATATAAAATAGGGGAACTTGGATTTTGGTTGTGTGGTCATAATGTTAAAGGATTTGACATTCCGATGCTTGCAAAAAGAATGATAATGAATGGGATTATGCCACCAAAAATATTACCAGGTCATAACACAAAACCTTGGGAAATTAAAGCCTTAGATACAAAAGAAGTGTGGCAATACGGAGGTTACGGGTCAATTGCCTCATTGGAACTTATGTGTGTTTGTCTTGGCGTCGAATCGTCTAAGACCATGGAAGTTACGGGAAATAAAGTTCATGAGGCTTATTGGATAAATAAAGATTATGAAGGAATAAGAAAATACTGTGAGAAAGATGTTCTTGTTCTAATTGATGTTATAAAAAAACTTATAAACTTAAAATAATGGAAAATACAAACTCAGAAACTCCACAAAATTGGGAAGACATACAAGAACAAGTTGCAAGAATAATTTCAAGTACCGGAGTTGAAGTAGATGATGATTACTTCAAAGAATTGGAAAGTTTACTTGGATTAAATTTCGATGAAATGAATAAAGATGTTTCAAACTATCTATACAATAAAGTAATTCAAATCGAAAAAATACATCCTGATGCGGTTGCTCCAAAATATGCGTATCAATCTGACTCAGGATTTGACTTATATTCAGTAGAAAAATTAACAATTCCTCCATTTGGAAGAGCATTAGTTCCAACAGGATTAAAGTTAGGATTTCCTGATGGGTTTGAAATTCAAGTTAGACCCAAAAGTGGTCTCGCCATTAATATGGGATTAACTGTTCTAAATACACCCGGTACTGTTGACCATGGATATACTGGTGAAATACAAGTAATAGTATTCAACACCAACAACAACGCAGTCATAATTGAAAAAGGAATGAAAATTGCTCAGGCGGTTTTGTGTCCCGTAATACCAGGAAAATTTGTAAATTTTGTTGAGGTAGACAAGTTGGAAGATAAGGATAGAGGAATAAACGGTTTCGGTTCAACAGGTGTAAAATGATAACAATCGGATATTCAACAAGAAAATCAAATCCTGAATTTTATCAATATCTACAATTGTCTTCAGGTCTAAAAGATGTTCAAATTATTGAAAAAGTTAATAATGGCGAAAAATCTTTATCCAAAGTTTACAATGAAATATTAGATGAATCGACAAATGACATAGTTGTTCTATGTCATGACGATATATATTTTGACACCAAAAAGTGGGGGGAAAAACTTGTAAAACATTTTAACAACACTCAATTTGGTATACTGGGTGTTGCTGGTTCTACTTACTTACCAAAATCAGGTATGTGGTGGGAAGACACATCAAAGATGGTAGGTATAGTAAATCATGAACATAATGGAAAAAAATGGGAATCAAAATATTCACAAGATTTATCATCTGAAATAAAGAAAACTGTTATAGTAGACGGTCTATTTATTTCATTATCTAAATCTAGAATAAAAACTAAATTTGATGAGTCAGTCGAGGGATTTCATTTTTATGATGTCAATTTTTCTTTCCAAAATTTTTTGGAAAATGTAAATGTGGGAGTTCTATTTAATATTAGAATAACTCACAAATCAATTGGTCAAACTAATCAACAATGGGAAAGTAATAGAGTTTTATTCTCAAATAAATTTGAGTCTTTATTACCACAAGAAGTAAAATTAAATAAAGAAGATAAACTTAAAGTAATTCTTATAACTGACAATATTGAAAAAACTTATGAAAGTATTTCTCCTTTCATCGGTAATAATACTATTGATGTTGTTTGCAACAATGTAGAGAAATCTATTAAGAAAAAATTACTCAATAATAAAATTAAAATTTATACTAAGAAAGAAATACCTAACCTTAGATTAGGAGATGGAAAAAGTTTAATTAGATTAAAAGATAGAGTAATAAAGACTGAAAAAAATGTTTATTATAAACAAAAAGACATGGATTATGATGTATTCATGACCGATTCTATCGAGACATTTAATCAGTTCAAATGTTTTTTCCCTAATTCAACAAAAATATTGTTAAACCCACAAACAAAATTTTTTGGTCATGATTTGAATACGTTTGTTTTTAATGAAAATACTCAATCCATATATGATTTTTTAATAAAAAATCATAATAATAAAAATGGTAAAATAGATGTAAAAATTGTTTCAGGATATTCTGCAGAAGGTGGGTCAACAACTATTTTGATTAATCTAACCAATATGTTTAATAAAAATGGTATTGAAACAATTTTTTATGGTCCGCATAATTATCATTTAGATAAGTGTAGGTCAGACTCCATTGAAAATTTGAAACTAAATAAGGATGATGTATTGTTAACACATTTTTATAGGTTTGAAAAAAGACCTAATGTTAAAAGTGTTGTATTGGCTTGTCACGAAAAGTGGTGGTTTGAGGTTGCAGATATTCCAAAGTATTGGGACATGTTGGTTTTTAGTCACGAAGAACATCGTAACTATCATTCAAGATATAATGGTCCGTACACAACAATACCAAATCCAAAAGAACCACTCGTCCCAATTGATAAACCTGATTTAGATTTAGTTGCCGGTGTTATAGGCACGGTTGAAGAAAGGAAACAAACTCATAAATCAATTGAACGAGCGTTGGAGGACGGTTGTACTAAAATATTAATTTATGGTAAAGTGCCAATCACCGATTACTTTGATAAGTATGTTAAAAAATATCTTAACCACCCATACGTTAAATTTATGGGCTTTACAAATTCAAAACAAGAAATGTATAATAGTGTTGGTAGAGTTTATCACTCTTCGATTGGTGAAGTTGCATGTTTAGTTAAAGATGAATGTCATATGACAAATACACAATTTTTCGGAAATGAAGAAACAACACATGAAGTGTCTAAATTAACAAATCAAGAAATACTCGAACTATGGAAACAAACATTAATGATATAGAAACTTTTATTTTTATTCATGACCAAGACATTTTGTTAGACTTTATTGGGAAGAATAAATTTACGGATATACATAATTTCAAATGGGTTTTTTTAGGAAAAAATCCTGTTGATAAATTATCAAGTATTAAAAATATAATAGTTGCAAGAGACTTGGAAGACAATATCGAACAATACCCAAAACTAACGTCATTTACTGGTTGGTATGCTCTTTATAAAAATGGACTTTTAAAATCAAAGTATGTGAATTTGTTCGAATATGATATAAAATATATTCCTGAATTTGTAGATATTAATAAGGAAATAATAAAAAATAATTTTGATTTTATTGGTTATTTTCCGATGTCAATTTTTGATGTTGTTTATATTAAAGAATCAAGATATAGTAATGAATTAATTAATTCGGTTAGACATAAAGAAAATAAAGACATTGTAGACATGATAAATAATTTATCACCAAATACGACATGGTCTTCATCCAGTAATTCAACATGGAAAGTAGATGTTTTGAAAAAATATTTGGATTGGTTTACATTATATATTGATGATATTAAAGATAGTATTTATTGTGGACATATGCACGAGAGATCAATAAGTTTTTATTATTTTTTGGAGAATTTAAATGTTAAATTGACACAAGGGCTGATGTTTCATGCTCAATTAAACTCACATGGGACTTCTCCTTTACCACCCGAAAGGGCCAAACAAATGTATAATCTTTTGTAATGAAATATGTAAGTTTTAGTTTATGGGGAGATAAACCGATATACAATATTGGCGCAATAAAGAATGCCGAATTGATGTCTGAAATATATCCTGAATGGAAAATGGTCGTTTATTACGATAATTCTGTTCCAAATGAAACAATATACAGACTTAATGAATTAAAAGTAAAAACAATTTTATTTCCCGACAATACAATTTATGGTATGTTTTGGAGATTCTTTGCCGTCGATATACCTGATTGTGAATACGCTATATTCAGAGATGCGGATTCAAGAATATCAATAAGAGAGAAATTAGCGGTGGATGAATGGATAAAAAGTGGTAAATCATTACATGTAATGAGAGACCATCCATATCATAAAATACCCGCAGGTAATAATCAATTAGGGATTTTGGGTGGAATGTGGGGAATTAAAAACGGGATATTACCAATATCAGAAATGATATATAAGTTTAATAAATCAAAAGAACATCAATATGGTAATGACCAATTTTTTCTGAAATCAATATACTTATCATTAAACAATGATAGAGTGACTCATGATGAATTTTTTGAAAAAAAATTTTTTCCCGATGGAAGAAAAAATTATAGATTTGTTCGAGTAAGAATTGTTGAGCTTGAAAATCCATTAACTAATGATTATAAAATGTTAAAATTAAAATTTAGTCAA
>Ga0129333_10006801_pt1 | contig 10820 bp, 4 predicted proteins | sample CPB6_08_DNA_FD_94474 | JGI IMG/M metagenome (GOLD analysis project Ga0129333, IMG submission 94474) | Freshwater to marine salinity gradient microbial communities from Chesapeake Bay, USA - CPBay_Sum_0.6_0.8_DNA | ecosystem: Environmental > Aquatic > Marine > Coastal | place: USA: Chesapeake Bay...
GACGAACCGAAACCATTCCGACCCGGGGACCGCCCCGATGATCGATTGCGAGGTTTTCTGGCCGACCGTCCTGCCGCCGTCACAGCCGTCACGGAAATCGTTCTTGACGAGATCGAGCGATTCCCGAAAGGTCGATCTTCCGTCGGCTGCAGATCGCCCGAATGGCCCGGACCTGCAATGTGGTGGCGGGGCGGGGGCTAGGCTGGGTTGTGAAGTGGGCGGGTTGGATACGCGCGACCGTGGCGCCGTTGATAGACGGAGTTGTCCTGACCTCGACGACGAGCTCTTGATTCGCCGCGGGAGCAGCGGTGCATCGTGCGCAGGGGGTTGCTTCGCCGGAGAGCGGCTAGACTCTGGCCGCCCCCGATGGCGGGCCTGTCCTGAAATTCCCGTGGCCACCCCCGAGCCCCCCCCGCATGTGCTTCCGCACGCAGCGTGCGATCGCGACCCTTCCCAGGTTGGTGGCCGCGGCCGTCGTGATCACCGCCGGGGGCTGCAGCCGGCCGGCTCCAACGCCGTCGCCGCCGCCCGTTTCCGAGGTGACGGTCACGGCTCCGCGCGCGGCGCGGGTGCCGGAGTACCTGGAGGTGACGGGACGGATCGACGCCGAGCTCGTGGTCGACATCCGCAGCCGGATCACCGGCTACCTGACCAAGGTCGCGTTCCGTGACGGCCAGTTCGTGGCGAAGGGGGATCCGCTCTACGAGATCGACGCCCGGCCCTCCGTCGCGCGCCTCGACGAGGCGACGGGCACGATCGAGCGGCTGCTCGGGGAACAGCGGTTCCTCAAGGTGCAGGTCGACCGCTTCGACAAGCTCGTCGCGAAGGGCGCCGCGAGCCAGCAGGATCTCGACAGCTACCGGGCGAAACTCGACGAGAACGCCGGCGCGCTGGTGGCGGCCCGGGCGCAGCACGAGGCGGCCCGGCTCAACGTGGAGTTCTGCTCGATCACGTCGCCGATCGACGGCCAGGTCGGCCGCACCCAGATGCAGGTCGGCAACCTGATCAATCAGGACCAGACCACGCTGACCACGATCGTGTCGATCGACCCGATCTTCGTCTACTTCAACGTGGACGAGCCGACACTCGTGCGGGTCATGGCCCACGCCCGGGAATCCGGCCGTGGTCCCGGTGTCGGTGGCGACGAGACGGTGGTGGAGTTGGGGTTGGTGGACGACGTGGCCCGCGCCTACCCGCATCGCAGCCGGGTCGACTTCCTCAACAACCAGGTGGACACGAAGACGGCGACGATCACGATGCGAGGCCGGCTCGACAACCCGTATTCCGCCGACCCCGCGGCACCGCGACCGCCGCTGTTCCGGCCGGGCATGTTCGCGCGGGTGCGGCTGCCCCTGGGCGACCCCGTCGAGCGGCTCTTCGTGCCGGAGGCGGCGGTCGGCAGCAACCAGGACCGCAAGATCCTCTGGACCGTCGGCGACGGGGACGTCGTCTCGGCCCGCGAGGTGCGTGTCGGTCAAAAGCTGGGGAGCTGGATCGCCGTCGCGGCGACCGATGCCGCTCGGCCGCTCACGACCGACCAGCGGATCGTCATCCGCGGCCTGCAGCGGTGCCGTGAGGGGAAGCCGGTGCAACCGCTGGTCGCCGAGGAAGGAAGCCTCGACCTCGAGGGGTTCGTCGCGCCGGCATCGCCGCCACCCGGGGACGCACCTGCGGACCGGACGTCTCCGCCGGCGGCGGAGTCGCTTCCGCCCCCTGGCGACCCGTCTCCGTGATCTCGCGATTCTCCATCCGCCGGCCGATCTTCGCCGCCGTGATTTCGATCGTGATCACGCTGGCCGGCGGCGTGAGTCTGCTGTCGCTTCCGATCTCGCTCTTCCCGCCGATCGCCCCGCCCATCGTGCAGGTGATCTGCTCCTACCCCGGCGCCAACGCCGCGGTCGTCACCGACACGATCGCCGCACCGATCGAGCAGCAGGTCAACGGCGTCGACCGACTGCTCTACATGCAGTCGCAGGCGACCAACGACGGGTACTACGTGCTCCAGCTCACCTTCGAGGTGGGCGCCAACGCCAATCTCGCGCTCGTGCAGACCCAGAATCGCGTCCAGCTGGCGATGCCGCTCTTGCCGTCCGTCGTCCAGAAGCAGGGCGTGAGCATCAAGAAGCGGTCGCCCGACATCCTCATGACGGTCGACCTGATCTCGCCCGACGGGCGGTACGACGACCTCTTCATGAGCAACTACGCCACCGTGCACCTCCGCGACGAGCTCCTGCGCTGCCCTGGCGTCGGCGACATCCTCCTGCTCGGGCAGCGCGACTACTCGATGCGGATCTGGCTCGACCCGGAGCAGCTCGCGTCGCGGGGTCTCACGTCGCAGGACGCCCGCAACGCGATCGCCGCGCAGAACGTGCCCGTGCTCGGCGGCATCAGCGGCCAGCAGCCGGCCGCGGCGGGGCAGCAGCTGGAGCTCGCCGTCGCCGCCACGGGGCTGCTCTCGACGCCCGAGGAGTTCGGCGGCATCGTGCTGCGGGCCGACGCGTCGGTGCCGGGCACGCCCGTCGTGCGGTTGCGGGACGTGGCCAGAATCGAACTCGGCGCGGCCGGCTACGACCAGAGCTGTCGTTACAACGGCGATCCGGTCGTGGGACTGGCCGTGTTCCAACTGCCCGACACCAACGCGCTCGAGTGCTCGTGGGCGGTGCAGGCGAGGATGAAGGAGCTCGCCACCCGGTTTCCGGTGGGGCTCGAGTACGTGATCGCGTACGACACGACGCCGTTCATCACCGAATCGATTCTCGAGGTGGTCAAGACGCTCCGCGAGGCGATCCTGCTCGTGGCGCTGGTGGTGCTCCTCTTCCTGCAGAGCTGGCGGGCGACGCTGATCCCGCTCGTGGCGGTGCCGGTGGCGATCGTGGGCACGTTCGCCGCCATGGCGGCCATGGGATTCAGCCTCAACACGCTTTCGCTCTTCGGCCTGGTGCTCGCGATCGGGATCGTGGTCGACGACGCGATCGTGGTGGTCGAGAACGTCGAGCGGTGGATCGCCAAGGGGCTCGATCCCCATGCGGCCGCGGAGAAGGCGATGGACGAGGTCACGGGGCCGGTGATCGGCGTGGCGGCGGTGCTGTCCGCCGTGTTCGTGCCCTGCGCCTTCATCGGCGGGGTGACGGGCCTGTTCTTCCGGCAGTTCGCCCTCACGATCGCCGTCTCGACGATCCTCTCGGCCGTCAACTCGCTCACGCTCTCGCCGGCACTCGCGGCGATCCTGCTGCGGTCGCACGACGCGCCGCCCGACATGGTCGAGCGGTTGATCGGCAGCGTGTTGGGGCCGGTGTTCCGCGGCTTCAACCGCGTGTTCGATGCGGTCACCGCCGGCTACACGCGGGGCGTGGCCGCCTTCCTCCGTCGTGGGCGGCTGGTCATGCTCGTCTACCTCGGGCTGGTGCTCGTCACCTGGCGGATCATCGCCTGGTACCCGCAGGGGTTCGTGCCGCTCCAGGATCAGCGGTACCTCATCGCCACGGTGCAACTGCCGGATGGCTCGGGTGTGCAGCGGACCGCCGAGGTCCTGGATCGTGTCGACACGCTGGCCCGTTCGGTGCCCGGCATCACCGACACCTTCACCGTCGCGGGCATGTCGCTGCTCTACAACGCCAATGGCCCGCACTGGGGCTCGCTGTTCCTCATTCTCGACGAATACGACCGCCGACGCACGCCCGAAACCTCGATGTTCGGCATCATCCGCGCCTTCAAGGAGCGGTGTCGGCTCGAGATTCCCGATGCGGAGGTGGGCGTCTATCCCGCGCCGCCGGTCAAGGGGATGGGGATGGCGGGTGGCTTCAAGTTCTACCTCCAGGATCGCGGCAGCATGGGCACGCAGGTCATGCAGGAGACCAGCGAGAAAATCGTGGCCGCCATGGAGCCCTGGCGACTTCCCTTCGTCGCGGGCACCTACCGCGCCGACTCGCCGCAGTACTTCCTCGACATCGACCGCGAGAAAATTCGTGCGCTCGGCATCCCAGTGTCATCGGTCTTCGCCGCCTTGCAGATGGACGTGGGCTCCGTCTACGTCAACAACTTCAGCCGGTTCGGCCGATCCTGGCAGGTGAAGGTGATGGCCGACGCCGATTTTCGCAGTCGCCTCGAGGACCTCGGCGACTTGAAGGTGGCGGCTTCCGACGGCGGCGTCGTTCCGCTGGCGACGCTCATGACGGTGCGCCGGGCCATGGGCCCGGCGATCATGATGCGGTACAACCTCTACCCCGCCGCCCCGATCACCGGGATCCCCAACCCCTTCGACGGCGGTTCGGTGCTCATCGACCGGGTCGCGGCGACGGCCCGCGACCTGCTGCCCGAGAGCTTCTCCTACGAATGGTCGGAAGTCTTCCTGCTGCAGATCGCGGCCGGCAATACGGCGACCGTGCTCTTGGGACTCGGCGTGATGCTCGTGTTCCTCGTGCTGGCGGCGCTCTACGAGAGCTGGTCGCTGCCGCTGGCGGTGATCCTCGTCGTGCCGCTGTGCCTGCTGGCGGCGGTGGTCGGGCTCGTGATGGCGCGGCTGCCGATCGACATCCTGTCGCAGGTCGGGCTCGTCGTGCTGGTCGGCCTCGCCAGCAAGAACGCGATCCTGATCGTGGAATTCGCCCGACAGTTGCAGGCCGAGGGGCACGACGTCCGCTCCGCCGCGGCCACGGCCAGCCGGCTGCGGCTGCGGCCGATCCTCATGACCTCGCTGGCCTTCATCCTCGGCGTCCTTCCGCTCGTGCTGGCGCGGGGCGCCGGTGCCGAGCTGCGCTGGTCGCTGGGAATCACGGTGTTCTCGGGCATGATCGGCGTCACGCTGTTCGGCATCTTCCTGACGCCGGTCTTCTACGAGATTCTCGCACGCATCGGCGATCGCCCGGGCCGTGGGGGCCCTGTCGGGGAGAGGTGAGCGGATGATCGCCGGATTCTTCATCGATCGGCCGATCTTCGCGTCGGTGATCTCGATCGTGCTCGTGCTGTGCGGCGGCGTGGCCGCCCTCACGCTCCCCACGACGCAGTATCCCGACATCACCCCGCCGACGATCGAGGTCTCCACCGTCTATCCCGGGGCCAATGCGGAGCTCGTCCGCGACACGATCGCCGCCCCGATCGAGCAGCAGGTGAGCGGCGTGGAGAACGCGATCTCGCTGAGCTCGCAGTGCACCAACGACGGCCGCTACCGGCTGACCGTCACCTTCGAGCCCGGCACCGACCTCAACATGGCCCAGGTGCTCACGCAGGTGCGGGTGACGCTGGCGATGCCGATCCTGCCCGACGTCGTTCAACGGGAGGGTGTGGCGGTCCTCAAGAAGTCGCCGGCGGCGATGATGATCGTGAACTTCACCTCCGCGAAGGATGCCGCCGGCAGGCCGCTCTACGACGAGGTCTTTCTCTCGAACTACGCCACCATCCAGATCCGCGACGAGTTGCTGCGGGTGGAAGGCGTCGGCGACATCGACTTCATCGGGCAGCGCGACTACAGCATGCGGGTCTGGCTCGATCCAGAGAGGATGGCCACGGTCGGCCTGTCGGCGGGGGACATCCGCACCGCCCTCGAGAGGCAGAACTACCAGATCGCCGCGGGAAGCGTGGGCCAGCAGCCGGCGCCACGCGGGCAGGCCTTCCAGATTCCCCTCGCGGCGCTCGGCCGGCTCGTGACGCCGGACGAGTTCGGCGACGTCATCGTCAAGGAGGCGGCCGCGGAGAGCAACGCGGTCGCGAGCGTGATCGTGCGGCTCGAGGACGTGGCCCGGGTGGAACTCGGGGCCCAGTTCTACGACCAGATCTGCCGGCTCGACGGCGAGCCGAGCGTGGGCATGAACATCTACCAGCTCCCCGGCTCCAACGCCATCGCGGCGGCCGCGGCGGTGCGGGAGAAACTGGCGGCGCTCGGCGAAAGGTTCCCCAAGGGGCTCGAGGCGCGGGTGGTCTACGACACCACGCCGTTCATCGAGGAATCGAAGGCCGAGGTGCTCGAGACGCTCCGGGACGCGATCGTGCTCGTGGCCCTCGTGGTGCTCCTGTTCCTGCAGAACTGGCGGGCCACGCTGATTCCGCTGATCGCCGTGCCCGTCGCGATCGTGGGCACGTTCGCCTTCATGGCGGGGCTGGGATTCAGCCTCAACAACCTCTCGCTCTTCGGGCTGGTGCTGGCGATCGGGATCGTGGTCGACGACGCGATCGTCGTCGTCGAGAACGTGGAGCGCTGGATCGAGCACGGCCTGTCGCCGCGGGAGGCCTCCTTCAAGGCGATGGGGGAGGTCACGGGGCCGGTCATCGGCGTGGCGCTCGTCCTGTGCGCCGTGTTCGTGCCGTGCAGCTTCATCGCCGGCATCGTGGGACAGTTCTTCCGGCAGTTCGCCCTGACGATCGCCGTCTCCACGCTCCTCTCGGCGGTCAACTCGCTGACGCTGTCGCCGGCGCTGGCGGCACTTCTGCTGAAGCCCAAGGGGGCTTCGCCCGACCTCGTCGACCGCGTGCTGGGCTTCACCTGCGGCTGGATCTTCCGTGGCTTCAACCTCGCCTTCGCCGCCGTCACGGAGGCCTATGCGTGGCTGGTGCGGGTGTCGCTGCGGCTGGCTGCCCTGGTCCTGATGGCGTTCGTCGCGCTGCTCGGGCTCACCTGGATTCTCTTCATACGCACCCCCGTCGGCTTCATACCGCAGCAGGACAAGGGATACCTGATCGCCGACGTGGTGCTTCCGGATGGCGCCAGCGTGCAGCGGACGGCGGAGGTGATGACCGCGCTCGAGCGGCGGGCCCTCGACGAGCCGGGAGTGGCCCACGCCGTCTCGGTGGCCGGGCGTTCGCTGGTGCTCGGCGGCAATGCCCCCAACTGGGGTGCCATGTACGTCATGCTCGAAGGCTTCGACGAACGGCGTGGCGAGAGCCTGTCCGCCGACGCGATCGCGGCCCGGCTGCGGGCCGACTGGCAGGCGACGACGAGCGGGGCCCGCATCGAGGTCTTCGGGCCGCCTCCGGTGGACGGTCTCGGCACCGTGGCGGGCTTCAAGCTCGCGCTCGAGGACCGGGGCGACTACGGTCCTGCGCAGCTGGAACAGGCCGCCGCGGAGCTCGTGCAGGCGGGGCGTGACGACAGCCGCCTGGCCGGCCTCTTCACCAATTATTCCGCCAGCACGCCCTGGCTCCATCTCGACATCGACCGCGACAAGGCGGCTGCCGTCGGCGTGAAGCTGGAAGACCTCTTCGAGACGCTGCAGGTGCAGCTGGGGTCGTCGTACATCAACAACTTCAACCGGTTCGGCCGTTCGTGGCAGGTCAACGTGCAGGCCGACTCGGACCATCGGGGCGACGTCCGCCGCGCCATCGACGAGCTGAAGGTGCCGGGGTCGGACGGTCGGCCCGTGCCGCTCTCGACGCTCGTGCAGGTGAAGGATCGCCTGGGACCGTCCCTCGTGATGCGCTACAACCTCTATCCCGCGGCCGCCGTCTCCGGGGAGCCCGCCCCGGGCACCGGCAGCACCTCGGCGCTCGCGGTCGTTCGGGAGCACTTCGACCGGCTCCAGCGGGAGGGCTCGATCCCGCCGCTCTTCGCCGCCGAGTGGACGGAGATGGCCTTCATGCAGATCCGCTCGGGGGCCACCGCCACGTTCCTCTTCGTGCTCGGCGTGGTGCTCGTCTTCCTCGTGCTTGCCGCCCTCTACGAGAGCTGGGCCTTGCCGCTGGCTGTCATCCTCGTCGTACCGATGTGCCTCCTGTCGGCGCTCGTGGGCATCCGCCAGGCGGGCATGGACGTCACGATCTTCACCCAGATCGGATTCGTGGTGCTGGTGGGGCTCGCCTGCAAGAACGCGATCCTCATCGTGGAGTTCGCCAGGCAGCTCATGCAGGAGGGGAAGCCGCTCGCCGAGGCCACGGTCGAGGCGAGCCGGCTGCGGTTACGGCCGATCCTCATGACCTCGCTGGCCTTCATCCTCGGCGTGGTGCCACTGGTGGTGGCCGAGGGGGCCGGTGCCGAAATGCGCCGCACGCTCGGGCTGGCGGTGTTCAGTGGCATGCTGGGCGTCACCCTTTTCGGGATTCTTCTGACGCCCGTCTTCTTCGCCACGCTGCTGAAGCTTGCGCGTCGCGCGTGACCCGCCGTCTCCCGGCTCACCGCGGCTTGCGGTTGCGCAGCCATTCGGGCCAGATGCACCACGCGTCGAACCCGGCGGGGGGCTGCTTGCCGACGAAGTCATCGCAGAAGCCGCCGTCGACGCTGGGCAGCGGCTTGCAACACTGACCGCTGGCGGCGAGTTCCTCCAGCCGCAACTGCCAGCCGCCGCCGAGGGCCCGATAGATCCGGATCATTCCCTGGGCCACGCCGCCGAGATTGTCGTTGAGCCTGATCTGCTCCGTCACCTGCGTCTGCTGCACCACGAAGACTCGGTTGAAGTCGCTCGCGCCCTCCTTGTACTGGATCTCGACGAGCTCGGCCGACCGGGTGGCCGCATCGACCGCCTCCCGCTGCTTCCTCGCGGCCTCGCGGGCCTTGATGAACTGGATCATCCCGTCTTCGGCCTCACGGCCGGCGCGCAGCACCGTCTGCTGGTAGGCCGCTGCCAGCGACTGAAATTTGGCGTCCTGCTGGCGGATGTTGTTGAGCAGCCGCCCATAGTTCAGGATCTTCCAATCCACGACGGGGGCGACGAAGCCGAAAAAGGAATCGGATTCGAACAGCTGGCCGAGTTCGTTGGCATAGACGCCGAGATACCCGTTGATCGAGAACGCCGGATAGAGGTCCGCCTCGGCCACGCCGATCTGGGCGCACTGGGCGGCGAGCAGCCGCTCGGCCTGTCGCACGTCGGGCCTGCGTCGGAGGAGTTCCGCCGGAATGCCGACGCCGAGGGTCGGCGGGGTCGCGGGGATGTCACCCTCGCCCAGCCGCGTCTCGAGATCCTGAGGGGCCATGCCCAGGAGCACGCACAGGGCGTTGGCCGCCTGCCTCGCCCGCTGCTCATACTCCGGGATCAGCGCCTCGGTCTTGGCGAGGTTGAGCCGGGCCTGCGACACGTCGAGCTCGCTCGTGACGCCCCCCTCGAAGCGGTCGATCGCGGTCCCGAGCGAGTCGCGCTGGATCCGTGCGAGTCCTTTGAGATCGGCCACCTGCCTGTGGGCCACGCGATATTCGAGGTATCGTTCGGCGACGTCGGCGATGAGCGTGACGAGCACGCCGTCGTACTCCTCGATGCTGGCCTGGTATTTCGCCGCGGCCGACTCGATGCCCCGACGGATCTTGCCCCAGAGATCGAGCTCCCACGACAGGTTGAACCCGGTCTGCCAGATGCTGAACGGCGGAACCGAGAGGTTGTCGAATGCCGACACGTTGTTGCTGAGCTGCCAACGCGTGTACTGCGCGACCGCGTCCTGTGCCTGTGGAAGGAACCCACCGACCGTGATGTTGTAGGCGGCCCTCGACGCGAGCACGCGGAACCCCGCCTCGCGCAGCGTGAGGTTCTGCTCGTAGGCCTGGAGCACGAGCTGGTCGAGGATCGGATCCTCGAACTGCCGCCACCATTGGCTTTCGACCGCGGAGGCCGAACGTACCTGGGGATCGTCGGCGTCGATCCACTCGTGCTCGATGGGAGCGACCGGCCGCAGGTAGGTCGGGCCCACCTTCATGTGATTCCGCCAGTACTGTCCCCACGGCGTGCACCCCGGAGTACCGAGTGCGCAGGCCGCGATCGCGACGAGGCAGCATGCCCGGCGTGGTACGCGGCTCGGCGGTGGAGTGTGCGTCACGAAGGCGCCGCGTGGGCGGGGATGGGGACCGCTCCGGCAGGTCTTTCTGCCGGAGCACGGTCCGGGCCACGGAACTCGTTTCATCGCTGGAATCGTGAGGTTTGCACTCCCGTCGTGAGGCTTTCTTGCCAGGTGGCGAGCGGGGCTTGCGGCCGCGACGGCCGATGTGCCGCGACGGGTCCGCAGACTCTCCGGCCGTCGCATGTTGACGCGGAAGTCACGCAGAAGGCGGGCTTTTGCTAAGGTGCGGACTTCTCGCTGGGCGGGCGTTTGGCCTGCCACGACGTCCCGATGGAGCGACCATGGAACCCGTCTTTCGTCGCTGGCTCGCGTATGCCTTCACGCTCCTCGCATGGTGTGGAGCCGCGATCTCGCGCGCCGATGATCCGCCACCCGATCCGCCCACCGACGCCCAGGCCGAACGCACCAAGGAACTCGTCGCCGCGGGCCGAACCGTCGAGGCCGGCAAACTGGAGATCGAGTCCCGCTTCCACCTGGCCCGGCCGATGTGGAACTACGACGGCCTCGAGACGCTCAACGAGGACTGGGCCGAGGAGGCGCGCGACGAGAGGGAGAAGGCGCGCCTCGCGGCAGCGCTCGAGTTCAGCCCGGACTGGTGGCGGGAAATGGATCTCCGTTACGGCATCCATCGTCCTGCGCCTGAAAGCCATCAGGATTTCACCGTCGCCTTAGGACTCCTCAGGACACAGGCGAACGTCGTCGCCAGTTCCGCCCCCGGGTTGGTCGCGAGCTGCCGGCTCTGCCATTCGACGATGCTGTTCACGAATCCCGACCCGAACAATCCCGAGCCACGGTTCGCGGAGGGGATTCCCAATGCGTTCCTCGACTTCGAGCGGTTCCACCAGAACGTCGCGAACAGTGGCGGCACCAGCCCCGGATTCCTGTTCGCGAAGAACCTGCCCCGCTTCTTCGTCGACTCGGCCGACTTCTTCGGAATCCTCGTGCCCGTGGTCCGGCCCGACGGCATCAAGCCGAGCATCCTGCGTTTCGACAAGGTTTTCATCGCCGACCACGGGAGCAACTACACCAGGAGGCTCGAGGCCCAGGTGCCGCTGATCCCGTTCCTCAAGCCC
>Ga0129333_10006802_pt1 | contig 10819 bp, 9 predicted proteins | sample CPB6_08_DNA_FD_94474 | JGI IMG/M metagenome (GOLD analysis project Ga0129333, IMG submission 94474) | Freshwater to marine salinity gradient microbial communities from Chesapeake Bay, USA - CPBay_Sum_0.6_0.8_DNA | ecosystem: Environmental > Aquatic > Marine > Coastal | place: USA: Chesapeake Bay...
GAACGCATGCGCCTCGACTCCTCCGGCAACCTCGGCTTGGGGGTGACGCCGAGTGCGTGGAGTACAACGGGAAACCTACAACTTAAATCAGGAAGCAATATTTCGGCAGGCACAGGTATTGGTTTGTATTCAAACGGATATTTCAATGCCGGATGGAAATACATTGATTCCACGTATGCCACTGGATACGGGCAAAGCGGAGGCTCTCATCTTTGGTATATCGCAGCCTCCGGCACCGCAGGCAACACCATCACGTTCACGCAGGCGATGACGCTGGATGCGAGTGGGAATTTGTTGGTGGGGACGACGGCTCAACCCAGTGCAAGTGTGTACGGGTCTGCTTTTATTGCAGCAACGGAATCGCGCAGAGTCTTAATGATGTCTGGTGATTCAACCGCAACATCAAATCGAATTGAGTTTTTTAATCCCAACGGTTCGGTAGGCAAAATCGACGTTAGTGGATCAAGTACCACTTACGCAACTAGCTCTGATTATCGTTTGAAAAAAGATGTGCAACCGATGACCGGCGCGCTTGCCAAAGTTGCTGCTCTCAAACCTGTGACCTACAAGTGGAAAGTTGACGACTCGGCCGGTGAGGGCTTTATTGCTCACGAGCTTGCAGAGGTTGTGCCACAGTGTGTTACTGGTGAAAAAGACGCTATCAACGAAGATGGCTCTATCAAGCCTCAAGCCATCGACACCAGTTTCTTGGTGGCAACCTTGACCGCAGCAATCCAAGAACTCAAAGCCGAGGTTGACAGCCTCAAAGCCCAACTCAAAGGAGCCTAATCCATGACCACGATCACCTGGAGCATCTCTCAACTCGACCGCCGCACCTCTGACGGCTTTGTCACCATGGTTTAAATTTATGGTCGCAAGATTAACAACAGAACAATTTGTTGCCAAGGCCAATAAGGTCCATGGCGGCAGGTTCACTTATGACAATGCGGTTTATGAAACCAAAAAGTCAAGAGTTGTTGTGACTTGTCCAATTCATGGCGATTACACTGTAACTGCTTCTGTCCATCTTCTTGGTTTTAAATGCAAAAAATGTGCTAATGAAGAAAAAAAAGGGCGACAAAAAACAATATCATCGACTTTACAGTTTGCTCGACTAATCGCTAAAGCAAATTCTGAAATGTATTTTGATGGAGCGGTTTGTAAAAATTGCAGCAACAAAAAAAGATATGTATGCAACAACTCTTGTGCATTTTGTTCTATTAAATCAAGGCAAAAATCAAACGCCAAGAACAACGGCGTTCGTCACCGCAGAATAAATCAAGCAAATATTTACCGATCTGATGCTGATGTGCAAAAACGGATACAAGCTATATACGCTTGTGTTCAAAATATGAGCAAGACGTTTGATGCCGAACTTCACGTTGATCATATTGTTCCGCTTCGGGCAAAAAATGCTTGCGGCTTGCATGTGCCTTGGAATTTGATGGTAACAACAGCAAAATACAATTTAAGCAAACAAGACAAAATTGATGATATGCCTTTGGTTGAAAACAAAGAAGCAGTAATAATTCACCGATCTGCATTACCTTGGAACTTAAGAAAGGAATCTCAAAATGACCATTGCTTATAACTGGAAAATTACGAATACTGACCGTAATCTTCCATCGGGATATGTTTTTTGCGCTCACTGGACTTGCACTGCCGTCGCTGGCGATCACAGCGCCAGCGTTTACGCCACCTGCTCTTGGTCCGAAGGCCAGCCCACCGTGCCCTACGCCAACCTGACCGAGCAGCAGGTGCTGGCATGGGTTTGGGAGAGCGTGGATAAGGCTGCAACTGAGGCGGCCCTTGAGCAGAAGATTTCTGAGCAGAAGAATCCGGTCAGCGCCAGCGGCACTCCGTGGGGTCAGGCATGAATTTGAATCTGACGAAAGAAGAGATCCAGTACATCCTGAGCGTTCTGGGTGAGCTTCCCACGAAATCCGGGGCTTGGCCTTTGGTTTTGAAGATCAAGGAACAAGCCGAAAAGCAAACCACCGGCCCATAACGGTGAATAAAGGACATCTGCAAGCAGATTTTCAACAAGCTTGATCATAAGGTTGACAAATGAGTGATGAAGACCTGTCACTGTTCAAAGCCAAGGCCCAGGCTGAACTAAACCGCCTAGAGGCCGATAGCACCGCTAAAGAAGTGGCGGGTAAAGCCATCGGAAAGCATGGTCTGGCTTATATCACTGCCATCGTGGTTGTGGGCGTAGGGGCTAGCTTGATGCTGGATGAATCAAAGATTGCTGCTGTGATTGGGCTGGTGTCTGCCGCCCTGACGGCGCTTATTTCTATGCTCAACGGCATTGCTGGAGCAAACCCCAAACAGGAGCGCCCAGAGTTTGAGGTTATGAAGCAGTTGATTGACAAGCTTGACCGCCTTGATCGGCAAGAGCAGCCCATGCGGGTTGATGTCGAGGGCAGCAAAGTGACCGTCCGCAAGGGCGATGATGTGATTACAACTGGGAGTAAATGATGCTATCTTTGATTTCTACCCTTGGCGGTCTGCTGATCAGCGGCCTGCCCAAACTACTGGAGTTCTTCCAGAACAAAGCTGACCAGAAGCACGAGTTGGCTCTGGCCCGGATGCAGAACGAGCGTGAATTGGCTCTGGCGGCTCAAGGTTTTGCAGCGCAGCAAAAGATCGAGGAGATCCGCACCGATCAGGTGATGATGCAGACTGAGGCCCAGATGACTGCGGCTGCGCTCAAGCATGACGAGCAAGTTCTGGAGAAAGCCAGCCAGTGGGTTGCCAACTATGTCGGTACTGTGCGGCCTACAGTTACTTACATCTTTGTGCTAGAGCTAGTTTTGATCAATGCTTTCATGGCAATCTACTTGTGGAACCACCCGGAGTTGATTAAGAGCATCGATGACATTGTCAAGTACTCTGACTTGATCTTCTCAAGCGATGAGATGGCCATGCTCGGGGGGATACTGGGCTTCTGGTTTGGTTCTAGAACTTGGAACAAAAAGTGAAACTGAGCAAAGTTGGTGCTGATCTGATGCATAAGTACGAGGGGTACAGGAACCGCCCGTACTTGTGCCCAGCGCACATCTGGACTATTGGTTACGGCCATGTGCTGTATCAGGAGCAGATTCGTTTGCCGATGGTTCGACCGCCGGGGAAGACCAAGGCTGACATTCCTCAGATCCGCAGTGAAATGGCTTTGAAGCTGGAGGATTTCCGTGTCTGGTCAAAGCAGGAAATTGATGATCTCTTCTCGGACGATGTCGCGTCTTTTGAACGTGGTGTTCTTCGACTTATTCCCGGCAGTGCTGGCAGTCAAGGCCGCTTTGACGCTCTGGTCAGTTTTGCATTTAACGTAGGGCTGGGTAATCTGCAACGCTCTACCATCAGGATTAAGGCTAATCGGCAGGAGTGGGAAGAAGCTGCAGATGCCTTCTTGCTTTGGAACAAGGCAGGAAGTAAAGTATTGCCTGGGCTGGATCGTCGTCGAAAAGATGAACGTGCCCTGTTTTTGTCATAGGACGGGCCATGCCACTTAAAAAACTCACTCTTCGCCCAGGTGTAAATCGAGAAAACACCCGATACACCAGTGAGAATGGCTGGTATGAAGGCGACAAGATTCGTTTTCGCCAAGGCACTCCTGAAAAAATTGGTGGCTGGACAAGGATATCGCTCACCTTTTTCAAAGGTGTTTGCCGTTCGCTTTGGGCATGGATCTACGGTGTTGCTACATATATTGGAGTTGGTACCCACTTAAAGTTCTACGTTGAACTAGGCGGGCAGTACAACGACATCACTCCAATTCGGGCTACGCAGACACTGACAAACCCGTTTACTTGGCTGACATCGACGACTTTTCAGGTGACTGACGCATCGGGCGGCTACATTGCAAATGACTTTGTTGCGTTTAGCGGGGCCACGGCCACGGGCGGTATCACTTTAAACGGTGAATATCAAATTGTTAGCGTTTCTAGCACAACGTATGTTGTGTCTACAGCGCAAGAAGTTACGCTTACAACCAACTATCAGACATTTACAGGCGTATCGTCTCTGGCTAACGGTGTAGCAGTTACGCTTTCTACGTCAGGGCCAAACAGTGTTTTGCCGGGTGGATTTAGCGCAAGCACAACCTACTATGTTGTAAACACATCATCTAATACATTTCAGCTTGCACTGGCTCCTGCTGGCTCTCCTATTACTGCTACTTCATTGCAAAGCGGTATTTTAATTGCCACCCCGCAATTTACCGGATCATTTTCTGGTGTTGGCGGAACAGTAACGGCCGTTTATCAAATTAATACTGGATATGAAATTCAGGTTGTTTCAGGTGGCTGGGGTGGTGGCGGTTGGGGACTGGGTCCGTGGGGAACCGGCACATCAAATTTGTCCACAATTAGACTATGGTCGCAATATAACTATGGCAATGATCTTGTGTTTGGCTATGTTGGGGGACCGATTTATTACTGGGATGCTGCATCAGGCGTTGGTGTTAGAGGAGAGTTGTTAAATGCCCAGGGTGGAACTATTACAGTTTCGGCTACCGGGACTCCTTCAGCATTCACATTACAGAACTCTTTTGTAAATGGTACTGGTATCAAAGTAAATGTTACTACCGGGGGGTCTTTGCCAACCGGGCTGTCTGCTTCTACGCAGTATTACATCCAGAACGTCTCTGGTTTTACATGCAACTTGTCTACGGATCGAGGCGGTGCATCATTGGTTTCTGTAACAACTACTGGAAGCGGTCTTTATATCTCTGAGCTGACAGATGTACCGACAGTTCAAAATTGGATTTTGATCTCAGATGCCTACAAGTTCTTGTTTGCGTTTGGTGCAAATGACTACGATTCTGTAGCGCAGAATCCAATGCTGATCCGGTGGACATCCCAAGAGTCACTGATTAATTGGTATCCTTCAGCAACGAATCAGGCAGGTAGCTTAACTCTGTCTCATGGCTCCAAAATCGTAACTGCCATTCAAGCTAGGCAGGAGATCTTGGTCTGGACTGATTCATCTTTGTATTCTTTGCAGTATCTTCAGCCGCCTATAGTTTGGGGATCTCAGTTGCTGGGTGACAATTTATCTATTGTTGGCCCTAATGCGGCTACATACGCCAGCGGTAAAGCGTTCTGGATGGGTGTGGACAAGTTCTATGTCTATGACGGGCGGACTCAAACATTGCCGTGTGATTTGCGGCAGTTTGTCTTTACTGATTCTGATACAAAGCTAAACCAAGATCAAAAACAACAGGTGTTCTGCAGCACCAATGAGGGCTTTAATGAAGTCTGGTGGTTCTATCCTTCTGAGGGATCAACAGTTGTTGACACTTATGTTGTTTATAACTATGTAGAAAACATCTGGTACTATGGATTCTTGGGTCGTACTGCTTGGCTGGATAGCGGTTTGTTGTCAACTCCTATTGCCGCCACTTACAACAACAATCTGGTTAACCACGAAGTTGGTGTAAACGACAACACTTTGGGTGTGGCCCAGCCAATTGAGTCTTACATTTCGTCGGCAGAATTTGATATTGACGACGGATACAAGGTTGGGTTTATCTGGCGGGTATTGCCAGATATAACTTTCCGTGGATCGACAGCCAGCAGTCCATCCGTTACGATGACGTTAAGACCAATGCAGAACTCTGGATCTGGTTATAACGTCCCAGAATCTGTTGGTGGTATTAACAATGCGGCAGTGACACGCAGTGCCGTTTTGCCTATTGAAGAGTTTACGGGCCAGATCAACACTAGGGTTCGTGGGCGTCAGATAGTCATGGAGGTACGTTCAACCGATCTTGATGTCCAGTGGCAACTTGGCTCTCCCCGACTCGACATTAGGACTGATGGACGCAGATGACCATCCAATCTGAAACACCATGTTCGTAACATCAGAATATTCAATAAATCGGATTGCAGCGCCTAGCCTGCCGACGCCGCCGCCGCAGTACTCGCCTACATACGGTGAGCAGTTAAACAATGTCCTACGTCTGTACTTCAACAGACTGGACAGCATCTTGGGGCAACTTGTGACCAACGAAACTATTGGATCGCAGGAAGATCCGTTCTATGTAGCTATCAACGGGACTAACACGGATGCATTTGGCAGGCTCCGCGTTAGCCAGCCATACACCCTGTTTGATAGCCAAAACCGTTATGCCATAGATTCACAGTTTGATACCGCAACCACAGGTACTGGCACAACAACGTACTTGCCAAATGAAGCTGCTGTCAAGATGGAAGTGACCGGCGCTGGCGTTGGCTCTGTTGTCAGGCAAACCTACAGATCGTTCCCTTACCAGCCTGGGAAAGGGCTGCTTGTTCTTGCCACGTTCGTTATGGACTCAAGTAGCAGCAGCAACTTGACACAGCGAGTTGGATACTTCAACACCCAAAACGGTGTTTTCTTTAAAAGGGCTGGCGGGGTAAGTTCTTTTGTTCTGCGGTCTTATATTTCGGGAGCAGCAAGTGATGCCCGAGAAGTTACGCAGGCAAACTGGAATGGCGATAAGTTGAATGGCTCAGGGCCGTCAGGGTATACGCTAGATCCAAGTAAAGCTCAAATTTTGTGGATGGACTTTGAGTGGCTGGGTGTGGGATCTGTGCGCTGTGGGTTCATCATCAACGGTGAGTACATCGTCTGCCACACGTTTCAGAATGCCAACGAGATTACTGGTGTGTACATGACGACTGCCATCCTGCCGGTTCGGTATGAGATCTCGTCTACCACGGCAGCTGTTGCGGCTTCGATGAAGCAGATCTGCTCCTCTGTTGTGTCGGAGGGTGGTTATGAGCAGTATTCGTACGGGCATATAGCCAGACGGACATCAATTCTTGGAACAATTGGCGGTACGTTCTTGCCATTGGTATCTATCCGGCTTGCATCTGGCCGTGGTGGTGCTGTTGTTCTACCATCAAGGGTTCAAGTGCTTCCAACTAGTAGCCAAAACTATGAAGTTGCCTTGGTCAAGAATGGCACACTGACAGGGGCATCTTGGGTTACTAGTTCGTCATCTAGTGTTCAATATGATGTAAGTGCCACGGCTATTGCTTTGCCAGCAGCCAGCCGTATTGTCCAAACTGACTATGTGACCTCTAGTGGAAGTGGTGGGACAAACCCACTTGTTGATCCATCTGGGTATAACTGGGACTTGCAGCTGGGTGAATCCTTGACCGGTGTTAGTGATATTTACACTGTAGCAATCCGAACAGTATCTGGCGCAACGACTGGCGATGCAGTTGGATCTCTAAGTTTCTGGGATCTGACGAACGGGACTTGACATGACCCCATCAGAAATCATTGAAATTGACGCCAAGAATAATGGCTACGGGCTAACTGCTCAAGAGCTAGAGAAAATGATCATTGACATGAACAGTCAAGGATGGCGTCCATTGCAAGATCAAGATGCTTTGTTTTTGTTTAAACCAATTGACGACAAAGGTACGGTTGAATTTAATATCTTGGTTGGCAAAGAAAGCACAGCAAAAACATCTTGCCTTAAATTTTTTAAGCTGCTTAAAAGAATTGGAGCAAACAAAGCAGTTTGTGAATATAAAAACCCTGAGCTTACAGACGTATTTAAAAGCTTGGGTTCATCATACAGTCCATCGTTTGGGAAAAAAAACGATGAACTCACCATGAAAGTGAGACTGTAATGGGATGGGGTAAGCCTTTTAGACGCGTTGAACGAGCAGTTATCAGACCAATTGGCCGTGTGGTTGAAAGTGGTCTAAATGCTGTTTTTAATACCGTTGACAGTATTATGTCCGACCCCAAGAAATTGGCGGCGGTTGCTGTTTCTATAGCTTTCCCAGGAGCAGCGCAATCTATTGGTAACGCTGTATTGCCTGCTTCAATGGCAGGATCAGCAACAGCTTCAATTATTGGCAATACTGTCCTTAATACTGTATCAAGCGGCGGCAAAGTTGAAGATGCATTTAAGAGTGCAATTATTCAATTCGGGGCACAAGAGTTAACAAACTCCTTAAAAACAGAATTTGCAGCAAATCAAGTAAATTCATATTTGGCAAATGTAGCTGCCAAAGCAACCACAGATGTAGCACTGGCAACAATTATGGGCAAAGACCCAGTTGCTGCACTATTGTTTAGTGGGGCAAAGGCTGCAACTGATTTAATTACAAACCAAGTTTTTGAATCAATCGGGATTAAAGATGACTATGACAAGCTGCCATCTGTAGCAAAAGATACTGTTACGGCTGCATTAACAGCAGCCATGACTGGCAAAGATATTGGTCAAGCATCAGCGTTTGCTATTGTAAACGGTGGAATTAACACTCTGCGTAAGGGCATTGCCTTGCAAACGCAAGCGCAAAAAACTGGCAGAGATCTATTTTCTTTGCCAGAACTAGAGCAAAAATTAAGTTTGAGTGGGCTGACAGAAAGTTCAATCCCGGCTTTCATTGAAGGCTTGAATGAAGCCGAAGATATTTTTCAAAATACAGTACCTGTTAATTTTGAAGAAACGCTTGCTAAAAACAGCAGCTTATTGTCATTTGGCGACAAAGATGTATCAGAAGATGAAATACTCTCAATTGCGGCTGCAGCCATACATAAAGACAAGTATGGCGAAGATACGTCTGTAATTTTCAATCGTCCCGATAAGCCTTATGGTGGGATGATGTATGGAAACGATCCGGAATACTATAAACTCAAACGTGATATTCCAGCCATTAAAGAAGGATGGGAGTCTGGAAGTCAAAAAGAATATTTTGAAAGAAGGTTCAATCAATCAAATAATCCAAACGTAAGTGAAGCGTTCGATTATTTTGCTGATTGGACAAGAGGTTTAAGTGATAGAGATAGACAAATAGCGTTTGGCTATATTGCTGGCGATGATGGAATTATTGATACAAGAGAGGTACAAAGAGCAAAAGAAATAATCCCGATTATTTCTGAATATCGACTGGCTGATTTAGGTCAAGATGATATGTATGGCCCCCTACTTCAGGTAAGGGATTTTGTGGGGCAGGGATTTTATTCGCCGTTACAACCGCCAACAGAACCTGTTCCTGCACCTGCTCCGGAAGTTATTGTTATTCCTGACGAGTCTGGTAATCAGTTAGTCATTGACCAGAATGGCACTGTGGTGGATATTATTCCTCCAGCAGAACCTGTTCCAGAGTCAACTCCTGAATTTATCCCTGCTCCAGAACCAATTCCAGAGCCAGCGCCTATTCCAACACCAGTTGAAGAGCCTAAGCCTGTTGAGCCAGCACCTGTTCTACCAGAAGCTATTGCTCCATTAGAACCGCAAGCTCCAACAGATCAAATTCCTGAAGTTATAACGCTGCCACCTGATGAGGATGGCAATCAATTGGTCATAGACCAAAATGGCAACATAGTAGACATCATTCCACCAGCAGAACCGAATGTTGTTGAACCTGTTCCGGTTGAGCCTGTTGAACCTCCGGTGACTGAACCAGTTACAGAACCAGTTCCAGAAGTTATTACGCTCCCCCCGGACGAAAACGGCAATCAATATGTAATAGATACTGATGGCAATGTGGTTGACATTATTCCCCCATCAGAGCCGGAACAGCCAGAGCCGACTACGCCGCCGTTCCAAGGCCCGATGGGGCCGATGACTGAAGATCAGATCAAACGGTACAACGATGAGTTTGCGAAGTACCTAGATTATCTGCAGGCTGGTCAGCCATTGCCCCCGGAGTACGGGGTTCAGGATCTTGGTATTACCCCTGAGAACTGGGAATCTTTCAATGAGAACCTGCTCACGATGCAGCAGGAAGGGAAGTTGCCGACTCAATGGAAGCCTGGAGCAGATGGATCGTTTACTTTTACATCCGATGACGGCAGCACTTTGACCATTGATGATTCAGGAAACATCCTTGGCTATACAGAAGCGCCGATTGGAAATCTGCCGGGAGAAGTTCCAGCAGGTGGTGGCACAACAACGGGGGGCGGTAAGTTGCCAACTGGGGGTGGCGGGACACCTACAGGAGGCGGCAAACCTACTGGCGGCACAGGCTCAACTCAGGCACAATCTGGATTAGGACTCCTGTCTATGTTGCCAATTTTGGCAACACAGCAGCCGTCTGAGCAGGTAAAACCGTTTTACTCCCCAACGGTTCAGTATGTAGACGTAGAGGATCCGTTTCAAATTGTTGGCCTGGGCAACAACCAAAACACTAAGACAACGAATATGGCTAGTGGTGGGTATTTGGATGAGCTACTGGCTCAGTTTGAAAGAAGGAATTGAAAATGGCGCTTGATGATTACCCGATGACTAGTCTGGAAGATCAATTTATATTTGATCAGCCAGTCATGATGGAAAGCGGTGTTACTAATTACTCCGATTGGGACACTGGTATTGACACAACTGGCGGGTACACAGACATTGTTGATAATCCAACGGACACTACAAGTGGCGAAGGATTTACAACGCCAATTGAAATTTTCAATCCTGCAACAAAACCCGGTGAACCTGGGTATAACTGGAAGTACTACACGGACGGTACTTCAATCTCTCCAAAAGGCGAGTACTTTTACAAGGGTCAAAAAATCTATGACCCTGCAAATCCAAGCGGTGGCATTTGGGGATCGATGTCAAAGGTTCTTGGCCCTCAGTTGTCTAAGGGACTAAAGTCTTTGTTTGTAAAAGAAGACGGCTCCATTAATCTTGGTGGTATTGGCGCTGTTGGTGCTGGCCTGTACTCGCTTTTGAATAGTAAAGACTCCGGCCCAACTGGTTATACAAAGCCAGTCCCGGCAATGTCTGCATATCGTGAAGTTATCGATCAGCCTATCCGTCCCACTGGTGCTCCGGCCATGGGGCGTCGGTACTTCACTGATGTTCAATATTTCC
>Ga0129333_10006803_pt1 | contig 10818 bp, 6 predicted proteins | sample CPB6_08_DNA_FD_94474 | JGI IMG/M metagenome (GOLD analysis project Ga0129333, IMG submission 94474) | Freshwater to marine salinity gradient microbial communities from Chesapeake Bay, USA - CPBay_Sum_0.6_0.8_DNA | ecosystem: Environmental > Aquatic > Marine > Coastal | place: USA: Chesapeake Bay...
ACTTACAGTTACAACTGTTGGTGGTGCCGGTTTAGGTTCTTTATTCCAACAACCAAAAGTACTTCCAAAAACACAAGGTCTTTTGCAAGAAATTGATAAATTGATAAAAGGACCTCAAGCATCGATTCAAGGACTTCAAACTTCTAAATCTTTGGCCACAAATGCAATAGATCCTTTAGAAGAATCTGAAGTCGCAATGACCATTGTAAATAGAACATTAGTGGTCGAAAAAACGCAACTGTTACCTTTACCAGTATAATTCATAAAGATGCAAAATTCATCTCGTAGTTCATTATACGAAGAAATAACTCTTTCAAGAAATGGGACTAATGTTGCATTGGAGGGGAGAACATTAAGATTTTCATATTATGAGAGTCTTCTTTCTCCTCATATTACTGCTAATTTAACTTACGTTGATACCGGAAATGGAATGCAGGCAGATGGAACAGATACGCAAGATAGATATGGGACTATTTTGAGATCATTACCCATAGAAGGTAATGGGACTGAAGAAGTTAAATTTAAAATCACAACTCAACTAGGATCTTTAGACTTCACGACTTATCCACTAAAAGTTCTTGGAACAGTTCCAATTGGACAAGAATCTTTCCGTGAATTTGTCATGTTAAGAATGGTTTCTGATGCAGCGATTAAAAATGAAAATACTCAGATATTTGAAAAATATTATAACAATATAACAAATTCGGTTTCGTCAATACTAACCCAAAAATTGGGAATTCCCGCAACAAGAATTACTCTAGATAGTACATCAAATTCTTTAGCATTTAAGGGATCAAATAGTAGACCATTTGATCTTGTGATTTCTTGTGCAAAGCAAGCAAAACCTCTTCAAGGATCTGCAGGATTTTTGTTTTGGGAAACTAAAGATGGATTCAATTTTAAGTCAATAGATAATATTATTGCCACTGGAAATGCAAGTTCAAGTATTCCTACTTACAAGTATTATGGTGTTGCAAAAACAAGTTTAACCGATAGTGAACAAAATTATAGAATTTTAACATCGCCAACATATGTTCAAAATCAAGATATTTTAAGAGCACTGAAAGCAGGAGTTTATCAAACGAAAAATGTAGGATGGAATCCTTATAGTGGAAAATATGAGGAGATATTTTTATCTTTACAACAATCTGGAATCCAAACTCTTGGAGATGCACCATCTTATAGTTCAGAATTTAATCAGAGTAATTCTTTTTCAAAAACAAATTATTTTGTTATTGATTCTGGAAATAGTGAAGCAGGTATAAGCACCGCAGTTAATAATAATCAACTAGAATATTATGCAAAAGCGGCAATGAGATATAATTTGTTTATGACTCAAATTTTAGATATTACTGTCGCCGCAAATCCAAATTTAAAAGCAGGAGATGTGATTGAATGTCAGTTTGAAAAAGTGACGATATCCAATAAAAATGAAGGATCAATTGATGAGCATCAAAGTGGTAAATATGTAATATTGCATTTGTGCCATAGTTTTACTCCAAAGAGATCTTTTACTTCTTTAAGATTAGTCCGTGATACATATGGTCTATATACAAGTGGAGGTTTATAAGTAGTATGTCCAATCCTGGTTTTTTTGGAAAAAATGGATTACAACCATTTATTGGGCAGATTCCTTTGGCTCAAACTATAAACAAAACATCCTTGGATGGTTGGGGAGATCGTTATAAGGTAAGAATACAAGGATATGATCCAGAATCGGGAACAACTTTATCTGACGATGATTTGGATTGGGGAATTGTAATCAAACCATCATCTCAAGGTAGTGGAAATAAAGGAACAGTTGGATTTACTGGTGGGGAAACTGTTTTTGGAATGTGGGATCCGAATTCAAATCCAAGAATAATTTTTATTTTGGGTTCTATAGGTAGAAATAATTACACTGTTGAAAGAAGTGCTACTGAACAGGCGCAATTAAGCAGTCTTGGATTTAAGTTACCCAATATCTTTATTGATGGACATAATCCAGCACAAGGGTGGAATTATAAGTCTGGTGCAAATGGAACTCCTCCGGGTCAACAAACTCCATATTCACCAACTCAAACTGCCTTTACTCAAGGTCTTAATTTGTTAGGAGGTTGATGATATGGTAAAAAAACCTTGGGAACAATCTAACGGTCCAACGTCAGCTCAAGCAGATGCCCCTAATGCACAAGTTGGAACGGCAACAACAAATGCAAAATACTGCAGTTTAGTATCCAAAGATTTTGCGCTTCTTGCTGATAGATGTAATAGAGAATATTCTGTAGCAAAACCTTGCCAACCTGGAACAATCACAGAAATTGATACAACATTAAGAAACTTTTTTAATACTTTGAAAGGAATACAAGAATATGGAAATGCATATATTAATCCAACAATTGGCGAAGCTCAAAAATTAACCTATGAGATTTCAAAAACTGTCAGCATTATTAGTGGAGTTTTAAGAACATTTACCCAGAGACTTCGTAACTTTGTTTTGCAGGCAATCAAAGAATTGATACAAGGAGCAATTCAATGTTTGCTTACACCATTATTGGATCAAATCAAAGATACAGTATTGGGTGCAATCCTTGATCAGTTGATGTGTAAATTTGATGAGATTATGAATAATCTTAAAAATTTAGTATCTGACTTTTTGTTTGCATTAATTCAGAATGAACTCATTAATCCTGCATTTTGTGCAACAGAAGCACTTGCAAATGCTTTACTGAATAATCTTGCAAATACGATTGATAATGCTATTGCTCCAATTTTAGATCAGATTTCAGATTTGTTGGGTGGAGCAGTTGAAGTTGTTGCATCTGTTTTTTCTGTTATGAATCAAGTTTTGGCATATGAAGGTTTACTTTGTTCAGAACCAAAATGTCCTAAAGATGTTTCAAAATATAAAGCGGGTCCTTTTGGTGGACCACAAAAGAAAGATGCTGAAGATTTTGGTAAAATGGTTGGTAGTCCAAGCGCAGGAATAGGCAGTGCAAATCAAGCGGCTGAGCAGTGGTTAAATGAAACGTTTCCTGCAAATAGCAATATTCCTGGTGCTACAAACTGCTATACTGGACCATATGAATGTGGATCTCCTCAAGTCGTATTGTTTGGTGGAGGTGGATCCGGTGCTTCTGCAAATGCTGTAGTTAATGGTCTTGGTCAGATTATAGGATTTAATTTACTAAATCCTGGACAAGGATATAATAATGCACCTTTTGTTTCAATTGTAGATCCTGCAGGATGTGGTGGTAATGTTCAAGCATATGCAGTATTATGTGAAGGTGGAGATGAAGTTTGTGACGTAGTTTTGACTTTTTCAGGACCTAACTTCTCGGAATTCTCTCAAAATAACACTCCAGTAACTACTCAAAATAACACTCCAGTAATTAATAGTTTTATAGGAACTCCAAATCCAGTTCAAGTTGGAAATTCAATCACTTTGAGTTGGGATGTTTCTAATTTTGATAGTATTTCTTTGAGCACGAATGGAAATAGTATCAGCGGTTATACTGCAATTACGTCAGGTATAGGTAGTGCTAGCTTCATCATTAATTCCAGTGATGTTCAATTTGCTGCTGGTGCAACTCAAACTAACAAAACTTATACATTAACAGCAACAAAGCAAAACCAAAATTCTGCTTCCGAATCTATACCTCAAAACTATACCTTTACGGTTTCTACAGTTGGTGTTGGATCAACTGCAGTTACTACCGCCACTGTAGGGGCTACACCTACTATCAATAGTTTTACTGGGTCTCCTGGAATTGGAACAGTTTTATCTCCTGGACAAATTCTTACTCTGTCTTGGGAAACTACAGATGCAGATCAGGTTACATTAACTCCATCTCCATCATCAACAACTACATTGCCTGTGGATGGATCTGTAAGTGTTACTATGCCCACAGATATAACATCAGGTATTTTAACTTCTTATACATTAACAGCAACAAATACAACTGCTCCTGCCAATCAACAATCAGTTACTCAAGTGATTAGCTATACAGTTTCTCCAACTGCTGCCAGTGGAACAACTGGTGCGGGAACACCTGGAGTTGGAGCAACAACCACCGCAACAGGAACTACAACTGGAGTTGGAGCAACTGGTGGCAGCAATCCAAATAATGCAGTTTCTACACTTGGATCTGTTCAAGTCTTGCAAGGTGGAATCGGTTATGATCCGAACGATACTGTAAGTATTATTGGCGGAAACAATGGTGCTACGTTCAATTTGACAACAACACCATTGGGTCAAATTGTTGCTATTAATATTTTAACTCCTGGATATGGATTTACTAACGTTCCCCAGATTCAAATAAATAGTAAAAACGGCGTTGGTGCCAAGTCTCTAGCTCAACTTAACTTTATTCCTTTGGATCAATTCCTCGTTCAACAACAGATAGAATCTGTAGATCCTACAAAACTTGTTCAAGTTATCGATTGTGTTTATAAGTAATGCCAGAATCAACTACGGTTACTCCAGATTATACTATTGCTAATAACTCTCACGTTTTCATGCATTGTGGACCTTTAGGTCCAGAAATCGATGATATTGGAAATGACTTATACATGACAACCTCTGGGAGTTGTCAGTCTCATTGGAATAAAAATGGAAATAAAACAGAGCATGTTACTGGAAGGTGGGATGAAACATCTGGATACAATATTACTCAAGAGCAAGATATTGCTAGAACAATTACTGCTGTAAACGGTGATATTCACATCAATGCTGATTTTGGCGACATTTATTTAAAGGCAAGAAACATATACATTGAAACAACAGGTGATAAACCAAATGGGTGTTTTTTAGTAAGTGCGAATGGGCACATGATTCTTGCTGGTGCTGACGAAGTTAAAGTTGCATCAGGAACTAATCTGTGTTTGATTGGAAAAAGTAAAATAACTTTAGTCGGATCTCAACTTATATCTTCTGGAAAATTTATTGATAGTGGACCAGTTTCATCTGCCGATTTTATTTCTAGTCTTATGGCTGGAAATTTTCAAGCGTTAATAGACGGAATGTTACAATCTTGTAAGTGAGGTAAAATGGCAAATAGCACAGGATCTGGATCACCAACTTTAGATACAATCAATAATCTTTTTGGAACCTCTTTAGAATTTCCAAAATGCTTTAGAACACCAGGAACTGCAAGTTTACAAACTGCATTTACTGGAAGTGCTTGGCCAGGTTCGATTACTGGTGCAGCATCTAATCACAATCCAAATCCAACTGGACCTCTTTCAACTCTTACAAATGGAATTGCTCAAGTTAATGGATACCAAAATATCTTTGGAGCGTTAACTGTCACTGGATCAACACTATTTTTGGGTGGATTTAACGGTAAGACTTCATTTTGGAATTTAAACTCTGATTCTTATAGTCTTACTTCCACAGGTAGTGCATCAATTACTGCTACAGAAAAAATAAAAATTATTGCAGGAGAAACGTTAAATTTAGGATCAAAAGATCAGGTTCAGATATTTTCTTCTGATTTAGTTGGAGTTGGAGATGGTGGTGGTAATGTTACCATGTATGGATTTAATATTTCTGCTTGTGTTGGAAAAAAAGATTTTGATATTCCACACCCAACGAAAGATGGTTGGAGATTACGTCATGTTTGTCTTGAAGGACCCACTGCAGATGTTTTCTTTAAAGGTGTGTTAAATAATTCAAATAGTATTGAACTCCCCGAATATTGGACTGGTTTAGTTGATTATGAAACTATCACAGTAAACCTTACACCTATTTTAGTTTATCAGGAGTTATTTGTAGAAAAAATTGAAAACAATAAAGTTATTGTGAAAAATAATTCTGGTGGAATGATTCGATGCAACTATTTAATTTGTGCGGAAAGAAAAGATGTTGATAAAAATATTCCAGAATATCAGGGTGAATATAAAGATTACCCTGGTGATAATAGTCAATACTTGGGTTCTCTTCTAAAGAAGTAAAATGCCTACTATTTCAACGGAAACAGTATTAATTCATCCACCAGCAAAACTTTATCAATATCTTGTTGATCAACCACCAATTGAAGTTCAGGTTCAAAGAACCCTTACAATTGGACGCAGAAACGATCCGGCGGCAGAGATAAATTTGACTGGATCTGGATTAAATGTTCTTCTTCGCAATGGAACGACCGCTACATTGAACAACTAAATACTCCTAACGGGTAATCTAGAATGAATACATATTATCCAATTATCTACAATCCAAATGCAAATCAACTTCAGGAGTTACCTCAATACTCCGAGTTGAATCTTGCGGATAATAGTGTAGCTATTGGAACATTTTATGATTCAAACCGTAGCGAAGGATTAATCGGTCAATATCTTTCTGTTGATGCTGGTGGTGTAGTCTGGACATCAGTTCCACCAACAGCACAATCTGACGGCATCAGTCTTTTCAAAGACGGAAATCTAGTTGGTGCCGCATTTTCTTTCAATAAATTAAATTTTACTGGAGAATTAGTCGGAGTTACAAGTAGTTCAAGTCCTCTTCAGACTGGAATTATTTCATTCTTCAGTTATTGGACAAGAAATTCATCAGGAATTAGCACGCTTACAGGTAATGTTGGTATTGGAAGCACGCTACCAACATCAAAACTTACTGTCATTGGTGATGTATTAATTTCTGGTATTTTAACTGCTGGAAATATTACTGGAGTAAACACTGCAGGGACAGCAGTAACGGCTACAAATATTAATATTTCCGCAATAACATCAACAGATACAACAACGTCTGTTGTTCTGGTTGGCAATCAGGCTACTGGTGGGCAGCAACCCTTTATTGATAGTGGACTAACATATGATGCAAATGCTAATGTATTAACGGCGACAACATTTAGTGGTCAAGTTAACGCTGGTGTTGCTACAATTACAACTTTAAGTGGAACCACCGCAACTTATACGACTGGTAATTTTACAACTGATAATATTACCACTGCTAATATTTCTACTTTATTAAATGCCACCGGAGCTTCTACACTTAATGGTGTAACTGTATCTGGTATTACAACCTTTACCAATAGCACCGATAATACTTTAGGAAATCCAGATACTGGTGCAGTTCAAATTGATGGTGGTCTTGGTGTTAACAAAAGTGTAAGTATTGATGGTGGATTAGATGTTGATGGTATTACTGAATTAGATGAATTAAATGTTGCTGGTGTTGCAACATTTACTTCCGCAATTCAACCATCTGCTGGAAGTGGAAGTGGAAATGGTATTGAATGGGCATCTAACATTGGTGGTGGATCTGGTGATAGAGCTTTTATTAAATATTTTTCTGAAGCTGGAGATAATACAAGATTATTAATTGGTCTTGAGAATGATACCGATGACGACATAAGATTTCAAGCAACAACAAGTTCTTTTACAGGTGATTTATCTATTGAAGGAACGACTCAATCGACAAGCAAAGATACAGGTTCTTTAATTGTTGAAGGTGGTGTTGGTATTGAAAAGAATTTATTTGTTGGGGGAACACTTGCTGTTACTGGTGTTACCACATTCAGTGGACCAACTACAATATCATCAGTTCTTGGTATCAGTGGTATAACAACATTTACAAACACAACTGATAATACTTTAGGAAATCCAGATACTGGTGCAGTTCAAATTGATGGTGGTCTTGGTGTCAACAAGAACGTCAGCATTGATGGAGGATTGGATGTTGATGGTATTACTGAATTAGATGATGCTAATATATCTGGAGTGGCAACCGTTACAACACTCAAAGTCACAGGTGTTACGACTACAAATCATTTAAGTGTTTCTGGTGTTACAACAATTGGATCTGCCGTTACTATTTCATCTGGAAATATTAATGCCGTTGGAGTCATTACTGCAAATTCTTTCGTTGGAAATGGTGTCAATTTAACTGGTATTGTAACACAAATTGCCGCTGGTATTGGAATTAATCTCTCTTCAACTCAAACTTCTGGTAAGGGAGTTGTTACAATTAATTCTTATTATCCAATAGGTAAAACTATTTTTGTAACTCAAAATGGTAATGATACCAATACAGGTCTTACTGAAAATGATTCTAAACGCACAATTAAAGCTGCTGCAGCAATTGCTTTTCCTGGAGACACAATCAAAGTATATCCTGGAGTTTATGTTGAGAATAATCCCATTGTATTATTACGAAGCGTAGCGGTAGAAGGAACCGAACTTCGTAACTGTGTTATTACTCCAAGATACACAAATAGAGATTTATTTCATGTTAATAACGGATGCCATATTACTGATATAAGTTTTATTGGTGATCCAATGACTGATGGTGCTGCTATTGTAGCATTGCAACCGTTATTGGGAGTAGCAACAGATCGATTCTTTGATGCTGCTCGAATGCTTCGTCTAAATCTTGACTATATTGCACAAGAAGCGGTAGGATTCTTAACGAGCACTCAATACATTGGTGCGGGAAGAACATCAACAACTTCTCCAGTATTCCAAGTTGTTACTGGAAGTGGTATTGCTACATCTTCTTCAAATTGTAGTGATGACATTAAAGATATTTTCAAAGCAGTATGTCACGACATAACAAGAGGTGGAAATTCAAGATGTGTCGCCGCTGGAAAATCTTATTTTGATGGTAACAATACATTGCTGCATATCACTGGAACTGATCCAAATGGATATAGTGTAAAAACCGCTACGATTGATACGATTTTCTATGCCGCTCAAATTGCAAGAGCGATTGTTAATAATTCAACTTGGGGTGGAAATCCAGTAGGTGTCGCATCTGCTGTTACAGGTGCAAGTTATGATGGGACAGTTGGAATTGTTACAATTACTGCAGCAAATCATGGACTTTCTAAAGATGATGCTGTTAAAATTAATGGACTTCAATTTACTTGTCCTGGTGGTAGTGGAATAACAACCACTACATTTCCAGATGGAACTTATGGTAGTGTTTTTAATGTCAATTCCGTTATTGATACAAATAATTTTGAAGTTATTGTAGGAACTTCAACGATTACACATACTTATAGTTCTGGTGGAACAGTTCAGAAATATACCAATTTTGGTCACGGATTTACTCAAGTTAAAGACTTATCAATGCAGAAAGATCCAGATACTGGATTTAACAACGGTGTTAATGGATGTGCAAATGTCGTATCTGCAATTTATAGTTGTGTTGGCGTTGTAACGACAATTGTTGGATTTGGAACTACAGCGTTTACAACTTCTGGAATCAAAACAACTTATCCAGGAAATCGTGGATTTGGATTTTCTACTACAAGATCAATTACAACGTCATCTTATAGTAATTCTAGTGGCATTACAACTTTAACATTATCACCTGGTTATTCGTTAAAATCTGGAGATAGAATTGAACTTCGAGATCTAGTATTTTCTTGTAATTCTGGTACTGGAGTTGGAACAACAACACAAAAATTCCCATCAGGCAAATATGGATATGAATTTTATGTGGATGAGGTCAATGACAACGGCACTATAACCATTAATGTTGGAGTTTCCACTCTTGCCCATACTTATGTTTCTGGTGGAGTTATGGTTGACAGATCTGTTGCAATTACAACAGCTGCCTATGCAAATTCAACTGGAATTACCACAGTAAGAGCACCAGGTGCGGTGGTGAGAGTTGGTGATCTTGTAACATTAAGAGATTTGAAATTCTCATGCACAAGTGGTGCTGGAACGACAACAATTTATCCAACTGGAAATAATGGATATGAATTTAAAGTATTAAGTGTTGTTGGAAATACATTCCATACCGCAACAAATGCTGCATATGATCCCGTCAGTGGAATTACTACAATTACAATTCCAAGTCATGGATTTTCTGCAGGAGATAAAATTATCCTCAAGGATCGTTCTTTAATTTTTACTTGTAGTTCTGACGGAAATACAAAGGAGTTTGCTTATCCTCGTCTGACAGATCCTATTAGTGGAAAAATTCTTTCAATTTCAAATGTTACCACCAATACTTTTACTATCGAAGCTGGGGCATCACCAGTTGGACAACAATTTGCTCATACTTTTGTAAAATCAAGAGCAAATGGAGTTGAAAGAGTAATCGGTCAATTTACTGTTAACACGGGTGTATCTACAATTCCTCACACTTATGTCAGCGGTGGAGTTGTTCTTCCATCTTATTCAAGAGGAGTTGGTCCAATTACACAAGGTCCATACATTCGTAACTGCACTAATTTTGTTGGTGATAGCATTGGTATGAGAATTGATGGATTTGCTGCAGAACCTGGAGATAAGGATGATATTGGCGTAACTGGCACAATGTCCGTAGACTCCTTTACTCAATATAATCAGGGTGGAATCGGAGTCTCAATTACCAATGGTGCTTATGCCCAGTTGGTATCAATCTTCACGATCTGTAATGATATTGCCATCTTTACGGCATCGGGCGGTCAGTGTGACATTACAAACTCGAACTCATCATTTGGAAATTATGGTTTGTATTCGACAGGAGTAGGGAACTCAACCACAAAATCAATTTATAGATCAACTGGAGTTGCTGTAACTGATGTTGCTGCTAAAAATAGTGTAATTAAAGTTTCTGGTGTTGGAACTTATAGACCTTATGATGGTCAGGTTTGTTATTTTGATAAACTATATTATTTTGTTGATACAATTGATGTAACAAATGGTGGTTCTGGATATACAATAGCACCAAGAGTAACAGTTTCTTCACCTACTGGACCAAATGGTATTAGTGCTCAAGCGACTAGCACGATCGATGCGTTTGGGCGAGTAACCGCAATTAATATTGTAAATTCAGGAACTCAATATCTTTCGCCACCAACAATTACAATTGCAGGTCCAACTGGAGTTGGAATCACTGCTACT
>Ga0129333_10006804_pt1 | contig 10818 bp, 11 predicted proteins | sample CPB6_08_DNA_FD_94474 | JGI IMG/M metagenome (GOLD analysis project Ga0129333, IMG submission 94474) | Freshwater to marine salinity gradient microbial communities from Chesapeake Bay, USA - CPBay_Sum_0.6_0.8_DNA | ecosystem: Environmental > Aquatic > Marine > Coastal | place: USA: Chesapeake...
CCCATGGCTGCGGTCAGGAACAGTGGAACATTTAGATCAGGTGCACCTTCCAGCACGGTGATATCTTCCAGTTCTCGGCATCGGCTGATGAAATCGTTGAGATTGTTGCTTTGCGGACTCGTGATGCGTTCCACGAAATCGCGATAATGATGTAGATCCATTAGTTGTCTTCCTCTTGCTTGGCTTCGTCGGTCATGGCATCGGACCTTTCTCTGGCTGCTGCCTGTTGTGCTTGGTATTCAAGCTGACGGCTCCAACTGGGCATCTGTCCTGCATCTTGCAATAGATCGTCCCTGATGTTCTGATTCTTCTTTTCCATGTTGAGCACACGGGTGAAACTGTTGGTTATGGCAGCGGTGTAATAGGCAAAAGGATTGCTGCTCTTTGATTCATCAAACTGCAATCCTATCTGGCTCAATTGCAACAAGGCTTGTCCGCGCATCTCTTCCACGTAAGTGTAGCCACGCCAATTTGATCTCATGCTGTATCTCTCACACAGCTTGATATACATGCGTGCCAGCTTGTCGCTGACCTTGCCGTGCGCCACAGAAAAATGACCTTTCTTGAGATCTCCTTTCCAATGGCTGCGTGCCACTTCGACCCATTCTTCTTCAATCTTGACAAAATGTTTGAACGGAGGAAAGTTGACCTTGCTGTGCAGGTCTGCTGTGATCTTGGGTTTGTTTTTACGCCCAGGTTCCACAGGAATGTGATCGAAGCTGGGGGTGCGTACCACCAACTCTTCCACGGGTATCTTCTTGGAGTCAATCTGGAATTGATCCAGCTTGGGTTTGTTGCCTTTCTGTCCTTCCAGTCGCCACTTGATTTCAGCAGCTTCCATGGCTTGTTGTGCGATACGGTTGGCACGATTCTCTCGTGCTGTTGTGATCGCGCCCTTAGGAAATGCCGTGGTCTTGCGGTTGTGGAACTTGGAAAGGTCCTCCAGGATCAGATCATAGTAGTAATACTCTGGAGCCTTGATCCAACAAAAAGACATCTTGCTGTGATGGATTTCTTTGAGCAGGTCTTTGTTGGATAGGTATATGGTCTTGGTGGTTGTAGTTGTCATACAGAAAGTATAGTGAATTTAACTACCTATGTCAACCTCTACTTGGATAAAACCCAACATTTCTGGTTCGCTAAATAGTTGACTATGCCTATTACCACTGCGAAACTGACCATGAAAGCCGACCCAAACACCGTTCTCGGTGCAGAGGCTGCCAACAGCCCTATACTGGGCTTTTTGCGCACGGCTGGTCCTAGGGAAAACGGCACAAACATAGTTAGCCAAAGCATCGAAGGGGTGACTGACTGGGTCCGTGGTGCGCTGGGCGGCAACAACACCGGTGGCGGCAACACCTTGAGCCTGAACTTTCCATACACGCCGGTCATTAGGACCGGCACTGAAGCCCAATACACGGAAATGGAACTGACCCATACCAATTATCAGCCACATGCGTTCAATCGCTCACAGGTGCAGAACATCAGCATACAGGCTCCGTTTACTGCACAAACTGATCTTTGGGCCAAATACTGTTTGGGCGCCATACATTTCATGCGCACCATAACCAAGATGCGATACGGCGAAAATGATCCTCTGAGAGGAGCACCACCTCCTGTGCTCAACTTCACGGCATACGGTAGATACATGTTCGAGAATGTGCCCGTGGTCGTCAAGAGTTTCAACATCACGTTGCCCAACGACGTGGACTATGCTGAACTCAACGTAGCCGGACAGTATCATGCCATACCAGCTAACTTTACAATGGACATTGAATTGATGATACAGCGTGCAGTAGGACCCATCAGATCAGAATTCACGTTGGGAAGATTTGCCGGCGGACAGCTGGCACAGAAAGGATATATCTGATGGCAGTGATATATGATCCTCGCAGCTTCTATGCGCTGACCACGGTCAAGTCTGGTTACCTGGACATCCTGTCTCCTCCTGCCATCGTGTTGGACGGTGAACAATCGCAGTATGCCATAGAACCCAAGTATCAACACAGGCCAGACAGGTTGGCATACGACTTGTATGGATCCAGCAAACTGTGGTGGGTGTTTGCTGCTGCCAACAGGGATCAACTGGAGGATCCGGTGTGGGACTTTAGATCAGGCTTGCAGATCACTTTGCCTAGTCCCAATTCTGTCAAAAGGTTTGGCTGATGCCGGTAACTACCAGAGCCCTTTTTCCTAAGCTGACCTTTTCCGAGAATGCGCTGAACAAATACGACAGCGTGGATTATCGGTTGAGGGTAACATTGCTCAAACCGCAGGATGCATTATACATGGATCCCAGCCGAGGCATCACTTTGGCAGAGTCAGCTACTACCAGCAGATTCATCCTTACCGACCTTGAGCTCAAACAAACATATTCACTTTCTCCCAATGCCAGGACAGCATTCTTTGCGCAAGGTGTGATGACCATAATGGATCCCAGCGGATTCAAGTTCATGGATGCTATCGTAGAGTCGGCTGCCAAGCTAGGCGTGACCAACGGCATCATCAACTGTCGTTATCTCATCGAGATAGAGTTTCCTGGATACTTGCCAGACGGCAAGCCTCAGATAGATCCCGAGCGCGGAGTGTTTGTGGTCCAGGTGCACAAGGCTGAGGTAAGGCTGACAGAAAAAGGTGGCGAGTTCAAGTTGCATTTTGGCGGCCTGGATTATGATGCGTCTAGACACGTGAACGTGACATTGCCCAAGACCAAGACCATACAGCACTCTGGTCACATAAAGAATTTCATACAAGAATTGGAACGCACGCTCAACGAAGAAGAAAAGCTCAAGGTTGGCCGTGGAGAACAGCAATACGAAAACAAATGGAAATTCATATTGGAACCTTTTGTTTCGTCCAGTCCACATTTCCAGTTCACTTCCATGTCGGAAAACCAGCAGTTTCGAGATCGAACGCAGAGACCCATGGACGGACAGAACGGTGTTCTGAATTCAGCGAGAGAAGGTTCGACCATCATACAGGTGATTGACAATGCCATGGCGGATACCAAGGCCATGCAGTTTGGTTTGAACCAAGACGGCACGCTGAGTGATCCATTGGAAATCACCACAGCAGCAAAGGCGCTGGAAGATGCCAAGAAGATCAAACAGATGTATAGGATCGACGTCATGGTCGATCCAGAACCCAGGTGGGACAGCATCACCAATGACTATGTAAAGAATTTCTACTACTACATCTTCCTGATGGATGCACCAGATTGGTTCTATGGACCAGTCAATCAAATCAAGCGAGAAGAATTCCAGAACATCGTGGCCACACGACTGTCAAACGCAGCTTACATCAACAATCTACGCAAGAGGTATGTTTATTACTATACAGGACTAAACTCTGAGATCCTCAAGTTCGAGATCAAAGCGGAGTATGGATTGTTCATCGCAGAACATCTGTTGCGACAATATGTACCAGGCTCAGGTCCTGCACCAGGCCCAGGCGCAGCTAGATCTCCAGGATTGTTATCAAATCTGTTTGGATCTGGAAACCCTGTCAGCCCACAAACTCCGGCTACCAGTTCTGAAGGCAAACGTCTGGTCTATGCTGAAGCAACCATACCAGCTGTGCAAGGTACTGGGTCAGGAAGCGGTGGTGCCAGCGCAGGCGATGCTCCTGTGTTCCCGCACCTTTACAGCTACGACAACAGCAACAACGACAAGCAATCCACTACATCCACTCCAGGTCCTAACGAACTGCGCCGCATGAAATTCCAGCACGTTTACGATCAGCTGAATTATACCGGTCCAGACTTCCAACGCATCAGCATGACTGTGCGTGGAGACCCTTATTGGTTTGGTACTTCTAAACCGGTGTTTTTGCAGGCCGGATTCAACAACCGCGTGCCAGCTGATATCACCAGGGCAAGAGAAGCGCGAGCTGACTTTTTTGTTGGACAACAAAAATTCTATATCGAAGTCGGTTCAGCAGATCTGGCCACAGAAACACAAACTGGTCTGGCCAATACCAACAGGACCATATCAGGCGTATATACTATTACCCAATGCGTCAACAGATTTGTTGGCGGAAGATTCGAGCAAGAACTGACTGGTGTCAGGGATCTGATGATCCACGGCGAGAAGATGTATAATGCCGTCCAGCAGGCCACGGTACAAACAGTCAGATAATCAAACACAGGACGCAAGATGGCAAGACCGATAAACACAGCCGATCGAGGAACAGTAGCACCAGCGCATAGAGACGGGCCGTCGGGTCAGAACAACACAGCCTTTGGCGTCTATACTGCCAAGGTCATGAACAACATTGACGCACTCAAGCTCAATCGAGTGCAAGTTTGGATCCCGGCGTTTGGTTCAGAAGAAACTGACAAAGACAGCTGGTTGACTGCAAGACCCAGTTCTCCGTTTGCAGGCATCACACCCAACAACGGTGTGACCAGCGACTTTGACAAAGCACAAAAGAGCTACGGTATGTTCGCGCCAGTGCCAGACATTGGCAGCACGGTTATGGTCAGTTTCTTGGACGGCCGCATCACAGAACCAGTGGTCATGGGATCTCTCTTCCGAGACAACATGATACATGCTTTGCCAGGTATTGGCACTGGTAGATACAAAGATGAAAACGGCAACATAGTGTCCGGACCTGTGACTGAGCACAATCACTTGTCCACAGACGACTCCCCAGATCAAAGGATCAGGCATCGTGTGCTGGATGATGCAGTCAAAAAGCAAGGTCTAGCCACCGACCCTTATCGAGGATTTTCCAGCAGCACCAGCCAACGCGAAAGCCCCAGCCGTGTTGCTGGCATACTCACACGAGGCCAGCAACAGTTTGTCATGGACGATGGCGACGCGGACGGAAACAACAGGCTGATACGACTACGCACCAGGAACGGCGCACAGCTTCTGCTCAGCGACAGTTGCGGATTCGTATATGCTATCAGCAAGGACGGACAAAGCTGGTTGGAATTGGGCAACGACGGATCGGTCAACATATATGGTGCCCAAAGTATCAGCGTGCACTCAGGCAAAGACCTCAACTTGGTCGCACAAGGCGCTGTCAACATAGAAGGCAATGACGTCAACATCAAGAGCCGCACAGCTGACATACGCATGGAGTCAAAAGCTGACTATCATGTGACAGCAGGGGAGAATCTTTTCCATACTGTCAAAAAGAATGCCAACCTGTTGGTCACGGGCAATTACAAAGAAACAGCACAGAAGATTGACATGAATGGTCCGCGTGCCGATGAAGCCAAGCAACCTCCGCTGAACGACCTGGTAGTCAACTCAGGATTTAGGCAGAGCATTGCTTCAGCAGCACCAGAAGCAGAACCATGGGGAGGACATCCAGGTTGTGGTGACGGTACTAACAAGAATCCTTCATTGGATACTGACCAAACAGCAGCATCAGGTGTGCCAAACTCTGCAGGTTCGCAAGTGGGAAATAACACAGCATCGGCACTTCCGCAAGGAACGCAGACCACACTTCCGGGAGGTGTGTCTGGGCTACCAGGAGTACCGGCTATTGGTGGACAACCGGTAACCGGCACGCTTGGTGGTGTGCTGGGTTCTGCTATCCAGTTGCCTACAGACATCAACACACAAGGCGTGGCCGGTGTGTTGGCTGGCGCAGCACGCAACGTGTTGGGTGTTCCGGATACTGGATTCTTGAACAATCCCAAAGCACAGGCACAAGCCAATCCTGACCGATATGGCGAGTATCCTAGCCCTCCGATATCGCGTGCGCAACCACCTTCAGGCGGAAACTATCTACGCGATGGCAGTGGCAACGTGGTGTTGGATGGCAGCGGCAATCCTGTAAAGTCAGGAAATGGCAGCCAAGGCACTACAGCCGAACCAACCACACAACCCAATGCACCAGCAGCCAGCACACAATCAGTTCCTGGAAGACCCAGCTCAGATCAAAGCTGTGAAAAAGGACCAACCACACCTGCTACATCATTGGACGAGTATGGTTGTTTGATGATCGCATGTTTTGAGCTCTACAGAGGTGTGGCATACAAAGATGGCCCTCAAGGATATGCATCCATTGGCTACGGAAGATTGTTGGCAGAAAGAAGCGAGCCATTGGTAGCCAAGGCACATGATCCCAATGGTGGTATCACGGAAGAAGAAGCATGGGCAGCATTGCAGCGATATAAGAGCACCTATGAGGCTGGTGTCAATAGGCTGTCTGGAGGAAAGCCGCTACCGCAGAACGTGTTCAACGGTATATGCAGCTTCTTGTATCAAAACGGTCAAGGCCGTACCACTGCTGGTGGCAAGGATCTCAAACAGCTGATCAGTTCAGGTAACTGGAGTGCAGTAGCATCAGCTATCGCCAGCCATGGTGGCGATAGACATCGCCGCGCTCTTGAAGCTCAGTTGATTGTTAATAACTGCTATCCGCACAGAATTGTCAGCAAAGGATCAGCCAAGATACGCGAAGAAAAAACCATTGAAGGCATACGTGCACTTGGTGGAGCATTGAGATCTCCAAGCGGAGTCAACGGCAACAGAGGATACAATTTCCGCACACACGGGAACAATCCATCTGTGCCACCAGATCAGATCACATCGCAACAGGCCAGACGTTTGCTGTTCGTTTATGCAGGCGATCCAAGGCCAGCAGTGGCCGACGCTGCCAAGAGGCTATTGGGCACAGGCAGTTGATCAGCGACTGCCGGGCAATTCGTGTCCGTGTTGCAGTCGTATAATGAATTCTTGTTCGCGGGTGACCAATAGCTTGAGACCAATGTACCTTTCCATGGTCTCTACTCGTTCCATATAAGAAAAGGAGATCTCGGGGATCTCCTCTCGATCAATGAATTCAATAGGCCATCCAGACAACGTCTGCTGCATGGCCTCTGTTTGATCGTCTTCGGGAAAACAGATCACTGTTTTGACATGTAGCCAATACCTGGGCAGGTGATCTTTGATCTTGTGCCCAGTAACGATACGATCAGGCCATCGTTTGGCCATGTCAGATCTTGTCGCCGACACCAAACCCGCGGAAGGTCTTGAAGCGGGGGAATCGCAGGCTGTAGGTGCCGTCTTGGTTGCGTGTGATGGCATCGGCACGCACTTCCACCAGCTGTCCTTCTGCCCTGGCAGACCAAAGTTCGTCTCGCTGCTGGTCCGTGAATCCTGACCCCACATTGACACGGATCTGACGACCGTCGTCCTCGCCTTCGCAAACCAGTGCACCCATGCGTCCAGCATTCTTTCCTGTTCCTTCCTCAGTATCAACCACGGTCAGGCTGACTTCGATGTAGGGCTTCTGCTTGAGCCATGCCACAGATCGTTTGCATTCGTAATGTGCACCTGGATCCTTGATCATGATGCCTTCGTAGCCATCAGCGATGGCCTTGGCATTGATCTCACGGAAACGCTGTTGTCCCCGATCCGAGTTTAGATTCACATGTTCAAAGCCCAAGGTCCTTACATTGGCCAACCCCAGCCCGTCGATGAAGGACTTGAGCATGTTGCTGCGATTCAGCTGCGCCACCTCGCTGATGCCGCGTTGGAAGTCAGACAGCGGCAGCCAATCAAAAAGATACAGCACAGCGTCGCTGGCGTCCACATCACTCTTGCGGTGTACCTGCTTCATAAGGTCCTGGAAAGAACCGCTCATGATCTCTCCGTCAAACACCGTGGCTTCGCTCAGCGCACCAGAGATGCTGGCAAACTGTTCGCGGATGTGTGGGAAGTTTGCCAACTCTTTGCCGTTGCGGCTGAATTGGTCCACACGGCCGTCTGGATAGACCACAGTGATCACTCGCACGCCATCCAGCTTGACTTCGATCAGCTTGTTGCCAGCGACCTTGCTTTCGTGGTTGGCACCGTCGTGTGCCAGTTGGCATTCAAATAACGGAATGGAGAACCGAGGAAACTTCTTGGCAGTCACACGATTGATGGTGCCTTCGGTTGCACCGCAGCGCATGTCCTTGAGCAGGATGCGCCGGTACCAGCCATTCCAGTCAGCTACTGTTGAACGCAGCATGGCCGCTTCAATGGCTTCCTTGGCTGCATTGCCAGTCAGCTCACGCTGGCTCAAGCGCCGTGCAAGCTCACAGAAATCCTGGAACGAAAATGTGCCTGATTGATTGGGCGAGGTCTTTTCCGGCACTTGCTTGACACCAAACGTGATCATTGGGTCATATGCCATTCGGAATCCGTCAAACAGCTCAGAATTGCCTGCTTCGGCTTCACGCAACACGATGGCTTCTTTGGCCAGTTTGGATGCAGTAAGCGACAGCTCGTCAACGATCTTGTAGCAGGACATTTTGGCTCCGATCTAGGTGTGTTTGGATGCTTGTATTATAGCACAGCTAGCCGTGCTGTCAACCATAAAATTGTGGTTAAAAAACAACGACTTAGCAGTTTTGGCGTCTGCGGCCTATAAATACAAACGGACGAACGAACGTCCAATCTAGGAGAACTAACATGGCACACGTCATAAAGAGAGTTACCACCCGCAAGGACCCTTCGGTACCTTTCGCATTGGGATCTCCGCGCCTTCGCGCTAATGCCCAATTCAGAAAATTCTTTCAACTACGTAAGAATTTCCCCGGGTTCATGGGACAGACCCGTACCTTGAGTCCCGATAAGCTGACCGTTACAACTGAGACCGTTTGGGAGAGCAAAGAAGCTGCCCAGGCGTTCAAGCGCAAGTATCCACGCCTGACACGCCGTGTCATGCGCATGATGCGTGCTTATAACAAGCGTCGCGGCATGGCTTCAAAAGCGGTTGCGATAGTCCGTTAATAGGATAGACACTATAGCGAAGACCTGCTATAGTGTCTACTTCCTGCAAAGGAAGTGAACTAACCAGGCAAATGAGTTACGGATGAGCGACACACTACTATTGAATCAGGATGGTCGTCCTCTTCGGATGCTTCCACCATCTACACTATCTTGGCAAGACGCTGTCAAGGCCCTTTGGCTTGACAAGGTTGTCGTGATCAAAAACTACAATGATTGGGTCGTGCGCAGCCAAAAAGTAGTGCTGCCAGTTCCCAGCATCGTCATGACCAAGGAATACATATTGCCCCAGCTGGGCGTGAATTTCAACCGCAAAATGGTATATCTCCGGGATGAATATACCTGCCAGTATTGTGGCTGTGAGTTTGAAGTTGACGACCTTACGCTGGATCACGTGGTACCAAAAAGCCAGGGCGGAAAGCTGGAGTGGGACAATGTGGTCACCGCCTGCACTTCATGCAATTTCATGAAAGGTGCTGATCTCATGCGTCCACTGAATGAGCCACGTCAGCCCAACTACTGGGAAATGGCACGCAAGGCCAGAGAATACGTGCGCTTCAGCATGAAAGATCCTGCCTGGGCCGAATACATCGGCGTTGAGTATTCTGACGACCGTGCTGCTTGATGTGCTCTGTTCCTCCGGGATAATTATTGTTATCCGGAGGAACTCACATGATCAACATGGAAATCAATTACGAAGACTGCGCCATAGTCCTGAAACCCAATGGCGGTATTGATGTGTATTGCCCTCCAACGGACTCGGAGGAGTTTGCGCAGCCAAATGTGCGCATGCTCCGTGCCATATTGACCGCGTTGGTCAAGTCTGCTGCCAGCACCGAAGATGTGCAAGAACTGTTGCAGCAGATCGACGAAAATCTCACGTCAACAGCATCCGATCGGATGCTACATTAAAGACCTACTTTTACTCGCCAATAAATAGGTAGTAAGGAAAACTACCAACATGGCAAGATTCAAAGGTTATTCAAGCCTAGCAGGAGAATTCAGTGAGCCAGCTCTATTTGACAAAGAGCTGGCCAAGCGAGACCTGCTGAACCATTTTTACACCCGCAAAGGCGAGCGCCTCATGGCCCCTTTGTATGGCAGCGTGATATGGGACCTATTGTTTGACCCCATGACGGAAGAAAACCAAGAAGTTATATTCAATGATGCACAGCGCATCGTGCTCCAAGATCCACGATGGAAACTGAAAGAAGCACAGATACGCAGCGATACAATCAGACACTCGATCTATTTGGACATGTTGTTGGAATATGTTCCTACCACCTCGGAAGAAACTCTAACGGTGGCATTTGAGGTCAACACCAGAGGAAACAATCCATGAGTGATGCTATAAGACAGAGCAAGCTATTTGCCGCCGAAGACTGGAAGGTAGTAGCCCAGAGTTTCCGTAACGCAGAATTCAAGAGCTACGATTTTGATACCCTGCGCACGGTCATGCTGGACATCATCAAGAGAAACTATCCGGAAGATTTCAACGACTACATCCAGAGTTCGGAGTTTATTGCCCTGATTGACCTTGTGGCTTTCCTTGGGCAGAATCTCAGCTTTCGTAACGACCTCAACAGCCGCGAAGCATTCCTTGATACCGCAGAACGTCGTGACAGCATACTCAAGCTAGCACGTCAGCTGAGCTATCAACCCAAGCGCAGCCGCAATGCTGTGGGCTTTCTCAAGATCAAGAGTGTGAGCACCACTGAGACTGTGTTGGACAGCTTGGGCAACAATCTAGCCAAGCAAGAAATATTCTGGACTGCTACCACGGATACTGATGCATACGAAAAGTTTGTATTGGTCATGAATACGGCACTGAATCCAGCTACGCAATTTGGAACACCAGAGACCACCGTGAGCTCTGGCGGATCAATTGTTGCACAATATGGATTGTCCACATCATTCTCTGATTTCCCTATCATCAGTTTCAACGCCGACATCGGTGGAACATCTATGCAGTTTGAACTGATTTCCCCAAAATTGCAGACCGATGGTGGAATAATCGAAGAGTCTCCAACATTGGGAGGACCTTTCAGATTCATCTACAAGAATGACGGTCAAGGTAATCTCA
>Ga0129333_10006805_pt1 | contig 10818 bp, 16 predicted proteins | sample CPB6_08_DNA_FD_94474 | JGI IMG/M metagenome (GOLD analysis project Ga0129333, IMG submission 94474) | Freshwater to marine salinity gradient microbial communities from Chesapeake Bay, USA - CPBay_Sum_0.6_0.8_DNA | ecosystem: Environmental > Aquatic > Marine > Coastal | place: USA: Chesapeake...
TGTGACTGTGAGACGTTCTTGTAATCTGCTACTACCTGTTTTTCTTTTGATTTGTCGTACCATGCTAAATTACTAACATTGAAAGCAATAAGTTTTTTATTATTAATAATGTGTTCTACAAGATCAGCAAAAGCGATTTCTCCCGGTCCATAGATAGCATAGTCTGCAAATGAGTTTTGAACAAAAAAGTTTTGATTAATGTTTACATCAACACTAGGTCCACCTATCATTATTTTACAGTCGGGATGTAATCTTGGTTTTATTCTTATTATCTGATCATGAACATATTGCTGATTCCATAGGTAAACACTAAGGCATAACAAGTGAATTTTGTTATCATTACAATAATTTACAAGTGCATCATCATCTATTTGTCTTTGAATAGGCCTGTGCCAATTTATTTTGTTTGCTATTTCTGGTTTGTTTACTTCAACAAATGTTTTAAAATAAATTGAAACTATTGACAAAAATAAACTATTAGTAAGGCCTTGAAAGTAAATTGTGTTGGCATGATAAAACAATAAATTAAGCATTATTTTTATTTTTGTAATCAGCTAAAGCCGCTTTAATGGCATCTTCTGCCAATATAGAACAGTGTATTTTGACAGGAGGTAACGCAAGTTCTTCTGCAATGTCCGAGTTCTTGATTGAATCCGCCTCGTCCAGACTTTTTCCCTTTAACCAGGTAGTTACCAGCGACGAAGATGCGATCGCCGAACCACAACCATATGTCTTAAATTTTGCATCTGTAATAACCCCATCATCAACTTGAATTTGTAACTGCAACACATCTCCACATGCCGGAGCTCCAACTAAACCTGTTCCAACTCTAGGATCTGATTTGTCTAATTTGCCAACGTTTCTTGGGTTTTCATAATGATCTAAGACTTGACCAGAATAAGCCATCTATATTCTCCTTTGGATTATTATAAACTATTTAAGATCGTTTTGCAAGTGCCGACTTAGCCATTGTATCAACGGTTCGTTCGGGTGCTGATTTTGGAATTTCTTGACCAATATCTACCGGCATATCGGTATCGTCTTGAAATGGCTGTAAATAAACATATTTTACTCCCGACGAATCATCTTTGATATCTTTAATCAAATTTTTAATGTCAGGATTTGATTTGTATGCATCTAGTAAATTTTCAAGATTGAACTGACTTTCGCCTGTGCCTTGGACTAGATTAATTAAGCTGTCTACTCTGATTCTAGGTTGGATGTGTGTGTCATGAGCTCTATTGCGTAAAAACTCAAGCGTGGTAAGCAAATTTGCGTCACCACGTCCATCTGCTTCATCTTCAAGGACCTCGTCGAGATATTCGTCCAGGTCCTCTGAGATTACTTCACGAATACGCATTAACGTTTCTCTCTACCAACTACATTAGGACCTACTGCTGCATCAGTACCTCCGAAGCTGTCTGTGTCCATATCGCTTGTCATATCAGCTGGCATTTGTCCTGGCAATGCCGGTGCACCACCCATACCACCCATACCACCCATGCCCATTGGGGCTGCAACTTGTTCGCCAGCTAGTGCTCTAGCAGCATTATCTGCCGTGCCTCTAGCTGTGCTCAATTGAGTGGACATCTCTGCTAGCAATGGTTCAACACTTGCCTTAAATGCATCAGCTTGTTCCATACCGATTTGATCGCGTATGGTATCTAATAATGCAGGCATTTGCTCATTTTGCATTTTGCTAACTTCTTCTAGCATGTCCTGAATACTATCAACCATATCCTTAGCTGCTAGAATAGCTTGGCTCTTGCCCATTTCGCTTTCCATAATCAGTTGTTGCTTGTTTTCAACCATCCAACGATGCAGACCTTCGCGAACCATCAACAACTCCATGTACTTAGGATTTTTTTCGGCTACATGTACGCCATGACTGTGCTTAATTTTTTCAAGATTTTCAGTTAGTCCTTGAGCCAGCACAAAAGCTTTTGGAAAGTTTAAATTGTCATAGTCAATCTTAACGCCAAAGCGGCTTTCCATTACTTTGTTAATTTTTTTAGCGGAAGGCTTAACGCCCATTTCAGTTAATCTCATAGTGGTGTATTCCCAAATTTTAAGTATTTAGCCGAAATTAAAGTTTTTTTCAAAATGTTATAAACCGATCGGCGCTGCATTCGAGCATCTGCACATCTATTTTGAGCAGTTTCAATTTTAAACTGATTTTTAGTTGTTTTAATTGTATACTCGTAAAAATCAATATCTCTATCTAATTTTCCAATTTGTCTATCTAGTTCTAATAATTCAGTTGCAGTAGAATAGTTATGCATCAATTTGATACAGTATAAAATAGCGTTTGCTTTTGATACAAAATCATGCAAATGCTTACCGTCTTGCTGCTCAACTGTCCAACAGGCCGTGTGTTTACCTTGTACACGATATGGACCAACTAAAAACCCGTAGCTACCAACAGGTATAACTACGGGTTCATTTAAATATTTTTTAAGTTGTTTATCTGTCCACTCTTTGATGTAAATTGTGCTTATTTTTGCAAAATATTCTTGTGCCTTGCTAAACTCCGATTTTTTGTTTATAGTAGATTTTGCCATCTTCGTTTTTTCTAAATAAAACATCCTTGTTCACCAAACTGTTTGCTACAAGTAATTGCCTAGGTGATAAATCTTCTCGCGCTATTTTTTTACCGCTACTAAACTGTCCTAATACATCAGCTTCTTCGTTTGTAATTGGTAATCTAATTTTATTTACAAGTTCTACTATCTTCATTATTATTTTAGAATTAGTTGTACTATAACCATAATTAAACCAGTAAGCATAGCTACACCAAATGCTGTACCAACTGTCACTAATTGTCCACTAGTTTTGCTGGTAGTCTCAGCAGCCGATTCTGATATTTTTGTGCGTATGATTACAATGTGTTCTTCCATCGTAGTCATTCGCTGTTCTAGTTTATCTAATTTGTCTTCCAAAGCCTTGTATCTTTCGGCACATAAATCCACGTGCGCTTCAAGGCTTGATCTTTCGCTTGCTGCCATTTTACTTTTCCAATAGTGTGAAAGGGTTCTGTACGATTGCCTAGGTTGTGTGCCATAAAAAAAATGCCTTAATAGTGCCTGTGTTTAGACTGTATTTAAGTTAATTCTACCTTTTATAAAATATATGTTTTTTATTGATCCATAAGGATAGAAAATTGGTAATATAAATCTAGCTGTTTCCTGTAAACCACAGATTATTGGAACTTGTGCGAATGCCTCATCTAATCCGCCAACATTATCTCCATTTAATAAAAACACATCCTGATGTTCTACCGAAAACGAAAAAAACCAACATCTTTGTTTACCAAAGTATATGTCTGGAAACTTTGTTGTCTCATCAATGGTAAAAATATCACTATAAGGACCGTCTATTAGCAATGGCTGTGATTTTATGCCTATGCATTGAAGCACAGTTTCCCAATTTCTTTGTTGATTTCTTTCAAGTTCATTATCTGCTGTGTGTCTAATAACACCAGTAGAAGTAATGTCAACTAATGTCACTCCTGTATAAAAATGCATAATGATATTTAGTAGAAAAAAAAAGGCAGAACAAGTCTGCCTTGATTTCATGCAAAGTAGTTTTATGCTACAGTAAAACTAGTGCCGTCGGCGACGGTTGTACCGCTGACATCAACACTATTAGCGCCAACTGCTGTTCCTAGGTTTCTTATTGCGGCCTGAACTACACTTGCCGCAGGAGCATCTACTCCGTCACAAATAACACTAATAACACCAGTATCGGCATTGGCCGCATAATAAGCTAGTACTCCTTGTGGTAAAGCACGAATCACTGCTTCAAACACTTCATTTACAGCATCATCTTCTGTACGAAGATCAATAGCAGTAGCACCGCCATCTTTAACAGTTACTAGGTATAATTTTACACTTTGTCCTACCTGAGCACCTGATGTACCATTTAATGTGCCTACAAGTCCAGCATACGAATAACCTGCACTGCGAGTAATTCCAATTGGCATTTTATTTCTCCTAAAATTTTGCTTTCGCTAGATATATTTATGGTTATACAAAAAAAAAAGCAGACCGAAGTCTGCTTTTTTTTGCCTAAAAGTCTAAATTAGCTGGCCGCTAATTTGATACCAACATTACGTACATCTAAAGTAGTTGTTGTAACTGGTGTCTTTGACCCAATGTTTGCAGCCAACGATGCACGAATTGATTGCTGTAGTGAAAGTGCAGTCCATGAACTACGTTCAACAATTACACTTAGTTGTGTGTTTGCTGCTGTAGCACCCGCATCAACTTGATATGCTAAGATGGTCGCATTACCTGAAATATGATTGAGTAAAGTTTCTACTGCACCTGCGGTACCATCTGTGCCACGACTTAATTCTGCTGCTAGATTACCAGCAACAATTTGAATATTAAAAGCCTGGATTGGAGCTGCTACTCCGGTATTTACAATACTAGCATTTGCAAAACTACGTCCAGCATCAACATTAATTACGCCTGCGGTGTCACCGCTTACTTTAGTTACTCCGATTGCCATTTTGTTTCTCCTTAATTATTTGCGTCTTACGCATGCAAATATTTATGCTTGTTTGGAAAAAACTAGAGTCTTCCTTGCACATTTGCAGTAGAAAATACACCTCGATTTACAAGTTTAATAAATCCACTTGGAGTGTTTATTACAAAACCTTCTCCCTTGGGTACATTACCTACGTATTGCTCTACACCCGCAACTTGTGGCTCAAGTTGTTGTAATATAGCAAGTTTTAGGTTGTATATGGCCACGTAAGCATCATCCATGGCCTGCATAATAGGACGGTTTTCTTCAGCGGCTACCAACTTAAATTGAGGTGCAGTGAGATTGCCTTGTAGCCAACTTGCATCAACTGCTTGGCCAGTGTATTTTCTATTATAGTAAGTTTGTAGTTTTGCAACTGTAGATTGTGTAAGACTATCTAAAAAAGCATCACCATTTAAACTAGCAAAGTTTTTTACTGCTGCCTTAGCTGCTCTAACCTGCTGTACCGGTTCTTTTAATTTAAACCTAGAACCCATGGTGCCCGTTAAAACTGTAATGTTTTGATTTGAGCCAGACAAACCACCTAGACCTGGTAATGATATTTTGTTTTGTAATTCTGTCCCTTTTGAAGTTTTTTCAACATCGCTGCCATATGTGTGTACCGCCAGACCAAAAGGACGGCCTTTTATTTCCTTACCAGCTGCGCTATTTGATTTAACCTTATAAGTAACACCATAAGGGTTGGCCTGAAATATTAAATAACTTTGCTGCTCCTGTACAGGCGAAGTCCACATAACATCACCTTGTACAAATCCTTTGAAATTTGATGGAACTATACTTGCAACTGCATCAAACATAGCAGCTAATTTCTGTCCTACTTCGACGTTTTTTTGATTTTGTACAAAAAAGTTTAGTAAATCTTGCCCGGATGTTACCTGACCTCCAGGCAAACCTATGTATTCTTTATAATTCATGGTGAATAAACCATCAGCTGTTCTACGACCAAAAATTATCGCCGGACTGCCATCCCATTTTATACTAACAATATTTGGATTAGAGATTGCGGCCAACATACCATTAATTGCATCGTCGGCTGCTTTGCTACCATTTAGAATAAAATCTTCTGGATGCGGAGTTCTAATACCTTCATTTAATGATGTTATAAATTCTAGTAGCATTATGCAAACTTATCTGAGTATTCTCTAAACCATGCTGCTGTTCCAGGCGTAGGTGCAGCTTCGGGTAATTCAATGTTACTCTTGGCCAGGGTTTCTCTTGCCGCCGCAATTAGTTGATCGTAGTTAGGTCTTTTTGCGATAGCATCTAGTATATCGTCTGCCGTGTTTAGTTTGACAACAGGAATGCCTGTTAGGTCGCTTAATTTTTTAGCACTCTTACCATCAGGAACAGTTGTGTTAGTTACGCGATCGACTAAACCGTGTTTGTAACTCCATTTAAGTCCAGGATGTAAAGCTGATACAATGCTTGCAAGAATTACATGACGACTCATACCGGTTAATTTACTACCTTCAGGTGCACCACTCATACTAAATGTTTGCCAACCTGGGTCGCCAAACATCAAATCGGCTTGCACGAACCCATTGCTAGGATCTCCTGCAATAGGAGTTTTAATATGTACACTGTCTCCAGACTTTTTAATATCTTTGGCATCTACTCCAGCTGCTAGTAAAACTTTAATTAACTCTTCTTTAGTAGTTTTAGTTTCATCTACTGCTAAATCTAAGTCGCCTGAAGATGATTTACGACCAGTTGTTCCTAACCAGGTTTCAATTGGAAAAGAAATGTTTGTTTTGGATTCTATCCATTTTATAGTTGCAGGTACATCATCGCGTTGAATACGTTGTGTAAGCGATTCTCCACTGGAAGTTTTAAATATATTTCCACCTTCTAGAAGTCTATCTACCACGGCGACCTCCGCGGCCTTGATAAGCTGTTTTGGTTGCTGTAGGAATTTGTTCCATTCTGCCGCCCGAGTCGGCAAATTGATCCAACGCTGTGTGCGAAGATTTCGGCATTAGTGTCCCAAACTCGTCTGTCCATTTTCCACCTGGATATTTGTAAAATGTAGCGTTGCCTTGTGGGTTAGTTACCTTAATTCTTTGCCCTGCTGGAATGTTAGTTGCAGTTATCGTCGCTTTTTCGGCTGCTGGTGCCGGGGCAGATTTTGATGGTAACATTTTCATGATAGCATCTTTTTCTTTTGCTGCTTTTCGTGTCTGTTTAGCTAGTTTTGCTAATTGTTTTGCATCTACCTCGCTAGGTTTTGGTGTAACAAGTCTAGAAAACCGTTCTGGCTCTAACCAACCTACATGTCCAAAATCCTCTAATCCTGGCGCAGGACCAAATTTATTATATGCCAACCGTGCAAGCTCATCTTGAGTTAAATTACGTTGTGATGATTCTTTATCCAGTGCTGTTTTTATTGCCTTTGGTAACAGAGCTTTTCCAAAACTTGACCAAAAGCCTCCATTTTGTTCATGCAATATTTCTTTAATCTTCATGCCTAAATCTCCTTACACCTCGGGTAAATTTAGCAGGGTCCTGAGATTTGATACTGTTAAGTAATCTACGTTCTAATTCAGATGCCTGGTCGGAACTGTAGTTTTCCTTGATGTAGTTAATCAAATTAATTGCTCCTTGGATTACATGTCCAGCGCGACTTTCTACTAGATTTTCTCTGTCTTTAACAACAGGCATGTGTGCTAGTTCATCAAGTATGCTGCGTGTACGCTTTTGCAAAGATTTACTCCAATATAAGGTATTTATTAGGTTTTTAGACAAATGTCATCAACAATAAATTGGTATTAATATTCAATATTAATTGTTAGATGGAAAATAATCGCCCGCTATTCCAATGCGATCTAAATCTACTGTAAGACAATGTATACCACTATCCCAGAAGTTGTAATGTCTAAAAGGAACTACATGCGCCGTTATGTTATATTTTTCTAGTTTTTTAAAGAGTGTATTATCTTCTTTTATACATAGCATGTTATTTTGATCTACCATTAATACATTCACACCAACACACGTTTCTTCAACAAAACCCAGCCAGTTCTGTATGTAAGTTTCAACAAAATTTACAAAATCTAAGTTATTTTCTTGTCCAGCAACAAGCCACTTTCCTTGATTTTGATATTTCAAAGCAGAAAAGTTTCTAAATAAATTGCTGTTGTCATTTGAAATACGTACTATTTCCCAGTCTGGAAAGTTAATATGAAAAACTTCATCTTCTAGATCATTATTGGCTATTATTAAACCTTCGGTTAACACCGAAAAAACGCCATCAAGGTGTCCTTGAGTATCAATAATGTGTATTCTACTGTCAGGAAACAAACTTTCTAATTTTCTGAACAACTCTGCTTTATTTTGTCCTGGCCATAAGCCAGAATATAGATCCTTACCTACTCTACATATCATTGCTGTATCTATTTTTTCATCATAGATAATCTTGTTGCCTAGATCTTTAGCTAAAGTTTCAATATTTTTAAAACTTGAATAATCTCGATAGTAAAGATCTTCAACGCAGGTTATATTCATATATTTTGCAAAATCGTCTTTGATAAACTGTGGCAAATTATTCCAATCTTGTTCAGTTCTTGGTGCTACGGTATTCCAGTTTTCGTTACTCAATAACCTCCAGTGATTTAAATCATCAGGTCTGGGCATAAAAACTTTGTCCCCAATTACACCTATATCATCTCTTGGAGTAAGCGGCGGTGGCAAAAATTTATTACCGACTTTGTATTCGTCTAAATTTTCTTTAAGTATTGGTCTAAAAACAGAAACATTAAACGATTCTAGTTTTTTTTGTAAATTATTTAAATCTTCGTTTGTATCATTGGCAATCTGTTCAAAGACAGTTCTTACTTTACTGTCTTCAATAAAATTATAAAATTCTGGAGGATATGTGCTGCCAACTATACACTTTGTAAGTTTGTCCCATGTTTGATGTGCAGATAACATAATTAACTTGAGCCATTATATAAAGATGTTAGTAAATTTCCTACGCCTAAAACTTTGTTATCAATTTTTGATCTAACTACATTTATCAATTTAGTTGGATGAACATCTAATTCTTTACAAACATAGTTATATATATTTCCATAGTAATTCCAGGTATAATCTCGTGGTATATTTTTTAATAAAAAACTGCCGCAGTTTATGATTCCAGAATTTACATCACCGTAATATTTTGTCATTATAGTTACACTATCCATAGTTCTTTGTCGCGACCATCGTAAACCAATTCTATTCCAATGGCAATTGTATTTGCTAATGCTCATTGCAAACGATTTTATATTAGGATGTCCTAAATCTATTTCGATTCCTTTTGCAACTAAAATCCACGCAAAATCTATATGTATGTCTATATTTCTTTCTTCGCAAATTTTAAGTACTTCGTTCCAATCTGCTCTGATATCGGCAGCAGCAAAATTTGGCAGTGATACTATTAATGGAATATTTGGTTGTAATTGATCAGCGTCGACTCCTGTTTTTCCCATCAGGCCATAATATCCATATTCATTTTTTAGAATTTGAATGCCATCCCATCCATATTTTAGAATAAGAGATTCTATATAATGCGTACATCCCATTATTATATCTACACAACCAAAACTGTTCCAATTATCTAGTGTGTTAATTTTAGTTGATCTAAACCACGTATCTGCTTCGTGTATAAAAGTGTCTGCATCAATTAGTTTGTGTGTGCCTTCGTACCACTTTTGACGCAAATTTGTTAAAAAACTATCTGCAACTGGATACAATTTAACTGTCAGATCATCTTTTGTAAAAACTTTTTTCATTAAAAAATTCCTCCGCCCATGCACTTCATTATATATTCATAAAATGGACTAGAAAAATTAAAGACCCAAATTGAATTAAACGTTAGTGTTTTTGTTCCATAATTTTTTTCTTTTAATTCTATTCCAAGTTTTTTTTGTTCTGCTACAAAGTGTTGTGGATAATCATAAATTGCATAGCTATTATCATAACATAACCATTCACAGTTGATATCATCTATTATTAATTTTTTTATTTCTAAACACTGTTCCAACTTTTCGCCGGCTACAGTGGTAAAAACTTGCTTAACATCCCAATTTGAACGCACAAGTTTTAGTTCATAGTTTGTATTGAAATCTAAAAGTTCATTGAATGTAATATCAGTTTCTTTTGTTATTAGATCTGAAAAAATTCTTTTATTATTCAAATATATTTCTAAATGTGGACTTTTGTAAAAGTAAGTAGGTTGAATAACAATATTGAATTTAATTTTTTCTGCTTTTGTTTTGGCGATTAAAGGTAAATTAGATTTAATTTCTACAATATTAGCAGATGGATTTAATTCATCTATGACTATGTTTTCGTTATGTAAGTTAAGTAATTCTTGAACGCCCGGATCCCAGGTTCGCACTTTGTACTTCACTAATCTATTCTTATTATAATATGCAATTGTTACTTCAGGATTATTCTGGAGATATATCTGCTCAATAAAAACCATAAAAGGACAACTAAATTTAAAAAACCATATTCCATTGTGTCCTAAATTTACTGCTCCTGGTACCTCTTTTTCAAGTTGGATCCCAGCTTCTCTTTGTTGTGATGCCCATGGCTCTGGATATTCCGGAACATAACTGCTTTTTGATGCCATTATGTTTATGTCATTTTTTGTGCAATCTACCCCATTTATAATTAGTTTTGTAATTTCAACATATTGATCTTTAATTATTCCGCTTTGGTCAATTTTTACCTGTTTATTATCTTTACCAAATCTGGCAATTTTTAACGTATGTAGATTATCAATTTGACATTCTTGAGAGAATTTAATTATATGTAAACCTTTAGGTACTAAATTATCATAATGTCGTGTGTCATTTAAAAAAATTTCTATGTGAGGTAATCTGTCCCAACATTCGGATAAAAGATGTACTTCAAAATGTAAAGTTTCAAGTACCATAATTATTTTTTTGATTTAATATCGGCTAACATCTGTTTTAATTTTGCACTATCAACATTTGCTTGATCTGATTTGCCTAATTCAAATCCTGGCTTAGGTTTAGCTGCTATCATAATATCATTAGTTGTAGCTTTAGTTTTTATTTGATCCATTATTTGACTACTAGTACGGAATCCTTGCCCACCATTTTCACTTTGAGCGTCTTCACCGGGATCTGTAATACGCAGACTTTCTATATTAAATTCAAGATCAACTTTTTGGCCTACCCCACTCGAGCTACGAGTTTTCATTAACTGCAATTGATATCGTCCTCGCTCTCGCATATTACGACTTGTAAAAATACCAAA
>Ga0129333_10006806_pt1 | contig 10818 bp, 13 predicted proteins | sample CPB6_08_DNA_FD_94474 | JGI IMG/M metagenome (GOLD analysis project Ga0129333, IMG submission 94474) | Freshwater to marine salinity gradient microbial communities from Chesapeake Bay, USA - CPBay_Sum_0.6_0.8_DNA | ecosystem: Environmental > Aquatic > Marine > Coastal | place: USA: Chesapeake...
ATATTATGCAAATAAATGCGGGGCGCGGCGGGAGGGGCTTTCCTTACTCGGGTAAGGAAGGCGAGGCGCGGGCCATGCGGTGCCTAGCAAAGCAAGGGGGGCGGGGCGGCGGGTTGCGACAAGGCAGGGGGGCGGGGGTTGCGTTTTGCCGATTGCGCGGGGGCACGGGGGCGGCACCCCCCAAAACCAGAGAAATGTCACCGCCCGCGTATACATAATAAAATGCACAAACGACGAAACACATTCGAAACCGAGACCCCCCTACCCCCTTCATTTTCTGGCTAGACACCGTCAACCCGGCGCTACGGAAGACCCCCCGTCACTTTTTTCTTGGGTCCCCTACCCCATAGGGGTATATATTTTAGCTACCGTTTCGACGCCCTGATCCCTCACCTGACGTCGGATAAGCGAGATAAATGCTGCTAACACATCAGCAGACGGCTCGACCTCCCACGCTAAACCCTTTACAGCTACGCTATTAGACTGTTACACAGCAGGTCTGCTCCCTCAAACCGGACGCTGCACCACATGGCTGTTGTAAAAATCGAACCCACGATGGACCACCCGGTGCCATTCAGCACCGACGAAACCAAACTCGACAATTTCATGGAAGAGGTGGCAGTGGCTGCCGGTACGGCAGAACTCCTAGAGGAGTTGGGTGCGCCGCTGGAGGTAGACCCGTCCACGTTGGACCGGGAAAAAGCCCTGATCGACGCAGTGGCAAAGCAGCAGCAAGCAGCACCCCTTACAAATTACACGACAGCATTGGCTGCCTCGGCGTTCCTGAAGACCTACGGCCAGAACCTTGCGTTCGACGTTGGTCAAGTGCGCGCTGCGCTGACCAATAAGCTGCTCGAAATCGCCAACTGTGGCGACACAAAATATGAGCTTCGCGCCTTGGAACTGCTGGGCAAGCATAGCGACATCGCCCTCTTCAACGAGCGCAGCGAGATTACGATCAACTATAACAGCCCAGACGCACTCGAAGCGGCTATTAAGGAGCGGGTCAAGCGCCTGCTGAACGCCGAGGTCATCGACGTCACCCCGTTGGGGGTCGATCTGGACGAAGAGCTTGGCGTCTATGTGCCCGAAGAACCCGCTGACGCGGAAGCCGAAGAGGACGACGACGCCTAATGGCCAAGGTCGGTCGCCCTAATATGAAGGTAATCGAGGAGATCAGCCTAGCTGACCTCCCTAAAATCCTGCCGAAGCTACCCCTACACGAGCAGGAGCAACTATTAGCGGAGCTTGAGAAGCTCCAGAACCTGAGGGAGCAACAGGCGTGCCGTGAGAAGTTCATGGCGTTCGTCAAAAAGATGTGGCCGACGTTTATCGGGGGGCGTCACCACGCCAAAATGGCAGAAGCCTTCGAACGGGTGGCCAGAGGCGAGCTAAAACGCCTGATAATTAACATGCCACCCCGTCATACCAAGTCGGAGTTCGCCTCATACCTGCTTCCAGCGTGGTTTTTGGGGAAATTTCCGCACAAAAAGGTCATTCAGACCAGCCACACGGCTGAATTGGCGGTCGGCTTCGGTAGAAAAGTCCGAAATCTGGTCGATACGGACGCCTACCATCAGATTTTCCCTGATTTGACGCTCAGCGCGGACTCCAAGGCGGCTGGCCGGTGGAATACCAGCAAAGGTGGCGACTATTTCGCCATCGGTGTGGGGGGTGCAGTGACCGGTAAGGGGGCTGACGTCCTCATCATCGACGACCCGCACTCCGAACAAGAGGCAGCGCTGGCCGAAATCAACCCGGACATCTACGATAAGACCTACGAGTGGTACACTTCGGGGCCGAGACAGCGTCTCCAGCCGGGCGGGGCCATCGTTGTCGTGATGACGCGGTGGTCGAAGCGCGACCTGACCGCACAGGTGCTCAAAGCAGCCGCTCAGCGGGGCGGCGATGAGTGGGAAGTCATTGAATTTCCTGCCATTCTGCCCTCGGGCAACCCGCTATGGCCTGAGTTTTGGAGCCTCGACGAGCTTGCAGCGCTCAAAGAGGAACTGCCCAACTCAAAGTGGATGGCGCAGTATCAGCAGAACCCGACCGGGGACCAGAGCGCCATCGTCAAACGCGAATGGTGGAAAATCTGGGAGAAAGAAACGCCGCCTGCATGCGATTTTGTGCTGCAAAGCTGGGATACGGCCTTCGAGAAGACCCAACGCGCAGACTATTCGGCGTTAACTACATGGGGTGTGTTCTACCACCCTGATGACAACGGTATCGAGCAGGCCAACATCATCCTCCTGAATGCCTTCCGGGATCGTATGGAGTTCCCGACGCTGAAGCGCACGGCAGTTGAGGAGTATCGGGACTGGGACCCGGACAGTGTGATTATTGAAAAGAAAGCCTCGGGTGCGCCACTCATCTACGAGATGCGGGCCATGGGTATACCAGTGCAGGAGTTCACCCCGACAAGAGGTAATGATAAGATCAGCCGTCTGAACGCCGTGTCTGACCTGTTCGCCTCCGGAAGGGTGTGGGCACCCAACACGGCGTGGGCTGAAGAGGTCATCGACGAGGTGGCGTCATTCCCGGGCGGTGAGCACGACGACTATGTGGATAGCGTGTCTATGGCCATGCACCGGTTCCGTAGGGGCGGCTATGTGACTACTGAGCTAGACGCAGAGGACGAACCAGTGTATTTCAAGTCAAACCGCAATCGGGGGTACTACTAATGAGCGAGAAGAAGGGCACGCGCACGCTGTTTCCCCCTGAGGAGAAGGGGTATAATTACGGCACAATTATACCCATGCGGTACAACCCCCAGACAGGGGATAGAGATTTAGCCATTCCGGGGCTTATTCGTAATATTGGCAACTCAATGTATGATGCTTTTACGTTACCCGGAGATGTTGCGACTGGTAAACGCCGTGCAACAGAAGCCGACGCAACTAATTTTGCTATTAATACAGCAGGTTTAGGCGCTTTGAGCCGAGTGGCACCCCGTGCGGCCCTCGCAGCAGAAGAAAAGTTACTTGGGCAGCGTATGGTTAATCGGGTTGTACCCGAACCCAATCCGGCTGCTAAAACATCTATTTTAGAGGGCCGCGCCCTTCGTAGTCCGGAACAAGTTACACATGTGATGAGGAATATGTCCCCCGCTGAACTGGAGTCGGCTCTTAAATCAGGTCGTTTTACAGTACCCAAAGGAGGGACCAAGTTCGCTACGGAGAAAGACCCTACTAAATGGTGGTCTGCTGCGGATGCAGAGGGTATTTTTGGACGTCCTTGGGCGCGGACAGGTAGTATGACCGTCCGTATGCCTGCGAATAAACTCCCAAAAGGGCGAGCGGCATCGATTAAGGATGCCGAGGTTTTCGATAGCGCTACTAAATCATGGCTACCTATACGCGAGTATGGTAAGAAATATGCTATTGGAGGCGTCGTAATCGACGACGGTAACCCGGCGAAACAAAGGAAGTTGATCTAATGGCAGATGTCAAGGCTCTTTTTCCCATTGGTAAAACCCAGTGGTCGAAGTGGCGCGCAGAACAGCGCATTGCCTTTAACGAGACCCGCGCTTCTGGCGTGCCGTTCGCTGATGCTGTTGACTACGTCAACCGGCTCGAATTGGTGGAAGTTAACATCGCTCCCCCGCCTCCCAAGAAAAAGAACATCCTCGACGTCCTTGAGGACGTCGCTGAAGTGGCGACTACTGTTGCCAGTGTAGCCACAGGTGTGGCTCCTGTCGTGGCTGTTGCCAGCACGGTAGTGAAAGCTACCAAGGGTAAGAAGAAGGGCAAGTAAATGGACATCGACAAGGCTCTGAACCCGGCCCCCAAGGGCCTCTCACCCGAGGACCTGATGGATCAGGAGCCTGCCCTCGAAATTGAGATCGAGGACCCCGAGTCCGTCACCATCGGTATGGGTGGCATGGAGATCGAGCTTGAACCGGGCCGGGACGAGGAAGACAGCGAGTTTAACGAGAACCTTGCTGAGTTCCTTGATGAGGGCCAGTTAACCGAGATTGCAGGTGATCTGCTCGGTGAGTTTGAGGAAGACCTGTCGAGCCGCAAGGACTGGATACAGACCTACGTAGACGGGTTGGAACTGCTCGGCATGAAGGTCGAAGACCGGACCGAGCCGTGGCCGGGTGCATGCGGCGTCTACCACCCGCTCCTCTCCGAAGCTCTCGTCAAGTTCCAAGCTGAGACCATGATGGAGACGTTCCCGGCGCAAGGCCCGGTGCGGACCAAGATCATTGGTAAGGAAACCCCTGAGACGCAAGAAGCTGCGGCCCGCGTCCAGCAAGACATGAACCACCAGTTGACCGATGTCATGGTGGAATACCGCCCTGAACATGAGCGCATGCTGTGGGGCCTCGGCCTTGCGGGTAATGCGTTCAAGAAGGTCTATTATGACCCGGCTTTGGCCCGTCAGGCGGCAATGTACATCCCGGCGGAAGACGTCGTGGTCCCCTATGGCGCGTCTAGTTTGGAAGTCGCTGGACGCGTCACCCATGTGATGCGGAAGACCCCCAACGAGCTTAAGAAGCTCCAAGCCAGTGGGTTCTACCGTGACGTCGATCTGCCTGAGCCGACCGATACATTCGACGAGATCGAGAAGGCGATTGCTGAGAAGATGGGCTTCCGAGCCTCTTCTGACGACCGCTATAAACTATTGGAAATGCACGTTGACCTCGTGCTCCCAGACGACAAGTTTGCCAAAGACGAGGCTGAAGCCGAGATTGCCGTCCCCTACGTGGTGACCATCGACAAGGCTTCCCAGACAATCCTGTCTATTCGCCGGAATTGGGACCCTGAAGATGACCTCAAACAAAAACGCAATCACTTCGTCCATTATGCGTACGTGCCGGGATTTGGCTTTTATGCCTTTGGGCTTATCCATCTTATTGGTGCTTTTGCTAAGTCTGGCACTTCTCTTATTCGCCAGCTTGTTGACGCAGGTACACTCAGTAATCTTCCGGGCGGGTTCAAGACTAAAGGGCTTCGCGTCAAGGGCGATGACACGCCTATCGCACCGGCTGAATGGCGGGATGTAGACGTTGCCAGCGGCACGATGCGCGACAACATCATGCCGCTTCCTTACAAGGAACCGAGCCAAGTTCTGTATAGCCTGCTAGGCACAATCGTCGAAGAAGGTCGTCGCTTCGCGTCCGCTGCGGACATGAAGATCAGTGACATGTCGGCGCAGGCTCCTGTCGGCACCACGCTGGCTATCCTTGAGCGCACGCTCAAGATCATGTCGGCTGTGCAGGCACGCGTCCACTACTCGATGAAGCAGGAGTTCAAGCTCCTCAAGAAGATCATCGCTGACTATACGCCAGAGACGTATAGCTACGAGCCGGAAGAAGGCGACCGCAGAGCGAAGCGCTCTGACTATGACATGGTCGAGGTTATCCCGGTTTCCGATCCCAACGCTGCCACTATGGCGCAAAAGATCGTTCAATATCAAGCGGTTATCCAGTTGGCGCAAAGCGCGCCGCAGCTTTATGACCTGCCCTACCTGCACCGGCAGATGTTGGAAGTTCTGGGTATCCAGAACGCCGACAAGCTCGTCCCGATGCAGGACGACGGCAGCATGAAGCCGACCGATCCGATCAGTGAGAATATGAACGTCATCAACGGTAAGCCGGTCAAGGCGTTTATGTATCAGGATCATCAGGCCCACATCATGGTGCACATGTCGGCCATGCAGGACCCCAAGGTCCAAGAGCTTATGGGTCAGAACCCGCAGGCTCAGACCATGATGGCTGCAATGAACGCCCACATCGCTGAGCACTTGGCCTTTGAGTATCGTCGCCAGATCGAGGAGCAGGCCGGTGTGCCGCTGCCCCCGCCTGATGCCGAGATGGATGAAGACACTGAAATGGCTATCTCGCGGCTTGCTGCCGCTGCGTCGGCCCAGTTGCTCCAGAAGAACCAAGCGGAAGCCCAGCAGGCGCAAGCCCAACAGATGCAGCAGGACCCCATCGTCCAGATGCAGATGAAGGAGTTGGAGATCAAGCAGAAGGAAGTCGATCTTAAAGAGAAGAAACTCATGATCGACGCTACCGAGAAGCACGACCGGCTTGAACTCGAAGAGAAGCGCATCGCTGCGCAGAAAGAAATCGCTGGCCTACAGGTCGGCGCAAAAGTTGCCACGGACAGAGCAAACCTGTCCGCAAAAGAGCAGATGGAGGGACTTCGTATGGGCGTCGAAATCGCCCGCGAACAGCTTCAGACCGCACAACCCGAAACCCCTGTTTCCCCAACCCAGCAGCCAGAGGAGATTGAATGAGTAGTGACCTGCTTCAGTACCTAGCGAAAAAGGTGAACGACGAGATCGCCGTGCTAAGCGACGACCTCGCACGCGGGACCGCTAAAGACCACGGCGAATACAAATATGCCTGTGGGATTATTCGCGGACTCATGATTGCAAACGGTTTCTTCGCGGAGACCGCAGAACGCATGGAACAAGACGATGACTGAGATTATCGGTGCGGCCAAACCCGCGCTCGTGGATATTGGGGGTAAGCCCCTTCCAAAGGTGGGCGCAGCCCCTGAAGTTCCGCTCGAAGAGCGCGCCAAACAGCTTCCTGATCCTTCTGGCTATCGCCTGCTGTGTGGCATCCCTGACATCGAGAAGGTGACCGAAGGCGGCATTATCAAGGCAGATGAGACAATCCGCCATGAGGAACTGCTCGCTACGGTGCTGTTCGTCCTGAAAGTAGGCCCGGATGCCTACGCAGACGAGAAGCGCTTTCCAACCGGCCCATGGTGCAAGGAAGGGGACTTTGTCCTCGTGCGCCCGCACGCCGGTTCACGATTGAAAATTCATGGCCGTGAGTTCCGGATCATCAATGATGATGCGGTCGAAGCGGTAGTTGAAGACCCGAGAGGTATCTCTCGCGCTTAACGGGGGCGGTCCCCGTACAAAGGAGAAGGCAGATGGCAACTAAGCCTGATGATGACTTCCAGTGGGAAGTCGAAGATGAGAACACCCCTGTTTCCGATGAAGGCGATAAGCCGGATATAGAAGTCGAAGACGATACCCCTGAGGAAGACCGTGGGCGTGAGCCTATGCCGCAGGAAGTCGTCGAAGAGCTAGAGGCTGACGAGTTGGAGGAATACTCCGACAAGGTCAAAACCCGCCTCAAGCAGATGAAGAAGGTGTGGCACGACGAGCGCCGCGAGAAGGAGCGAGAGGCCCGTGAAAAGGCTGAAGCACTTCAAGCAGCCCAGCGTCTCCTCGAAGAGAACCGCAAGCTGAAGGCTACCCTCTCTGAGGGCGAGCAGACTCTTGTTGGTAGCTTCAAGCAGAACGCTGAGTTCGAGCTTGCACAGGCCAAGCGTGAGTATCGGGATGCTTATGAGGCTGGCGATACTGACAAGGTTATTGAGGCACAGGAGAAGCTGACTGCGGCTCAATACAAGATGCAGCAGCTTGCGAGCTATAGACCTACTTTACAAGGTGTAGAAGAAGAGGTACAACAGCCTCAACAGCAGGTCCAAATCCCGCGACCGGATGCCAAGACCATGGCGTGGCAAGAGCGCAATGGTTGGTGGGGCACCGATCCGGAGATGACGGCATCTGCTCTCGGGCTTCACCAGAAGCTCGAAAGAGAACGTGGCCCGCAGTTTGTGGGTTCCGACGAATACTGGAGCGCAATCGACACAACGATGCGCCGACGCTTCCCCGAATATTTCGGAGAAGAGTCCAAAGCGATGGATGGCACTGCTAAGGCTCCACGCGCCTCGAAACCTGCCAATGTCGTCGCACCAGCTTCGCGTAGCACATCCCCCAAAAAGATCGTGCTGAAACAGTCCCAGATCGCAATCGCTAAGCGGTTAGGTCTAACCCCCGAGCAATATGCTCGTGAACTGATGAAGATGGAGCGTTGAAAATGGCAGAAAATCGTATCGCAAGAGAGCATGAAGATCGGACGAGCGCGAAACGTCCTGAGTCGTGGGCACCAGCCGGAGGGCTTCCTGAGCCTGAACGCCAGCCCGGATACGCCTACAGGTGGATTCGTGTCTCTATGGTCGAGCAGCAAGACGCCAAAAACGTCTCAGCCAAGTTCCGCGAAGGGTGGGAACCGGTCCGGATTGAAGAGCAGCCGAAGCTCAGCTTTCTGTCCGACCCTAATAGCCGCTTCAAGGACAACATCGAAATCGGCGGGTTATTGCTCTGCAAAATCCCGACTGAGTTTATGGATCAGCGTCGTGAATATTTTGCGAACAAGAACCGTGCTCAGATCGACTCCGTAGACAATAACTTTATGCGTGAGAATGACGCTCGTATGCCCCTCTTCCGTGAGAAGAAGTCATCGACGTCGTTTGGCAAAGGCAAATAAGCTAGGAGCTTAGAGACATGGCATACCCTTCTGTTACTAGCCCTTACGGGCTTGTTCCGATCAATCTGATCGGCGGGCAGGTTTTTGCCGGTTCCACGCGCCTTCTGCCCATCGCAACCAACTCCTCGACGGCCATCTATTACGGTGACGTTGTGAAGTTGCTTGCTGGTGGTACGGTTGGCAAGGATACCGGTACGGATGCTGCTACTCCGGTTGGCGTTTTCCTCGGTTGCACCTATACGGACCCAACCTTTGGTAAGACGTTCCGTCAGTACTACCCCGGCACCACGAACATCACCGACGTTCAGGCTTATGTCCTCGACGACCCGGATGCCCTGTTCAAGGTCGCCGTCTGCGCTGGCACCAACTCCAACACCGTCAGCTACCTGACTCAGGCTGCTGTCGGCTCGAACGTAAAGCTGGCAAACGGCGCTAACAACGCTGGTTCGACCATCACGGGTAACTCTAAGGTCGGTGTTGACTCGACCGAAGGTACGACCTCGACATGGCCGATCCGTGTGGTTGACGTTGTTCCTGCGACCGCTCTGGCTGGTAACCCCGGTTCTTACACCGAAGTTATCGTCAAGTGGAACCAAGGCACGCACCAGTACCTCAACCCCACTGGCCTCGCATAAGGAGACTGAACAATGGCAATTTCACGCGCACAACTCCTCAAGGAGCTTTTGCCCGGTCTGAACGCCCTGTTCGGTCTGGAATATGCACGCTACGGCGAAGAGCATAAGGAAATCTTCGAAACGGAGACTTCTGAGCGTTCGTTCGAAGAAGAAACCAAGCTCTCGGGCTTCTCGGCTGCGCCGGTGAAGAACGAAGGTTCGGCTATCGCTTACGACAACGCGCAGGAAGTCTTCACGGCTCGCTACAACCATGAAACGATTGCCCTCGGGTTCTCGCTCACGGAAGAAGCCATCGAAGACAACCTCTACGACTCGCTGTCGTCGCGGTACACCAAGGCTCTGGCTCGTGCCATGGCCTACACCAAGCAGACGAAGGCTGCTGCGGTCCTGAACAATGGCTTCGACACCGACTATGCCGGTGGCGACGGCCAGCCCCTGTTCTCGGCTTCGCATCCGCTGGTTTCGGGTGGCACCAACTCGAACATCCCCAGCACCCCGGCTGACCTCAACGAAACCTCGCTTGAGGCTGCGGTCATCCAGATTGCTGCGTGGACCGACGAGCGTGGCCTCCTGATCGCGGCCAAGCCGCGTAAGCTGGTGGTTCCGCCGAGCCTGATGTTCGTCGCAACCCGTCTCCTTGAGACGGAACTGCGTGTCAGCACCGCTGATAACGACATCAACGCTCTGAAGAGCAACGGCTCGATCCCGGAAGGTTACACCGTTAACCACTTCTTGACCGACACGGATGCGTGGTTCCTGACCACCGATGTGCCAAATGGTCTGAAGCACTTTGTTCGTACGCCCATGTCTAACAGCATGGACGGCGACTTTGACACGGGCAACGTCCGGTACAAGGCTCGTGAGCGTTACAGCTTCGGTTGGTCTGACCCGCTGGGCATGTACGGTTCCGAAGGCGCTGCCTAAGGAAACAGGGGGAGGGGAAGTGGGAAACTGCTTCCCCTCTTTTCTTTTAAGTGTTATACCTACTCATCTAGGTGAAATGCTCATACCGACTGACCTAGCAGACGTAGTAGAGACGGTATGAGTGAGGTGCTACTACACGGAGAAATTCAATGGCACGTACTACTTTTTCGGGTCCGGTAAAGTCGGACAACGGTTTCGAAGGCAACATCATCGGCAACGTGACGGGCACTGTGACCGGCACGCTTTCGGGCACTGTGATCGAAACCACCAACACCGCAACCGCTAACGGCACGACGATTGCCAACTCGACGGCTATTACGACCGGTATTACGGTTGTTTCGGGCGCTGACGGCACCAAGTCGGTAGTTCTTCCCACCGCTGCGGCGGGTATTTCGGTTTTGATCTACAACACGGCTGCAACCAACGGTCTTCCGGTTTTGGCTAACACCAGCGATACCATCAACGGTGGCGCATCGGTGACCATGGAAGGCTCCACGTGGCTTCAGGCAGTTGCGGTTAACAGCACGGCTTGGCTGACGACGATCTTCACTGCTGACTCCTAATCGGTAACAGCCCTATAAAGGAGATTACCGATGGCGATGCAAACAGACGTCAAAGCCACTAAGCCGCTGACTGCGACTGGTGTCTTTAAAACCCAGACGGATGCCAACGTAGCTTTCCGGACCCGCATCAAAGGTATTTACTATACCAATGGTGCAAGTTCGGGTTCGGTTGTCATCACTGATGGTGATGGGGGCGATACGCTGCTTACGTTGAACACACCTGCGGCAGCAAATGCCGACGCAGTGTATGTCCTCATCCCGGATCAGGGCATCCTTGCAGAAAATGGGCTGTATGGTACGGTGACTAACACCGCTTCCATTACCATTTTCTATGGGTGATTTATGCAGGCACAGAAGAGCTACGACTTATCCGGTAAGAGCATCTTTATAG
>Ga0129333_10006807_pt1 | contig 10817 bp, 10 predicted proteins | sample CPB6_08_DNA_FD_94474 | JGI IMG/M metagenome (GOLD analysis project Ga0129333, IMG submission 94474) | Freshwater to marine salinity gradient microbial communities from Chesapeake Bay, USA - CPBay_Sum_0.6_0.8_DNA | ecosystem: Environmental > Aquatic > Marine > Coastal | place: USA: Chesapeake...
CTCCCTGACATATGCATCAGCAAGCTCTCTCCCTTCAAGCGGAGATTGATCATCACTTACCGGTCGCACTCCACCTCCCGCCATCAAATAACTCTTGAGGAATGAATCTGTGAAGGCGCAATGGACCCAGAGCAGGTATCGCTGATCTTTCGCGCGATATGTGGCGCTACCTCCATCCTTAGTCACGAATTCTCCAGTGACCCTTTCGTGCATCGCGTTGACGCGGGCTGCTTCTCTCTCAATCGCCGACCGTGATGCGAAGGTGGTGATAGTGAGCCACTTCGTCGTGCCGGCAAGACGACCTAAGGGATCTGATTCGTATCGGGAGTGAGAGGCAACGCCATTGAGTGGAGCCGGATGTGTGGCTTGTAGAAGAAGCGCCCTGATCCCTCCGATGATGGTGACGACGCTGCCATGGATCTTCCAGACCGCAGACTCTGGACCGAAGAAGCCCTCATCATCACCTGCAGCAATCGCTTCGACCCAATCTGGTCGCCCATCTTTCGAACCCGAGACAACTTCTCGAAAGCGATTGGCAAGCGGTTTTACAAAGGGAAGATGACTCAGATCTCGCACGTGGGCACGTCCTAGCGCAGCGACTTAGCTTTGCTTGCTTTCATCCTTCTTCTTCTCACCAGTGACTCGACCAGCATGTGCCTTCGCTGTTGGGTCGCGTCGTGTCTTGATCACGCTTGCGATGACGGAGATGATGAGGATCGCGGCGATCACAATGAGACTGGTCGACGTTGGGATCTTCGGAATCGGATCGTAGATCTCATGGAAGTAGAGCATCACGAGCTTGGCGCCAATGAAGACCAAGATGAAGGCCAGACCAAGTGAGAGGTAGATCAACTTGTCGAGCAAACCCTTGAGTAGGAAGTAGAGCGCTCGAAGTCCTAGGAGCGCGAAAGCATTGGCTGAGAAGACCAGGAAAGGCTCCTGCGTCACACCGAATGTGGCAGGAATCGAATCGAGAGCGAAGAGCAGGTCGGTTGCACCGATCGCGATCATCACCAGGAACATCGGTGTGGCAAGGCGCTTGCCATCGATCCTTACGAAGAGTTTCGTCCCGTGATACTCGTCGGTCATCGGCGTGACTTTGCGAACACGGCGAACGATGAAGTTCTCATTCGGATCCGGATCCTCATTCCAGTGACGCATCAAACCGAAGCCGGTCCAAATCAAGATCGCACCGAAGATCACGAAGGTGAATGCGAATGCGGCGAGCGCTGCAGCGCCAATCGCGATGAAGATGGCACGCAAGACCAGTGCGAGGATGACACCGATCAATAGCACTCGCTGTTGATAGATGGCAGGAACTGCGAATTGGGCGAGGATGATCGCGAAGACGAAGACGTTATCGACCGAGAGTGACTTCTCGACGAGATAACCCGCGAAGTACTCGGTACCCCATGGACTGCCGTAGTACCACTGCACCCAAACCCCGAAGATGACTGCGATGCCGATGTAGACGATCGACCAGAGTGCAGCCTCTTTGAACTTCACCTCATGGGGGTGCGCGCTCACCGTGACCAGGTCAAGGACGATCAGAGCAATGATCGCTGCAACCACCACCGCCCAGACTGTGAGCGAGACATTCATAGAAGGGTCAGCAGCAAGAGCAATCGGCGTTGAGAGCATGGCGCGAAGCCTAAGGGGAATCCCTTCGTCGGTCATGCCGACCTTCCTTATATCTATCCTTAGAGCCATGGCGACCACTCTGCGACCTAACGTCTACTCCCGAAAGGGTGGAGTCGCATCGCGACAACCTTTAGCGACAAGTGCAGGTCTTAGCATCTTGAGTGAAGGGGGAAGCGCAGTCGATGCCGCGATCGCGGCGAGTGCCGTCCTTACTGTGATCGAACCAGGTGATTCACATCTCGGTGGCGATCTCTTTGCGATCCATCACTCTGGAAGGGATCGGAAGACTCTCGCAATCAATGGAAGTGGTGAAGCGCCACACGGTGCAACTCTCAACGAATTCTCAGACGGGATTCCGCTCCACGGATACAAGGCAGCAACCGTTCCCGGTCTCGTTTCAGGTTGGTTTGCCACCCACGAAAAGTGGGGTCGACTTCCGATTGCGAAGATCCTTGCTCCTGCGATTCGTCTCGCCCATGAGGGTTTCCCAGCAACTCCAGGATTGATTCGTCGTATCAAACATCACATCAAGAATTACCCTGAGTCGAGAGTCTTCGAGACGATGCAACTACCCCGCGATCTCGAAGTCGGAGATCGCATCAAGCTCCCCGACCTCGCCTGGTCGCTCAATGAGATTGCGTCGCAAGGTCGAGACGCGTTCTACAGTGGCGGCATCGCAGAGCGAATCGTCACTGCTACTGATGGTTGGTTCTCCTTCGATGATCTTGCCGCTCATCACACCCGCATCGAAGAGCCGCTCACGGGCCGTTATCGAGACCAGATCATCCACGCACAGCCACCACCGAGCCAAGGAATGATCCTGCTGACCGAAATGCTCCTGGCAGATCGTGTCGACCTTCGATCGCTGAGCGAAGTCGATCGGATCCACTTCCTCGTCGAGGCGAAGAAGATCGGCTTCGCAGATCGCTACGAAACGCTAGGCGATAGCGAGCGAACACCCTCAGATGTCGCTCGTGTCCTCAGCGATCAGCACATCACGAAGCGACTTGAGCACATCTCCATGGAGAGCGCCCGAAACTCTTCGCACGAGATAAGCGAAGGAAGTGACACCACGTATCTCCTTGCCGCCGATGACGAAGGGAATGCGATCTCTTGGATTCAGAGCGTCTTTCATGGCTTCGGCGCATCATTTGCGATCGAAGGTACCGGGATCCTGCTCAACAACCGACTCACAGGCTTCTCATTGGATCCAGATTCACCCAATCTGATCGCACCGGGTAAGCGACCTGCACACACGCTCAACGCTTTCATCGTCACCCATAGTGACGGCTCGCTTCATCTCGTCAGTGGAACTCCGGGAGCGAACATCCAGGTGCAGACCAATGCGCAAGTGATCAGCAACGTGATCGACCTTGGCATGAATGCGCAGGAAGCAGTGGATGCGCCGCGATGGCAACATTTAGTCTCACCCGGTGAATCGGCTGGAATCGAAGGTTTTACCGGAGTGCTTCAACTTGAATCTCGCTTCGAAGCGTCGACGCTCGACGGCCTTCGAGCGAAGGGTCATGATGTGAGCGCCATCTCACCACTCGGTCACGGCTCTGCAGTGCAATTGCTCCGCGTCTTACCGAACGGGACCTATGAATTCGGCTCTGATCCACGATGCGAAGGTCTGGCTATCGGCCTCTAAGAAGGCTCGCTACAGTGCGTCTATGACTCATGAAGCGATCACCGCGTATAGCAATTCTGGAAATCGATTCGTAGCGATTGCGAAAGCGAGCAACGATCTCGCAATGGCGAAGGTTCCTGCGAAGGACGAGTGGAATGGCGCATTCATCGTCCATCACATGGCCGACTTCGAGATCCACTTCGCGCATCGCATCCTCAGACTCTTGACTGAGGAGAATCCAGAGATCGTCGGCTATAGCGAGGAGCCGTACCCAGGAAATCTCAACTACGCCGCTCGCGATTGGAAGACATCACTCGAATTGATCGATGCGACGCGAAAGACGATTGCTGATGTTCTCTCACGTATCGATGCGAACGCACTTGCCCGTCCCGGTGTCCATACCGAACGCGGCGCAATCACTCTCCATGACATCGTCAAGAGCGCGGCTAATCACATCAACGCACACGCAGATCAACTCGAGGCAGCGCTCAACTCCTAATCGGCGCCACTTCGATGTCCTCCTGGCTCACCTTCCTCGCCATTCCGCTCGCATCCATCTCGGAATGGACCGAAGGAATTCTCAAGGACACCACGCCACTCTTGATCTACACCTTCCTCTTCCTCTTCGTCTTCATCGAGACCGGAATCCTCATCGCCTTCTTCCTCCCGGGAGACTCCGTCCTCTTCGCGGCTGGTTTCATCGCTGGCATTCGCGAAGACACCTCGATTGCGATCTTGGTGACGGTGATCTTCCTTGCCGCATTCATCGGTGATCAGGTCGGATTCCTCCTGGGGCGCCACTACGGTCGCCCTTATCTCGACAAGTACAAAGCCCCCAAATTACGGAAGATGATCGCGCGTGCGGAGCGCTTCTACGAGAAGTATGGATACTCCGCCATCATCCTTGCTCGCTTCTATCCCTGGATTCGAACTATCGCGCCGCCACTTGCTGGGATAGGTCGGATGAACTACTTCAAGTTCTTATCTGCCAACATCATCGGAGCATTTCTCTGGGGTGTTGGAATCACGATGCTCGGTTACTACGCAGCATCGATTCCAGTACTCGAGGATTCAAGCCATTGGATTGCCGCGTTCTTCATCCTCTTGACGATTGCGCTGACCCTGCGTAACTACATCAAAGCGAAACGGCAGAGCTAATCAACGCTTGACGGTATATCCCTTGGGGCACTTAGGGGATTTGCCAGTGACGACTTTCTGTACTTTCCCCTTTATGCAGGTGATTGAAGCCCGACTTGTTCCCTTACTTGTATTCGATGCCGAGGCGCTACTCGTCTTCTTCGCCGGTGGCATCTTGAGGGTCAATGTGGGAGAAGAGAATCCGAAGTTGTAGGCGCGGATCTCGAAGACATCGAGTCCGCTCAAGTATCGCGAACTGTATGTTGCGACATCAGACTTTCCAGCTTCATACGAGATCTCGACTCGAGCCACCTGTCCTGCGCGTTCGGGTTCGAGATTGAAAGCCCTTCGGATCACTTCGCCTTTGATCGACACCTCCATCCATCCTTTATTGAGTGTCTTTCGATCGAAGAGAAAGTGCGGTCCTGACATCGGCACCACGATCGCACCCTCATTCTGGTCGTACTGAACTTGACCTAGGGATCCGGTGGGACCTGAGACGAAGATTCCTCCGGCCGGGAATCCCTTCAACTTCTCGAACTGAAATACATAAGGCATGAGTTGTATTGAAAAGCCTGTCGACGCTGTTTGGGCATAGGACTCAGGATGCTTACAGACTTCACGTTGATCGCGGCTTGGATCCCGCGGTTGACCTGGAATCAAGCATTGCCACTGGTTGGGATAGACCGTGCCTTGAATATAAGTAAGCGCTACTCCATCTGCGCTCTTACCGAATGTGATCAAGGGATTCTTCATATTCGCGGTGATCGCTCCTGCGTTAGCCGCCACTGAGTTCGATTTCAACGCGATCCGCCATGTCGATCCATCAGGAACGGTCTGGGCGCTCCAACCGTCCTCTCTATCCCAGGTTCGCTTCTCTCCCTGATCGACCCACTGATAGATCTCGAAGAACGGCCCAGAACCGCTAATCATCACGCGGAAGATCAGATCCTTCCCATCGGGAAGGAGTCCTGACGCCTTGTAGCAGGAGTCGTGTAGGTAGACGCCTCGTGAACCCGTGGTGTTTGGTGGTACATCACATGTATTCGCGGGGTCGTAAGAGAATTCACTCAGATCATAATTAGTCTTCTTGTAGACGAACTTCTTGTTGAGTGTAGGTGAGGTCTTCTTCCAGACGATGCTCGAATAATCCAACTGTCCGTTGGCATCGCGCTTCTCAGAGGCGGGATCACTGAACTCAATGCTCTCGACGCAATCGGTATTCCTAAAACCCATCGAGCAATCGACCCAATAAGGGGTCTCAGATGCGTAGTAATCCTCTGAGCTCTGGGCAGGAGAGGAAGAGGGAAGCAAGAGCAAGGAAACCACCACTGCGATGGCCCTTCGCTTCATGCGCCCGATAGTACTCGGCGAGCCATCCGACAACTAGAGCGCGGTGGAAGTAAGTGATGAAGTCATTGAAGATGCGAGCAACTCTCGCACCATCGGTACCACCTTTGTGGCATAGAGCTCGATAGAGCGCATCAATTTCTCATGATGCATCGGACCGGTCGCATACTTGAGATCGAATCGCATCGCACCCACTGCCCGCATCGCGTAGGCGATCTTTCGTGCGACGGTCTCCGGAGAGCCGACGTAGAGTGAACCTTGACGCACCTCGGCGATGAAGTGACTCTTATCGATCACTCCCCAACCGCGTTCTCTACCGATACGGCCGAATGAAGCCTCATAGTGCGGCCACTGCTCTTCGATCGCTTCCTCATCGCTCTCCGCGATATGGCCAGGAGAATGGATCGAGATCGGAAGTTCTGGCTTTCCGAACTTAGCGAGCGATTCCTTGTAAAGAGCCGCATAAGGGGCGAATCGAGCCGGGTCTCCCCCGATGATCGCAAGCGCCATGGGGATTCCAAGTCGTGCTGCCCGAACGACCGACTCTGGCGATCCACCGACTCCGACGCGTAGTGGAATGTGCCCACGTTCAGTCTTGGGATAGATCTCTTGGTTGTGAAGCGGTGCACGAAGATCACCTGACCAGGTGATCGCCCTCTCCTCCAGGATCTTCACCAACAGTTCTAACTTCTCCTCGAAGAGTCGACCATAATCGTGAAGTTCATAGCCAAAGAGTGGGAATGACTCGGTGAAGGATCCACGACCGGCAGTGATCTCAGCACGACCTCGCGAAAGACCATCGACGGTTGCGAAACCTTGATAGACGCGAACTGGATCTGCGCTCGATAGGACCGTGACACCAGATCCCAAGGTGATCCGTGAAGTTCGTGTTGCGATACCAGCAAGCACTGTCTCCGGTGAGGTGATCGCAAAATCGTCTCGATGATGCTCACCTACATTGAAGTGATCGAGACCAAGTTGATCTGCAAGGACCGCTTCCTCGACAACATGGCGCAGCACCGTGCCAGCGCTCTCTGGAACGCCATGGGAATCCACGGTCATGTCCCCGAAAGTGTCGAGACCGAAACGGTATTGCTCGTACATCCTCACGCCTCCATCAGAGTAACTCTTTTGGCATCTGCCTAGCTGGAAGGATACCTGATGGTTGAATCTTCAACTACTTTTAGGAATCCTGCTTCGCCTGCTCCTCGGCGACCTTCTTGCGGACATCGTCCATGTCGAGGGCGCTTACTTGTGTGATGAGGTCTTCGAGAGCATTCCCAGGTAGCGCTCCTGGTTGGCGGAAGAGAAGGATGCCATCACGAAAGATCATCAATGTCGGAATCGATGAGATACCTGCGGCTTGCGAGAGCGCACCTTCGGCATCGGTATCGACCTTCGCGAAGGTCAGATCTGGATACTTCTCACTCGCTGCCTCGAAGATCGGTGCGAACTGACGACATGGACCACACCATGCAGCCCAGAAGTCGACCAGTACCGTTCCCTCCTTGGAGATCAAAGTTTCGAATTCTTCACCCGTCACATCGATGGTTGCCATAGCGAGGAACTTATACCCTAGGGGGTATAAAGGCAATCGCTTCCCACCCACGGAGCAGGAGAGAAGGAGTTGAGAGATGACCGAAGACGGCATCCACAGCCATGGCAGAGAGGTGCTTGACCAACTCGCACCCGAGGGGCGAGCGCTTCGAGAATTGATCCCCGATGTCTACGAGGCCTTCGCCGATCTCTCTAAGGCCGCTCACGCGCCAGGGGTCCTCTCGCCAGTCGAGAAGGAATTGATCGCGCTCGGGATCGCCGTCGCCCGTGGTTGCGATGGTTGTATCGCATCTCATGCGCGCTCCCTTGCACTCAAAGGTGCGACCGAGGCGCAGGTTGCGGAAGCTTTAGGAGTTTGTATTCAGATGCTTGGTGGACCCGGGACCGTCTATGGTCCTAGAGCATTCGCGGCATTCCGTTCCTTCATGACTCCGAAGGAGTGACGGATTCGCAGTTCAGCGAACGAAGACCTCTCGCCCTGCTTCCCTATCCATCTTGATCAATTCCCGCACGCCCTCAACTGCCACTTTGAGCAGTGAATCGAGAGGCGGCATCGGATCCTTCGCATGGACCATCGCAATTCCGCCAGCCCGAGCTTTGAGCATCGAGGCGACGATATAGATTCCGGCAGCCTCCATCTCAGAACAAAGTGCGCCACCTAATTCCCAAGCGCGCCATCGGGAAAGAAGTTCATCTGCCACACCCATGCGCTCTGGCTCATGTTGACCATAGAAGGAGTCCTTTGATTGCGAGATACCGGTGCGATGTGGCGCACCTTCTCTCTTCGCTGCGATCTGCAGGGCGCGCGTCACATCGAGGTCAGCGACGGCAGGAAATTCGATCGGCAGATAGTGCTTGGTCGTTCCCTCATCTCGAATCGCAGCGGAGATGATCGCTAAGTCTCCTGATTTCAGATCCTTTTGTATGTGACCGGATGTACCAACGCGCACGAAAGTATCGGCGCCGCATCGATAGAGCTCTTCGACCGCTATGGCAGCCGACGGACAACCGATTCCAGTCGATGTCACCGAGACAGGAACTCCATCAAGGCTTCCGGTATAGGTGACATATTCGCGATTGCTCGAGACGAACTTCGCATCATCAAGGTACTTCGCTATGTATTCGCAGCGACCTGGATCACCTGGAAGCAGGACATATCGACCGACATCACCCTTACCTAGGCGAACGTGGTATTGCTTGCCATCTACTTCCATCACCATCTGCGATTCCCCTGCTTTCATCTTCTTGAAGTCATGAGTGAAGACCTATAGATCATTCTCTCGCGGACTCGTCGATCACGGATAGAGACCACGCAACTTATGTGCCTCTGCGACGCGCCCCACTCCGATCATCATCGCTGCATCACGCCAGGAGACATCCTTCTCCTTGACGAGTTGCCGAACCTCTGCGAAAGCTCGCATCATCATCGACTCAAGGTTCTCTTTGATCTGATCAGCGCTCCAGAAGTAGTTCTGCTTGTCCTGCACCCACTCGAAATAGGAGACGATGACGCCACCCGAGTTGGCCAAGATGTCTGGGACGACCGTGATTCCGTTCTCTCGCATGATCCGGTCGCCTTCAGGAGTGGTCGGGGCATTGGCACCCTCTACGACGATCCTTGCTTTGATACCGGGCGCACTCTTGCTGGTGATCGCATCGGCGAGCGCTGCTGGCACAAGAACATCGACATCAAGGTGGAGTAACTCTTCGTTGGTGATCTTCTCGCCTTTGTCGTAAGTGGAGACCTCACCGCCAGCAGCAATGTGGTGATGAAGTTGAGAGATGGGGCCAAAGTCTTTGATGCCACCCGAGACATCAGATACAGCGACGACCTTCATTCCCATCGCCTCTACTGCTACTGCAGTCCAATAGCCGACTTTGCCGAAGCCTTGGATTGCGATCGTTGCACCTTTGATCTCGATCCCCTTGTCGATCAAAGCTTCTCGCACTGAGATCGCAACACCATCGCCGGTCGCAGTCGTTCTTCCAAGCGAACCACCGAGGACGATCGGCTTGCCGGTGACGACTCCGGGAACAGAGAAGCCGGCATTGACGCTGTAGGTATCCATCATCCATGCCATGTTCTTCTCATCGGTACCGACATCAGGGGCAGGGATATCTCGCTCTGGTCCGATGATGGGAAGGATCTCCGAGGTGTAACGACGAGTGAGCCTTTCGTTTTCGCGAGCAGAGAGGCCTCGTGGATCCACCGCAACGCCACCCTTCGCACCGCCATAGGGAAGATTGACCAAGGCGCACTTCCAGGTCATCAACATCGCGAGCGCAACCGTCTCATCAAGATCGATATCGGGGTGAAACCGGATGCCTCCCTTTGAAGGACCTCTCGTAGTGGAGTACTGGACTCGATAGCCCTTATACATCTCTACTACACCGCTATCGCGCCGAAGCGGGACCGCAACCTCCAAGATCCGCCGTGGCGTGGAGAGGGTGTTCCACATGGATTCCGAGAGTGAAAGTTTTTCCACGGCGCTTCGAAGTTGAGAGCGTGCGGTATCGAGAGGTGACTCCGTTGTCATGGCCCAAGCCTACCCGCCGCCACTTTGCGAGCATCAGTTGGCTATCGTGGCGGGGTGAACTTTGCGTTGACTGAGCCCGACACTGGGCTAACGGTCAAAGAAGTCTCAGAACTTCTCGATATCGCCAAAAGTAAAAGGGCTCGTGCAGATCGCACACATCGCCGACGCTTCGCACGGTTGCTCAAGGATCCGAAAGCGATCGACCTCACTATTCGTTTGACAGATGAAGTGATTCGAATCGTTAGCGCTCGTGAAGCTGCAAGACGATTCCGACAGATTGCCAAGGATGCAACGCTAGGGATTGGGCTCTTAGATTTCCTCAGTATCAAACTCGCCTCTTTCACGAGTCTCTTCCTGCCACACCTTACTATCGCGATCGTCACCTCGAAGGTGCGCGCGACGAGCAAGAGAGCGATCCTTGCCGCTGAAAAGAAACCGTTGGCTAAACATCTAACTCGTCGTAATAAGAGAAGTGTTGCGAACAACATCAACGTCCTTGGTGAAGCTGTTCTTGGTGATGAAGAGGCGACAGCTCGATATCAATCAGTCTTGGAGATGCTCTCTCGCGATGAGGTCACCTATATCTCCGTGAAGATCTCGAGCATCATCAGTCAGATCATCACCCTCGATACCGAGGGGTCGATCGAGAGATGCTCAGAGCGGATTCGCGACCTCTATCGCCTCGCCAAAAAGAAGGGCTCCTTCGTCAACCTCGATATGGAGGAGTTCCGAGACTTAGAGATCACCGTCTCTCTCTTCATGCGCATCCTCGACGAACCCGAGTTCGAATCTCTCAACGCTGGGATAGTCATCCAGGCTTACCTTCCCGACTCTCATGACTACTTCCACCGCCTCGTCGAATGGAGCAAGGCTCGATATGCCCGCTCCGGAGGCAGCATCAAGATTCGCATCGTCAAAGGCGCGAACCTCGCGATGGAGAAGGCCGAAGCTGAGTACCACGGCTA
>Ga0129333_10006808_pt1 | contig 10817 bp, 10 predicted proteins | sample CPB6_08_DNA_FD_94474 | JGI IMG/M metagenome (GOLD analysis project Ga0129333, IMG submission 94474) | Freshwater to marine salinity gradient microbial communities from Chesapeake Bay, USA - CPBay_Sum_0.6_0.8_DNA | ecosystem: Environmental > Aquatic > Marine > Coastal | place: USA: Chesapeake...
AATGCTGTTCAGATTAATAGCGCTAGACTAGTTAGAGAATTAGAAAAATTTATCTGGGTACACGGTAGGCCAGAAGCACAAAAAGGCTATAACGACGATCTTGTTATGTCGCTTGCAATAGCGTGCTGGGTAAGAGATATAGCTATAATTAACACCCAAAAAGATGTAGAATTAAATAAAGCTTTAATTAATGCAATAGGGAATAATAAGATTGTTTTAAACACCTCTATACAAGGAATGACTAACTATAAAGAAATAGTAGATGATAATTCTAAAAAAATGTATAAAGAGTTTGCATGGGTTTTTAAAGGATAAAAAATGGCAGATCCAAAATTTTCTCAACAAAATAGAAGATTCTCAAAAAATCAAAATTTAAAAAATGAAGAATCGCAGCTTTTTAAAAGTCTAACAAGACTTTTTTCTGGGCCTATTGTTAATTTTCGTCAACAAGCGCAATTACGCTTTCGCCGCCGTGATCTAAATAAGTTTAATTTTAAATCGGCTTCCGGAAAACAATTCCAAAAGACAAGCTATAATCCTTTTGATGCCATTCAAGCAAATATTATGGCAAATCAAACTCGCGCAGAACGTTATAGTGATTTTGATCAAATGGAATTTATGCCTGAGATTGCATCCGCTATGGATATCTACGCAGATGAAATGACTACGCACAGCAGTTTTAATAAAATGTTGCATATTGATTCTGCAAATCAAGAAATACGCGGCATTCTTGAAACTCTTTATTATGATATCTTAAATGTTCAATTTAATCTATTCGGCTGGTGTCGAACCATGTGTAAGTTTGGCGATATGTTTCTTTATCTTGATATCGATCAAGAATTAGGTATCAAAAATGCAATCGGCCTACCAACACCAGAAGTTGAACGTCTTGAAGGACAAGATAAAACAAATCCAAGTTATGTACAATTCCAATGGAATACTGGTGGTTTAACATTTGAAAATTGGCAAATTGCACATTTTCGTATTCTTGGGCAGGATAAATATGCACCATATGGTACAAGCGTATTAGAGCCAGCCCGTCGTATTTGGCGGCAACTAACATTATTAGAAGATGCTATGATGGCTTATCGTATTGTTCGCGCCCCAGATCGTCGCGTATTCTATATTGATGTTGGGAATGTTCAATCGGAAGATGTTGAACAGCTTATGTTAAAGATACAAGGACAGATGAAGCGTAATCAGATTGTTGATCCAACTTCCGGTCGTGTTGATTTACGCTATAACCCAATGAGTATCGATGAAGATTATTTCATTCCAACCCGCGGTGGTTCTGCAACAAAAGTAGAAACTTTACAGGGTGGTGCTTTCCAAGGAGATATTGAAGACGTTAAATATTTACGTGATAAGTTATTTAGTGCCATTAAGATTCCAGCATCGTATCTTTCTCGCGCAGAAGGTGGCGATGAAGATAAAGCCACATTAGCCCAAAAAGATATTCGTTTTGCGCGTACAATACAAAGATTACAACGTGTTATTGTTGCCGAATTAGAAAAAATTGGTATTATTCATCTTTTTACTCTTGGTTATCGTAACGAAGATTTACTTAATTTTAAGTTAAGACTTAACAATCCATCAAAGATTAGTGAATTACAAGAATTAGATCATTGGAAATCAAAATTTGAAGCAGCAAATCTCGCTAAAGATGGATTTTTTAGCAAGCGTTGGTTAAGCGAAAAGTTATTTAATCTTTCAGAGCAAGAGTTTAAAAAGATCCAACGCGAGATCTTCTATGATAAACAATTTGAAAAAGCCCTTGAAATGATAGGGACACCACCAGAAGCTGGTGGCGAATTAGACACTGGTGCTGCCGCTACCGAACCATTGCCAGAGACACCACCAGAAGAAGAATCTACAGAGGTAACTGAACCGGTTTTACCGGGGCAAGAACCACCTCCAGCGAAAAGAAATGACTATGAACCAACCAAGGCTGATGGTCGTAAAAGAAGAGGTTTAGAAAGTGAAATGAGGGCCACAGCATTCCCAGAAGCAGCAAGAGTTCATACAAAACGTTCAAGAGAACATGAAATTGGCAAACTAGAGGAAGAAATACAATCTAATTATATTGATCAAGATGAAAGAAAGTTGCATCAAGTTAATCAGGAAATAAAAAATCTGTTAACAGCTTTGGAGAAAAAGAATGCAAAATAAACTAGAAAAACCTAAGTTTAAACATAATAAAAAACGTAATACTGCGTTTTTGTTTGAAGCTCTAGTAAAAGAATTAACTAAAGCAGCAATGTACGATAATAAAGAAAAACAAAGAATTATTTCTTCTATCTTAAAAGAACATTTTAAAAAAGGAACTCTTCTAGATCGTGAATTATCATTATATAAACAGATATATGAAACAAAAGAATTCCCAAAAGATATAGCAGAAAAGTTAATAAGCAAGGTTAAAGAAGAACACCAAAAAATAAATGAAGCAGAACTTTATACGGAACAAAGTAAACTTATTGGTAAGATAAATAAAATTATTGGTATGCAAGTTTATGATAATTTTGTTCCTCAGTATAAAACTTTAGCATCATTATCGCAAATATTTAATTCAAGCGTGCAAATTAAACAAAAAATTCTTTTAGAACAAGAATTATTAGAGACAATAACTTCTAAAAAAGAACAAAAAAAGGTTGTTTTAGAAAGTATTGATTCATTAGCTTATAAACGCTTTATAGAAAGATTTAATGAAACTTATAGTAAATCTCTATTAGAAGAGCAAAAAAATCTTTTAAATAAATTTGTTAATCATTCAGAAGAAGACATAGAACTAAAATTATATGTTAGCGAAGAAGTAGAGAGATTAAAAAATACTCTATCTGGCATTTCTATAGAAGAAGAACAAATTAAAAATAAACTAAATAATGTTAAAGAATCACTTAATAATTTAAAAATTAATATAATTGATGAAAATTTAATTAAAAAAATTATGTTAATTCAAGAATTTACAAATGAGGTAAAACAATAATGCCACTAGCATTAGCGGTTCAGCCAACACCAGCAGATGATTTAAAGCTTGTAGTAAAAGAAAAAAATGTTAAAAAAGTTTCTTTAGCTATAAGAAAAACTCTTGATGGAAATTTGATTGTACAAGACCATCATACAATTAATATAATTGTTCTACCAGAAAAAGGCAAAATTTTAGCTTTTCCAAAGGGTGAATTTACTCAAGATTGTTATACTGACCAAGATCAATTATTTCAATACCTTATTTCAAGTGGCGTAGTAACTCCAGATTCAGTTATTGGCGGCAATATTTATGGTTCCCTAGAAGGTACATTTAATATTGAAAAAACAGGTGAAGAAGAGCCACTTGAAGTAGTAATATTGAATATATCAAATTTTTTAAATAAAGACAAACAAGAATATAGTGTTCGTAAGAAATTTATTGATGATTTAGAAAAAGATTTATTACAGCCAGAAGAAGAAGAAAGCACAGAACTTGGAGAAATCCCACAAGAGAAGTTTAAGGGTTCTATTCCAAAATATGGCTTCCCAACTCGCGGTATATATCGTTACAACTATTAATATTTTGGAGAAAATATAATGAAGATTACAAAAGAATACCTAAAACAGATTATTAAAGAAGAAGTATCAGAAGTTAATGAGGCAAATGTATTAGGCGATACTGCTCTTCAACAACTAAATAATCAATTAAAAATTACTATAACTGAAATAAAAAGACAACAGTATGAAGATGCAATTGCAAGATTAAATAAGCTTATTATTCAATAATGTTATTATTAACTTTTATATTAGCTTGTTATGGTATGACAATGATTGCGGTCTATGGCAAAATTTTTGATGCCGTTAGACCGCAATATCACTTTTTTAAATGCCCTATGTGTATGGGTTGGTGGGTTGGCGCTATAAATGCTATTTGCTTCTTTAATTTACCATTTAGTTGGTTTATGGCAGCGTGTATTTCAAGTGGCACATCATATTTTATTAGCCGATTAGTTGATGATGATGGAATATTAATAAAACTTAAAAAAGACACTAATTAATAACATGAAGATTACAAAAGAAAAACTAAAACAGATTATAAAAGAAGAAATTGGTGGCATGCCGCAATATCCCGGCAATGGTGCATATCCCGGTTATGGCTATATGCAAAATGCTCCAAAAGGCCAATTACCAGATAATCGTACATATGAACCATATAAAGGTAGAGAACCATACGAAACAGGCCCAGTTGAAACGCACATTGAATCAGGCGTTATATATGTTACCCAAGGTAAAAACATGTTTCAACTTGTTTTCCATAACGATGATTTAACAAGTGGCTGCGTAGTCCCAATTGGAGAATATGGTTTTACTATTGATTCTGGTTGCATAACTTGGAACGAAAATGCTCCGGCTAACGTAAGATTTGATGCAGATTTAGAAAAACAAATTATGGATTTTAGTGGAAGGGAAAAATAATGCGTACAGAAGTTACATTTACTCGTCGCTATATGTTACAACCAGTTCGTCGTTGTTGTTCGGGTTCAATATTCGGGCGGGTAGCGCCCGCCATAAAGTTTAATAGGTAACAAAATAATGGCTGAATTATTAAGAGAATTCTACGAACTATGCCCCGGTGGTATTTGTGAAGATCTTTTAACAGAAGATGAAAAGCGTGGCATGAAAGAAGGTACTATGCTTATTCTTTCTGGAAAGATTCAAGAGGCAGATGTCAAAAATGGTAATGGCCGTAAATATCCAGAAAAGATTCTTCGTAGAGAAATAGAAAAATATCAAGATGTTATTCGTGATCATAGAGCTTTGGGTGAACTAGACCATCCAGAAAGCTCTGTAATTAATTTAAAGAATACATCACACATCATATTAAAAACTTGGTGGGATGGTCCTGCTGTTATGGCTAAAATTAAAGTATTGCCAACGCCAAGTGGACAAATTCTTAAATCACTTGTAGAAAGTGGTGTTAAACTTGGTATTTCTTCAAGAGGCTTAGGTTCAACACATCAAATGGGTGGGGTTACAATGGTTGATGATGATTTTCAGCTTATCTGTTTTGATATGGTTTCGGAACCATCAACTCCAAACGCCTATATGATGAAAGAAGCAAAAGATCGTCTTAAGAAACAAGAAAAAAATGTTAGACTAAATGAAATGTTAGATAAAATATTAGGTGGTTAAAATGGACGGTATGGATAAAGAAACCTTAAAGGATATCCTTAAACCTATTTTAAAAGAAAGTATTCGTGAAGTTCTTCTTGAAGAAGGCCTTCTTAAAATGCTTAGTGAAGTAAAAGCAACTGAAGTCAAACAATCTGTTAAAAAACCAACATATAGCAAAGAATTCATAAAAGATGTTAAACCTATAGCAGAAAATGTAAAAACAGAACAGCAAGAAGCACATGATCGTATGAGAAATGAATTAAAGAAAAAGGGATTAATAACAAATAAGTTTGATCCTTTTGCTGGGACAAAAGCGCTAACCGAAGCACAAGCGTCAGGTAATGGTGGCGCTGATCCCCAAGATCCCGGTATAGATATTAGTGGTATTATGGATATAGCCGCAGGAAAGTGGCAAGCCCATTTGGGCGGAAAGAGAAAATAAAATGTCAGTTAAGAGTCCAACACATGCAAGTGCAGAATTACCTCCCGGCGTAAAGCCAAGTTTAGAAATGAACGAAGTACTAATTAAGAAGTTCTTAAAGAGTTGCAAAAAAGAAGATCTACAAAAGAAAGTATTTGATAAAAGCGCAGGTGTTCGCCGTTTTGAAACACCACGCCAAAAAGAGCGTCGTGAGCGCCGTATTTCTAAAGAGCGTGCAATTCGTGAATTTAACGAAGCTCAAAAATTATCTACAGAAGATAAACGTAAGCGAGGATAAATAGATGGCCGATCAGTACGTAAACTTAAAAGCGGGTCTTCATAGCGTTGGAAATTATCAAGTAAGTGGTATTCCATTTGTTACAGGAGCACTAACAGTTCCATCAGGCAATACCGCTGCGCCTCTTGAAATAACTTTTCCAAGTGTGACGCAAAGAATTCAAATTCATAACAATGGGGCAACATATCCTATTAAAGTTGGATTTAGCGCAAATGGCGTAAAAAATAGTAACTATTGGCTCGTTGAGGAACACTCAACAAATGGTAAAACCGCTGATAGAGTAGAAATGAGAATTAAAACAAATAAAATATATCTTATTTCAGAAGACGCGACACATAATGCTACCGATGTTTATATTATTGCTGAACTAACTGGCATAACTGGTTATGATTTAGCTGCCGCATATAGTGGCTCAACAGGTATTGGTTAAACATGAAAATTCTCTCTAATGTCACTATGGCCGGTAATGTATCTTTGGCGTCTAATGCCAAAGATCAATTTACTATTGGTAGTGAATTGGAAAGAGATAATGCAAATGCCGATGAATTAAAAGTATGGGCAAATGCTAATTTTTACAATGATGTAACAATTGGCAGTAGTTCCGCTGATGTTTTTACTGTTAGGGCAGGAACATTTGCTTTTGCTAGCGGGAGTTTATATAATTCTTCTACTAAAATTTTTTATGTAGCTACGTCTGGTTCTGATAACAATAGTGGAACTTCTTCGTCGGAACCATTAGCAACCATACAAGCGGCAGTAGATAAAATAGCAACAATTAGCGATTCTGCTGAAACAAGATTACAATATCATAACACTATTTTTATTGCTAGCGGAACCTATACCGAAAAAGTTAAAGTTATTGGTAAAGGATTGGGTGGAAATAAAAGTTCACTTCTTGCTAGTTTTGTTGGTGAAAAAGAGTTTCTTTACACAAACTTAACCTGTTCTGACATTGTGTTCTTAGACACAGATTCTGGACGAGATGATGGTCTTAGAGCACTAACTTTAAATATTTCACCCGAGCAAGATTCGCTAATAGGAAATTTTATAGTTACGCCAAACGGGCTAGACTCTGGTGTTATAACCAGTCATTCTGGTTCAAGCTTTTATGTTTCATGCGCCTCTACAAATTTTACAGGTAGAACATTATCTGGTTTTAGCGGTAGTGGAATAAGCATCTATAAACCCGCATCAGTAGTAAATGGTTATATAACTGCTGGTGGTTGTAATGGAGCTATTAGCTTTACAAATTTAAAAGTTGAAATAGGAACAAATGAAGGCGGAGGTAACGAAACTTTTGGTTTAAGTGGGTTCGTGTCGCCAGTTGGCACAATAGACACTGGATCAACTGGAGTTGTTACTGGCTCCTTAAATAACACCAATTATTCTTCTTATCATCGTGATTCATTGTTTATTAATAATTGTCAATTAATAAGAAATGCTGGCACATTTGTTTATATTGCTCCTACAACTAGAATTTTTAATTCATTTATTTCTTCTTCTGCAAATTTTAACATGCAAGCAAGCAGTTATGTTGATGAATTTAACTTTGTTGGAAGTTTTGCTATCAATACTAGTTTTAACTTGTTTGAAAACAAATTAGCTTCTTTTGCTAATAGCTATTTAAAAAACTCAGTAGTTAACACTAGAAATTGTTATTTTACTGTTATGCCAATTAAAATGGTTTCAGACACAGAAAAAACTGCTGAAATTACATTTTCAAATGTTAGAATTATTGCAAATTCTTTGATAAAAAATGTTAATTTTTTAGGAACAAGATCAAGATTCCAATTTGATGGACCATCAACAATTTTAACAGATAAACAATCTGTTTTAGACATTGAACAAAATTCAATTGCAGAATTTCGTGGAGTTAATAATAATTTTTATTTTAGTGGAAGCGTTTCTGGTTCCAATTTAATAAAAATTTCAGATAACTCTTATATTGATGTAATAGGGACTTTAAACTTTTCAGAAATTAGTAGAACTGGTTCTTTTGCTGATGTCGGCGGTTTTATTAACGCATACGATTCAAATGTCTATTTTACAACAAAAGCCCCTGTTGTTCCAACAAGCGGTTCAGCAAATTATAGCGCAGACTACTATGATTTTAATTTAGATGGAACTGGCATAAACTTATCACAAATTCCTTATCAATCCGAAAGAAGCCGTATTAATTTTGAGTCAAGTGGAAGCGCCTATAAAACAAATTTTATATACCCAGTAACTGCTTCTTCAACTGTTAAACTTGATGGTGGTTTAGTTGTAGATAACACGGCCACATTTAATAATAATGTAAGTTTTAATAGCGATGTAACGATTGGCAACGCGTCTACAGATGTTTTAAATGTATACGCAGGAACATTTAACCTATCAGGAACAGCATTAGTAAATAATACAACAACAAATCTTTATGTTTCAAAGCAAGGATCAGATAGCAATACTGGCCTTGCCGCTGATTCTGGCTCTGCTCTTTTAACAATTCAAGCAGCAGTCGATAAATTAGCTCTTTTTAATGCTACAACCAATAATAGAAATACTTTTAACGTTACAATTAATATTGCTAGCGGAACATATGAAGAAAAAGTAAATCTTGTAAATAAGGGTATTGGTAAAAGTGATAGCAATTTGCTTGTTAAGTTTATCGGAGCTAGAGAAATTTTATATGCTTCTGTACCAACAACTGGTGCAATAACAACAGATCCTGATCTTGGTTTTGATAATTCTATACAATGTGGCCTTGTTTTAAACTTCACAGGATCAACGCCAGCACCAGATACTCTAAAAGGCTGCTTCTTAATATCAAGTGATGGTTATAGAACTGCTGTAATCAACCATCATTCTGGTAATAATTTTTATGCCAACAGTGTTGGTTTTGGCTTTAATGATATCCCGCAAACTGTCAACATTGTTAGACCAGCCGTAGAAATAAAAGGTTTATTTAGAACCGCTGGTGTTAATGGCGCTATTGCTTTTGACACATTAAAAATTACAGGACTTGATGATGGTGATGATTGCTTTGCATTTGGCGGTTTTTCAGGCCCACCAACTAGCTTAGAATACACAAGTTTAGATAAATATCGCTCTGTATTTAGTGATGAGATAGTTGCATATAACTGTCAAGTAATGGTTACTGGCACAGTTGATGTTGTGTTACCGCCTAATTTTCAATTTATAAATGGTTATATTTTTAGTAATGAAAATTCTGCTAATCAAAGATTAACATTAACAAATTATATACAAGCAGACCAACTAAAAATTGTTGGTTCTTTTATTGAAAACGCTTATTTAAATCTTTATAGTTACAAATATCTTGATTTTTCTGGAACTGATTTTCTAGATAATCTTGGCGGGATCTCAAGAGTACCTTCTTGTATTGGTCCTAAAAAAATAAAATATAGTTCTGTTGGTGGATTTATAACTTTAGGTGATGTTGGGATTGATTTCTTACCAAATTATATTTGTAAAAGTGGCTATCTTTTAGTATATGGCGGAAGTGTAAGATATTATCCAAGTTCATATTTTATTGGCCCATTTAACAGAATTATTGATGGTTATAAAACAAGTATAGATTTTACATATGGTGGAAATGGGCCACCAACTGGTAGCCATTATTTTTCGGGTAGCTTAGAAGCTGATAGACTTTTTATATTGAATGATCGTTCTTCATTATCAACAGCAGGAACACTAGATTTAAGTAATGTATATATTCCCGGTGCTTATCCGTTATTTTATGTTAACAATTCAAAGCTTGTACACAATCATGCTTTACCTATTACAGCGTCAATAACTTCTTCTAATTATGTACCATATGATGTACAGTTAGACGATGTTGCAACGTACAAATATACAGATTTTCCAGTAGTAAATCAGCAAGGTTCGTTACTTGATAATAGATTGGTTTACTATGATATTAAAACAGAAACAAAAATACCTTTCTTTGCAGAAGATGTAACAATTTTAGATTCAATAACATCAAATAATGGTTATAAAGTAAATGGTAACTTTGTTGTTGGCGAAGCCGAATACGATATTTCTGGTTTTGCTGGGCAGGGAGCATATGAATCTGGTTCTAAGTTTACGGATGCTTTTGGCAATTCATCAGCAGAAATAATTATAGGTCGTCTTTCGGGTAGCAGTATAGGAAGAAATAACAATATTATAGATATTTATAACGGATATTCAGGCATTTCTGTTTGGGATGATGGTATTGATTTTTATTCTCCAGACGGATTTGTTTCGTTACAACAAATTATAAATACTGTTCAAGGGGGCGGCGGCGGTTATGCCGACAATGCTGTTTTTCAGACAAGCGAATCCTATGAACAGTATGGCGGTGGTACAGGAAGTTATTTTTCTGGTACTGCCTTTATAGATGCAAGTGGAGTTTCTAACAATCCACAGATGAAAATTGGTCATATTTCTGGAAGCGGTTATAATATAAACAGTGATATTGTTTCTATTTCTGTTCAACAAAACGCTATAAATATAACAGAAAATGATATTAGCTTCCAAGGCGGCAATGGCCAGATTTCATTAAGTGAAATTATTAACGCCGTTCAAGGAGGTGGAGGCGGCGGTGGCAGCTATGCAGATTCTGTTGTTCAACAGGTTACACAAAACTATGAGCAATACGATGGCGGATCTGGAAGCTATTTTTCAGGAACGATGTTAGTTGATGGACAAAACCAAACACAAAATACTTTTATAAGTATCGGCCATACTTCTGCAAGTAATTACAATATAAACTCAGATATATTAGAACTAGCGGTTAGCCAAACAAGAGTTAGATTAACTGAAACTGGTATTGATTTTAGTTTTGGCACCAGTTCAATCTCAATAGATCAAATTTATAACACAGTTAATGGCGGCGGTGGTGGTAATAATCTAACAGTACAATCAAGTGGTTCTGGACAAAATCTAGTAGCGGATTATAATAATAATACCTTAACGTTAAGA
>Ga0129333_10006809_pt1 | contig 10816 bp, 8 predicted proteins | sample CPB6_08_DNA_FD_94474 | JGI IMG/M metagenome (GOLD analysis project Ga0129333, IMG submission 94474) | Freshwater to marine salinity gradient microbial communities from Chesapeake Bay, USA - CPBay_Sum_0.6_0.8_DNA | ecosystem: Environmental > Aquatic > Marine > Coastal | place: USA: Chesapeake Bay...
CTCTGGCAGTAGAGCATAGTTTTCATAGTTTCCACTGATGAGATCTCTCCACATCTTAAAGTTGTTCCAGATTTCTCTCCAGCCAGTCTGGAAACAATGTCCAAAGTAATACTCAACCCAGGTCAGTTTCGTCTTCAATTGCTTCATCGATTGCACCCCAGTTCCATGTACGTTCTATGATACCAACATCAAGACCAAATTTGTAAGCCCAGAACATAATACTTAATGTACTGCCATTACCTGATTTGATTTGAATGTAAGGCCAACTAGCATAATCATTCCAACTCACAGAACCTTGAAACAAAGCCCAACGTTTAGTGTGCAACAGTTGGATATACCAATCATGCCCGTAATCGTATCTATGATTGAATGTAATGAGGTTCATTGAGTTTAACTATAAAAACTTTGTATGTAGTCCAAATGATGGATACTTTTTGTATCCGGTAATTCAATTGAAATTGGTTTTTCTTTTATTTCTGATTCCCACTGAATATCTCTTGCAGCCGTACTTGGAAATATGGAAGGTGAATCTAGTCCCAAGTTACACAAATCATCATAAAATTTCTTATCAAAAGAAAATCTCTTGAAAAAAATGTCAAGAATTTCTTCATAAAAATCACATTTAACATTTTTATGATCTATCCAGAATTGAGTATCATTTCTCCAACATGTCTTATATTGATGCAATATAAAAGAAATCCAAAATTTTTGGAAATACACGAAATTATTATTTGATTTCTCCAAAATTGAAAGATACTTATCACTATTTTTATTTTTAAGATCCAATAAAGATGTTAAAATTTTTACTCCATCAATTGATAAGGATAGTCCAGGAGCATCAAGTGGTTCCAAAAATCCATTTGACATTCCTATTGTGCAACTATTTATTTTGAATGTTTTCTTATTGTATTTTGGATCAAAATCAACTTTAAATGGTGTTATTGTTGGATCTCCAATATCTTTAATGAGTTCGTTTGTTGCTTCATCAACACTGATGTAATTATCACTAAAAACATAACCAGTACCAATTCTAGATTGAGTTGGTGTGATCCATCTCCATCCGCAGCTCATTGTTTTAGCTACTGTATATGGATGAAATTGGTTTCGTTTATCTAGATACGTTAATGGATACGCAATGGCTTTATTTGTAAGTAGATATTGTGAGAGAGAAATATATTCTTCTTTGAATATATTCTCATTTAGTTTATTATCTCCACAACAATTTACAAAATAGTCTGCTTTATAAGTTTTATTTGTTTCACCAACGATATATTCTATCTCATTTGATGCAAATTTGCAATCAACAATTGTATCATCAATAAAACATACTTTATCATCCTCTAAGTTTAGTTTTTTTAAAAAATTAATAAACTTTCCAGCATCAAAATGCCAAGAATGTTCATGAACTTTGTTGTCTAAGGATACTTGGTTTTTTTGAATAAATTTCCATAGTTTATTTACACGCAAATCATGTATATGAGTTTCTATATTTTTATTTCCTAAAGAAAGTATATTTTCCCACTCTTCTTCTAATTCGTTTGTAAAGTAGTGTATGTAATCTCTTTTGCTCCAGTTTTTATAATAAACTCCATATTTTACTGTTGCATCAGTTTCTTGTACAAACTTTCTTAGATCAAGACCCTCCAATACTGAAGCACCAAAATTTAAAGTAGTACTTTCTCCTACACCTATTGTAGGTATTTTTGAAGATCCAATGATTGTTATTTTTTTAATGAAATCTAGTTTTTTCAAGATGGTACAAACAATCCACCCACTTGCACCAGCTCCTATTACACAAATATTCATATTACCACATGTTAATCGGACATTCTGACTTTGTAAACTTCCACTTTATTTCCATAAAACACCCACACTCTCTACATCTTTTAGCTTCTTTATTATAAAGAGCACACTGATTACAAATTTCTTCTCTTTGTAATCTTTTTTCTTCAGTGACAAGAACAGTATTTCCTTCTTTTACTCCTTGGCCAACATCTTTCAAAAATTCTTGAAAGTTTTGCATCTGTGTCCAAAAGTCTGGATATTGATCAGCATCAACAAGTTCTGGTAGGTTTTTATCTTCCATAATAATTCCTATAAAAATAGAGGGATTATCTTACTTGACAACCCCTCTGGTTTTTCGTTATAATAACTCTGTCAGGGTTAATCAGACGACTATATCTGGGCCTTTGACGTAGTTAAAAGCTTCTAGAGCTCCTTGAATCTTAACGAATTCTTCTTTCTTAGTATTGAATTCTCTTTCCATGTCCATTAACTCTTCTCTGAGTTTTGTGGATCTTTCAGTAAGTTCAGTGATAAGTTCACTTACAGATTTTTTATCTTGATCTTCAGTCATAAGTTTCAAAGTTGTTTAACTCTAACGATTTATTTATCGTTCTTTAATTCGTTCAATTCTGCACGAAGTTCGGAAATTTCGCCCTTAAGTTCTTTAACAGATTCAATGAGAACTGCAACCAAGTTTCCATAAGCAACAGACTTCATACCTTCTTCATTTGTATGAACAATATCTGGAAGAACTTTTTCAACTTCTTGTGCAATAACACCGATCTGATGTTTTTCAATATCAGTACGATCATATTCAACACCACGGAGTTGAGATACTTTATCTAATGCATTTTGAATTGTTTGTACATTTGTTTTAACTCTTTCATCAGAACTTGCGGTTATTTCACCGGCTGCAGTGCAATTTCCACTATTATCGATTGTGAATGTGGCACTTCCAACACTTCCTCTAAATTCATGTCCATCTGCTGGTGCAGAATATATTGTTTTTGAAGAATTTGTGAAATATATTCTATTTGCACTATCTGGAGTAGAAACATTCCATGTATCATTTGTAAGTTTAACAATACTTGATACGGGCAATCCTCCAATAAAGTTGGAATTTAGATTGGTCACTAAAGTTTGTGACACAACACTTAAAGGTGATGTTCCTGTAGGAACAGCAGATACAAATCTAGCCGCAGTTACAATACCGATTGGATTTCCAGAAGCACCATCTCCACAATGGATAAATGTTACTTTACTTGATTGACCGAAATTAGTAATAATACCGGAGTTTGCATATATTCCTTCGTTAGCCCCAGTTCCACTTAACCATAAGTTACCACCAAATTGACCATTGAGATATTTTAAAGTTCCACCAGAGGCACCAGTGACATTTCCATTTAGACTTGTAATAATTCCGGTGTTAATATAAGCAGTTGGAGCTCCTAACCAACCAGTTATAATATTGGTAGTGGTAATTCCAGTATTAACATAAGAAAGTTCTGCACTAATTGAAGTAGGAACTACTAATACTGTTACAATTCCAACAGAAGAATAGAAATTGGTAATCATGCCAACTGTCGATGACAAGTTGGTTATAATACCACTATTGATCTTTGCGTCTGGGGTTGCAAAAGTTGATGAAGCTCTTAAATTAGTAATAAATGAGGTTGTAGAATTAAATGTAGTGATTGTTGCAGCAGTACCAGTAAGATTTGTAATAGTACTGATTGTTCCAACAAATCTATCAATAGTTCCAACACCTAAGGTTCCATTTGTCCATGGATTTGGTGTTGCAGGGACATAAAGATGAGTTATAATTCCTGTATTGATATATGCTGTTGTTGCTACAGATACTGAGTTTAAATTTGTTTTATTGCCACGTAGTTCTGTTATTGTTACAATACCAGTATTAGAAATTAAATTAGCAACATCAAGTGTACCAGCAATGGTTGAAATACCAGAGAAAACAGAGTTAAAGGAGTTTTGGAATCTAACTGTTGGATTTGTAAAGGTCACTGCATATCCAGTGACTTCCATGTTACCTAATTGTGCAATATCAGTAACGTCTGCTGTGGTAATATTATGAGTTGTTGAACCAGAACCAGTAAATTTGATTGTCTTATCAATAGATAATGTTTCAAATGACGCATTTGCAATTGCTTGAGCACCAGCAAATGTAACTGCACCACCAACGTATAGGTTCTTAACTTTTACAGAACCATTAACTTCAAGAGCATCAGTAAAGTTGTAAATATTTTCACTCTGACCAATACCAACTTTATCTAATACTAAGAAATCTGAATTCTTTTCTTTGGATATCATTCCAAATCTACGCCAGTCACCATCAGCATAAATGTGACCCACATAACCACCAGAAGAAGGATTAGCGAGTAAATCCCAATCACCAGATTTTTTAGTTACTGTAGGAGTTGAAATACCAACAGTTATTAGTTTTGGTTGAGATGCAAGACCTTTAATGTAAAGATCTTTTGTTTCAAGACCATTTTCAGAAGTACTTGTAACCTTCTGGGAGAAGTTTACTGGTCCATAGAATTGGGATGTTTGATTATTATTTTCACCACCCTCAACGGTCATTCTCTCTTTGACAACTAAATCATCAAAGATACCACTGTTTCTTTTTTCGATTGTTAGAGCCTGTGCATCATCGCCAAAGAAAGATATTACTGGAGCCTCAACGATTTCTTCCTCTCCTGTTGCTCCATTAATCTTAGTTGCACCAGAATAGAATTCTCCACGATCATTCATTCCAGTATAAACTACTGTTCCACCATTTTGTTCTCTTGCTTGTGCAACTAAGATTTCATCATTACTTAAAATTCTATCTTGTTTTAGAGGAAGACCAGTGGAATAGTTACCAGGACCGTAACCAAGATATTCGAATGTGTGGCCAGATGCACGAAGGATAGAAGGACGACGAATTTCTAAAGGTATAATTTTAATTTTTTTAACTAAAGTGCCTGCAACGTGTTCGGAAACTTGAGTAGAGAATTGTCCTCTTATTACACCAAATACATTTGAAACTGGATCTGAAACAAGTCTTATTATTTCTGGACCTATTACAACAAAATCACCTTTTTTAAATCCACCAGAATTCGTAAGTGTCAATGATGTTGCGGTGGAGGATGCAGTGGAACCTAGTGATGTTGTTATACCTGCGTAAATGTAATTTCCTCTTCCACCTAGATTTTCTTCACCAGCACCTAAAGACTTATCATTCGAGGAGAAGATTGACTTTAAGACCAATACATTATTCGATAAAGTAATTACAGGAGTTGTTGTGGTAACGCCTGCATTAAATGTAAAGGTAGTAATTCCTGGTACTTCACTTACGTTATATCTTCCATTAAAATATGAATTTGTTGAAAGCCCTGTGATGTTAAAGGTATTTCCTACTAATAATCCATGAGCTCCATTTGAAGTTACGGTAGCTACTCCTGTACTTGGAGTGAATCTAATGGACGAAATTCCAATTCCTTTTGCGGATAGGTACGCTATAGGATAAGAATCATCATTTCTTGATGTATATACTCCAGATAATCCATTGGTATTTAAAATTTCAATTGATTTTGCAGTGGGAACACTTAAGATTTTAAAGGTTCCATTCATTTTAGGATCTACAAATCCATTCAATTCTATAGCATCATTTGTATTATCGTTTATTTCAGTAACTTGAACTGTTGCTGATACAATTGGAGCTCCTGCAGGTGCAGAATCAATTGTCATGGTGTTTCCTACACCATATGCCGAACCAGCATCAACGATTGTTATTGTGGATACTGTACTTCCTGAAGAAACTTGGGCTTTAACGGAGGCATTTCTTCCAGATATAGCTCCATTAATAAGTTCCGCAGAGTATAAAGTTGTACTACCTACAGAATTATTATATCCTGCACCACCATTTGTAAGAACTAATGATTTTATTCCATTTAAACCATGTTCTAAGTTAGTATAAAGGGTTATGGTAGTATTTCCTGTTCCACTTAATGCTACGCCAGTTATAGCATAACCAACTCTATTATTTTCTAAGAAAGCATTTAGTGCTTCTTTTGTCAAAGAATTTCTTCTATCATTTGTAGCGACTTTTCCGAGTGGAGATAGTTCTGCATAACTTATAGTTGGTTCTGGATCTGCAACATAATTATCTCTATCTTGTTGTGGATATAGATTTTTAACATCTTGATTGAATCTCTTTTCACTCAATCCAAATCCAACAGAAGAATCTGGTTTTACACTTCCCAAAACGCCAATAACGTTATAAATTCCATCTTGACCATCATTTCCAGGAATTAGAGTTTTTAATTCTTGGCTTCTATAGATGAACATTGTGCTCTTATATTCATCTCTTTGGAATGTTGGAAGAGCGTTTATTTGTTGATTAGTTGATCTAGCGTTAGTTGAATTTAAGAAAGTTCCAGGGTCGCTAGTTAAACCGACAAAACTAAATGTTCTTGAATTTGGAGTATCATAAACGGTAAATGTTCCATTGTAAGGAATTTCTTCATCCCCTGTTAGATTATTTGAAGTTACAACATTTCTTATTTTTACGATATCTCCAGGTGTCAAGTTATGTGGCAACTCTGTTCTTATCACCGCAGTACCAGAATTATAACCAGCACCTATAATGATTCTTGGATTTCTAAGTTGTGTAGAATCAGTTAAATTATTTGTTAGATATGATAATGATCCAATTCCAACAGATTTGGACTCTTGGAAAATGAAACCATCAGTTGGTGGACGAGAATCGGTAAACTCTTTTGGAATTACATAACGGAATTTATATAATCTGTCATCAAGACTTCTATTATCAATTACTCTCTTAATAAATGTGGTGCCTGAAGTATCCCCGAGAATACTTGTTCCAATACCAACAATAGCGCTATAAACGGTATTCAGAGAATTTGCGTTTGAGCCAATCAAATACCATTGATTCTCATTTTCATCATATTGGATTGGATGACCAAATTCCCCAGGCGTTTTGTCCGAAACGGAACTTACTACTTTTAGAACTCCTCCACCATTGGAAATACCAATAATAGTATTACCAATCTTAGTATCATTTAAAGTACTTGATAATTGAATTTGGTCCGGATTTAATCCTGTTGTATATGCATAATAAATTTTTTCTGCTGTTACGTTATTCGGAGTTTCTCCAGTGTCACTAAAAATTCTAACTTTCTCACCATTAGAAAGATTATGATTTTGTGTAAATGTGAGAATATTAGAAGTTATGCTATTAATTCCTGAAGATCTTCCAACATAATAAATTTTTTCTGCTGATGTAGAACCTGCTCCCGTATATGTTTCCGTGGGAACCTGCATTAAAACGGGAGTGGAATAAGTATTTTCTCCAGTACCAACATTTATTGTTAGGAAAAGTTCTTCGCCTTTCTTAGCACCAATTCTGTAAGAATCTACGTTATATGGTGGGACTAAATCTCTACTATTATAATTTGCTATCCACAATTTGTAAGTTGTAGCCGCTGAGACTATCTTTGTAACATCAAGAGGTAACCAACTTACGTTGGAAATTCTAGGTGATGATTCTCTTGGTGGTAGAATATGAGTCAAATAACCAACATCATCTCTGTCAAATGATTCTAGTCTGAATCCTGTTGATTCTAAAGATACTGCACCAAAGTTGGAGTTGGAGTTGGTGATAGACATATCACCGCCATCTTCAGCAACAAAATGTCTTGCAAAACCGATAGCAAATACAGAAACGGACTGGATAATAGCATTATTGGTAACTTTGATGTGAGTGCTTTCCCAACCAGGTCTATAGATACATCTTGAATTTGTATGTAATGGTTTATCAGAATCATTAGCACTATCATTATCATTATAAATTCCAGTATCGGGATCGTATAATAAGAAAGCCCTATCATCTTTTTGTAAAGAAATACCAGTAAATTGAGCAGTCAACATGGATTTAAATCCAGTTGCCTTGGAACCATCTGCCCACATTCCATTCATACCATATACGGATCTCAATGTACATGAGAAGATATATGGAGACGCCGAAGATACGCTATCCGACTCTACAATAACTCTGGCGTTTGATATTTGTCCAGGATTGGGTAGAGGGTTTACTGGAGTTTCAGGCGCAGTATATGTAAACTGTACATCACTTTCGACATTTGATACAATAAATGATCCTGTATAAGAATCTAAACTTGTAGTTATACCTGCGATTAAAATAGGAGTATCTTTAAATAGTCCGTGTGGAGTATCCGTAATTACTGTAATTGTTGGTGTTGCAACAACTCCATTTCCGGATCTAATACTAGTAATACCGATGGAGTCTGCACGAAGGTCTCCAACAATTCTATACTCATCTATAGATGCTTCGAAATCTTGGTTTGCTGAAGGGAAGTTTACCAATCCTCTACCAGAACTGTCTCCATAGGCTAAGGTAATCTTAGCATAATACATCTCCAAATCAGTAATGGTGGTAATTTCATTATCTAAAATGACATTATTCACACCATCAGCGTATTCAAAACAAGAAAGTTTATGGTGAGAGTAGTTAGGCGCAGACTTGATAATTGTCGAATCCTTGTAGATTGTTCTTTGAGGATCCGCATCAAAAATTGTAAATGCAGTGAAGTAACAAGTACCAGTTACTTTGAAGATTGCTGTTGACTCTAGATTGTCGTTGAGTGGATCTGGAACATATAATGGACGAATTTTTGTTTTACGAAGATCTAAACCAACAATTGAAGTACCTCTTGGTAGAATTACACCACCACTTACTGAGTTAAATTTATATAAATCATTATCCTCATCAAAGATTTCGAAATTAGATGAAGAAGATATTTCTGGTAAAATAGCTCCAGCAGTTGTCCAAGATCCATTATAATATCTTTTTAATTCTGGACTTCCACTTTGATCGGTGATTGAATATCCCGGTCTGTTATCAATATAGTGTGTTCCAGGATAGACTAAGATTGTCGTACTATCAATTTTGTCGTTGTTAGCTCCAGAAACATATGAGAATCTTGCTGCTTCTAGTACCGCTCTTTGTATAGTTTTAAAAGGTCTTGTTAATGAGTTACCTTTGTTTTCAAAACTATCAGTAGCGTCAAAATCGGAAGGGTTTACGTAAAGAATATTACCCTGTGCATTCTTAAGGAAATTCTCTAATCTACTTAGGGGCATTTTGCTATCCTACAGCGACAAATCTATTCTTTTTATATTTAGACACTAAAAAACCTCCCCATCGAGGGAGGTTTTGAAGTCACACGGAAGGGATTTGTCGCTGGTGTCTTAGTACCACCAAGACTTATATTATCATGTAATTTATTAGGAGGCAAGTCTTTGTTTAAGTTCTTTTTTAAACATTTGAAGATAATGTTTAAAAAGTATTTTTTGAGAAAAACTTGATGAAGTAAATGTATCCATGTTGTCTTTAATGTATGACTTAAACACCTCAAAATTATACTTATTAGGAAATACCCATGCAGGCCTTGATAGCGTTTCTTTAGGATGCAAATACCAATCAAACATTAGGACTAAATGTTCTTCACTATCCGTTGGAAATGTTGTGTAAAAATAGTTATCTTCTTTTGGAATTGAAGGTATTATATACAGAGAATTTTCTTCTGATGGAATGCATATAGTTTTATCTCCATAAACCATTGTCAATCCAAATTTTGAATTAGGAGTTTTTAAAAAATAAATTATTCTGTAGTGAGTCAATTGATCAACATCAAACACGGAGTTTAATAATGTATCTGTATCATCTATTATAACTTTTACAGAATCATTGTTACTAACATTAGACCCTTCTACCCAACATGTATGTGGAGCTAATAATGACTTATCAATGTCAAATTCATCACAGAATCTAAACATAATATTTTGCATTTTCATACAAAATATATTCCATTCTTTAATAGAATATGGAAAATTCCAATCTTTCTTTATTTTTGTTTTTTCGCAGATATTTAATCCGTGACAATCTATGATAGAATTTGATAAGTGTAAACGTTTGGTTGTATCAATGAGATCTATGAAATATGGTTTTACTACATTAAATTCAAGTTGTTTCTGGCAATATTCATGTAAAAAATTTATAAAATGATTACTAAAAACATTTTTTACTTGACCAAAGTTGCACAACAATTTATCATTGTCTTTTCCAACAAAGGTTATCATTTAAATTTTTGTCAAATATCATTAAATATTTATGTTTCCTACTGCGGGGCCTCCACTCACCATCAACACCCTTAACACTACCCCTAGAATGTTTGGTTCCATCTGCGTAATAAAAATCTTTCTTGGGGTCAGTTAGACCGTAGTATTGAAAATTACAAGCTCTGTATATAGTTCCAACGTGGTGATCAGCGTCAGCATAACTAAGAATAGCACGAACTGCGGCATCTTTTCTAAACCTCCTAATACATTTACTCACAAACCATGAGGTAATATTATATTCTTCTTTCTGGACTTCTGGATCTACACATAAACGAGAGAGTTCAAATAAACCCTCTTGTTCATCTCTTTGGAGACCAAATGCACCTACGGCTATTTCTGGAACAGGGAGACCAGTAAAAACGCAAGCAGCAAGACACTTGCCGATTCTAAGAGGGCATTCCCACTCAGTATGTCTGAAAAGTCCATAGTTATACCCAGATTTAAAGTCCTTTGACTCATCTTTTAGGTAATGATGAGTATAAAGAAGATCTTTGATTTCTTCTTTACTAACTCTATCTATATAAAAATCACTCTTCACTTAGGTATAATTACTTACTTTGTTTGTGTTTCACAATATATTCTACTGTATTTGCAACATCATTCATTGCAGTTCTTAGATCACTCTGATTTCCCGTATGTTGATCCATCGTTTGTGGATCAGTCAGAGACCATCTCCACTGATTCATTTGTTCGTTATGCCAGAGATTAATGATCATTTTAGAACTTTAACTCAAAGCCCACGGTCGGACTTGAACCGACGACCTACGGTTTACAAAACCGTTGCTCTATCCAGCTGAGCTACGGAGGC
>Ga0129333_10006810_pt1 | contig 10816 bp, 11 predicted proteins | sample CPB6_08_DNA_FD_94474 | JGI IMG/M metagenome (GOLD analysis project Ga0129333, IMG submission 94474) | Freshwater to marine salinity gradient microbial communities from Chesapeake Bay, USA - CPBay_Sum_0.6_0.8_DNA | ecosystem: Environmental > Aquatic > Marine > Coastal | place: USA: Chesapeake...
TGATGGACCTTCGCAAATTTTGACTGCGATTGAAACTGTGTTACAATATAATCCACAGTTTTGTAAAAACCCATCAGCCATGAAGCAAGTAACTGAATTTATTGCTATGTTTGAAACGCCATTTTTTGATACTGCCTCCGTTTCTTTTTCGTCAGATATTTCATTAGGCGAGGAAGCAACAAGTATTGAAGGACAAATTGGCGGAGTATTGTGGGGTCTTTATCCTTGGGGTAAAGTTATTTGGGGCGGAATCGTAAGACCTGCTCCTCTTAGAACTTTAGTACCCAGAGATAAACAAAGAAATACACAGCTAAACATTACACTTACTCACAGGGAGGCTTATGCGTTTTATAGACTTTCTGGTATCGAGCTTTACTTTAGTAATGTTGGTCAAAGGGTTAGAAGGTAATATGGAACCAGGCGAACTACAAAAAAAGCTTGAAGTTTTAGCTCATTTAGAATCTTCTGGCGGAAAAAATAAACTACACGCGCCGCAAACTTCAGGAATTCATAAAGGAACAAGAGCTGTATCTTCTTATGGTTTAATGCCAAATACTGTAAAAGAGTTTACATTAAGAAATAAAGAATTTCAAAAAACTCCTACAGGACAATTGATTCTACAAAACATTGACAATCCAGAAGCAATAAATAAGATTACAGAACAGCAAGAGCACGACGATGCTATTATGTCGGCTCTTCTTAATGAACAAAGAAATAGAATTTCTAAATATGCAGATGAATCAGACGATCCTGAGTTGCTAAATGTGTTTGCGCATAGAAGAGGTGTTTCTGGAGCTATAAAAGCTGCTAAAGATGATAGCTACTATGAAGATCCATATGTCAAAGCCTATCAAGAAGAAAAGGCAAGAAGATTTCCGCAGCTGCAAAGTTTCTTAAAAAAGTAAAGGAAAATATATGGAAAAACGATTTAAAAAATTAGTTACCTATATCAAAGATGGTAAAAAGCGTACAAAAACAGTGCGTTATGGTCAAGCCGGTAAAGCTGCTGATGGAGGAGATAGAATTCGTCCAGGCAGTAAGAAGGGCGATGCTTATTGTGCAAGAAGCAATAAGATTAAAGGTGACTGGAGATCCGATCCAAATAGTCCAAACAATTTGTCACGAAAAAAATGGAAATGCCGTGGCGACAAAAGTATGAGGAGCTAATATGCCTGCAAAGAGTAAAGCGCAGTTCCGCTTCATGAAGATGATGGAACATAATCCAGAAAAAATGAAGAATAAACCTAAAGGTCTTACACCTGAAAAAGCAAAAGAGTTTACCAAAAGCAACGTTGGTAAAAAGAAATACTCTAAGCTTAAAGAATATGTGGGGAAAAAGTAATGGAAAAGAAACCAGGTCTTTGGGCAAATATTCACGCCAAAAGAAAAAGAATAGCTGAAGGTAGCGGCGAAAAAATGCGAGAACCAGGATCTCCTGGTGCACCGACTGAAAAAGCATTAAAACAATCGCAACCTAAGTATTCTAAGCTAAAAAAATTTGTTGGTAAATAATGAAACCGCATTCGATCAAAAGAATTAACCGACAAGACTTTCCAGTAGATGTTCAAAGCTGGATTGATATTCTTTTGTATCCGTTGAATGCCAACATAGAGCAAAACAGCTTAATACTCCAAAAAAATATTAGCTTAAACGACAATATTGCCGCAGATGTGCGAGTATTGCAAGTTGCTGGATGTTCAGAGATCAAAGGCAACACAACTGCGGGCTCAAATCAAATAACTAATGCGTCTTTTTACCAAGCCACTATTGACGACATAGCACAAGGTGTGCAAGTAGGCCAAACCATTAGAGGTTTAGGAATTCCTACAAATACTGTTATCACAGCCGTTTCAGGCTCTACAGTTACACTTTCTAATCCATGTAATCTTACTCAAATCGGAGCAGGATATTTGTCTGGCGGATTTTTTCCATTAAGAATTCTCTATAATCTCAGCTTTCGTCCATCTTCTGTAATTGTTAGTAATATCACAGACTTACAAGGTAATCCCACATTTATCTCTTCTGGTGTTACTCCGCAATGGAGACTTGAAGAAAAAGAAGTCATTATTGACGGTATAAGCGGATTACAAGCCGGAAAAACCTATAACATAACATTTCTTATTATGTAAATTAATAAATAGTATTAAGGGGATAGGTTGTCCCTTGCAGGGAGAAATTTGTGGCCACTAATACTAACAATCCATTTGGAAAACTTACAAATTATGTTTTAAATCCTCAACAAGAGGAACAAAAACAACCTGTGCAACAACCTGCACAATATGCGCAAGCTGCTACTTTGCAACAACCTGCACAACCACAAACACAACAACCTATGCAACCTCGTCAGCAGCCTGCGCCTCAAATGTTCGGACAGCCGCAACAACCACAACCTGCACAACCTCGTCAAACCACAATGACACCTGTAACGGCTGGCCAACGCTATACTCAGATGCTACAGCAAAACGTGCCTCAAGCACAAGCTGTAGCATCTGGTTTAGCGCAACAAGTTACTGCTCCTGCAGCAGCTGCACAAAGAGGCTTTGAAGAAGCACAAAAACAATTTGCTAAAACTGTAGCAGAAAAAGGTCTTACTAGATCTACACAAAGAACACAAGAACTTGTTAACAAAGCTGCATCAGGACAAGAACTTACTCCAGAAGAACTTGGAGAGTTGCAAAAAATTTCTACGACAAGAGAAAGCTTTGGAGAAGGTACGAGACCTGAAGATTTTATGCAACTTCAGGAATATGTTACTGCTCTTGGAGAAGCTCAAAAAGCAAGACAATACGCAGGTCTTACTGGCACTGGAGCTGGTAGACAGCAACTACTGCAACAAGCCGCAAGAACGCCAGCATATACATCTGGTCAGGCTTTGATGGATGCGCTTTTAGCTGGTGGAACTGCTCCTGCTGCTGAACAATTACAACAAGTACAACAAAGATTTGGCCCTACTCAAGACGAATTAGCTGCAGCACAACAAAGAATGGCCGAAGAAGCTCAAAGAGTAAAAGGCGAAGAAAGTACTGAAATTGAATCTGCCTATAAAGATATTCAAGATCTTTTAGACGCAGAAGGTACTGGAGCTTTAGCTAATTTAGAAAAAACTATTCAAGATAGAGTAGCTGCCGAAAATAAAAAAGTCAAAGAGACTAACAAATTTATAGACACAGTTGTTCCAAATATTGGACTTGTTTTGGGAGATACTGAAGAAGAAAAAAAATTAATGACTAATTTAGGTATTAAGGCTGGAAGTAATCTAGCACGATATATTGAAGGATCTCCAAAAGATACAAGTCTTGTAGAAAAACTAAAAGAAGTAAATCCACAAGCAGTAACGTCAAAAGAAGAACTAAAAAAGCTACAGCAGCTTTATAAAATTGCCAATCTTGTAAAAAGAGAAAAACCCGAATTGATCGTACAAGAAGACGAAGATTTGGGAAATTTAGCAGATCAAAAAATTAAACTAGCAGAAGACGAAAAAACACTTAAATCAAAATACGAAACACGACAAAAAGATATTAGAAATGCTGCAGACGATTTAAGAAATGCTTATAGCGTAGAAACAGTTAAAGATTATAAATTTGGACCTGCTATGACAGCAGCTGGAGCGGCTAAAGATATTTACAATCGTTTAGTTACCGGTAAAATATCAAATGATGATCCTATTGAAGCGCAAAAAGTAATTGATAAAGCAAATAAAATGGTAGACGAAATTAACAAAATGTATCGCGAAAAAGGCTACAAAGTAAGAATTGGTGATTCTAGCAACTATTATACTCCTCAACTTAGCACTAATCCAAGTTCTTACGAAATTGATAAAGAAGCTGCAAAAATGGCTAAAAATGCATATGGTTGGATGTTTAGAAATTTTACACCAGAGCAAATCTTGGAACGAATGAAAAAAGTTGCGCCAGATAATTATAAACGAATTATGGAACATGCAGCTAAAGCGGCAACTGTTAGAAAAGCAGCAAGTTATTTAAATGCAAACATGAAAGAACTTAAGTAATATGAAAGACTTAACAGACTACATTGCTGAAAGATATACGGATGAAAACATGAGCTATGCTGCAGCAATGTCATATTTAAACTATTTGTATAACGAAAAGTTTACTGTTTTAGAAGCTGTTTATGGATTTATTACTTACAAGTTTCAAGGAGATGCTTGTATTATAAACGACATCTATACCAAGAAAGAGTATAGAAAAACTAAGGCAGCCTGGAGATTGTTTGATATGCTAAGAGAAAAAACCACAAATAACCCAAATTGTAATGTTCTTATTGGGTTTTCTGAGTTTGATGGAAAAAACCATCAAGATGGAAAAGGTGCTATGAAAGCTGCAGGTTTTATTAAAATTGGACAAGATAACATTAGAGAAATCTATATGAGAGGTAATTGGTAATATGGGTGGCGTTGTATCAGGAATTGGTCAGTTAATAAGCGGTACTCCTGGAGGACGGGAGATGCGACAAGCTGGTCAAATTCAGCAAGACATTTTTAATTATATTCAAAATATTAGACTTCCTACCTTAGAAGAACTTCAGATTAAACCTGAAGATATTGAATATTATCAAGTAACTGGTAAGTTTACGCCAGAAATGTATAAAGCCATACAAATGGATAAGACCTTGCTGGAAGACTTGCAAGCCAATCCTCAATATGTAAAAGATCAACTAGCTATTGTAGAAGCTAAAAAACAAAGATTGGCTGAAGGTGGATTGTCCGCAGAAGATAGGGCTAGACTAAATGAAGTAACACAAGATCTTGCAAGACAGAATTTAGCACAACAACAAACTATTGGCGCTAGGCTTCGTGAAAGAGGAGCCGCAGGAACGCCTGTTGAAGCTCTTATGCGACTTCGCGGTCAAGCACAAGCTGCTGATACTGCTGCAGATACTGGATTTAAAACTGCTGCTTTGGCTGCTACGTCTAAACTTCAAGAAGAACAAAATCTTGCAAATATGCTCGATAGAATGTCATCCCAAGATATCAATTTAAAAGAAGCGCGAGGTAGAGCTGAGGCAGAACGTCAAAAATATAATATTGGACTGCTAAACGAACAAGCGCGAAGGAATGTAGAACTTAGAAATTTAGCTCAAGAAAAAGCTCTTACCGATCAACAAAGAGTTGCTGATTTAAATCTGGCACTTGCTAATCAAAGAACGCTTCAAAATCTTGATGCCAGACAACAGGCACTTAGAAATCAGCTCGATAGAGCAAATGTAATGCGCGGTGCCGGAGAACAATATTCTAACTATTTAAGAGGTGAAGCTGCAAGACAACAAGCGGAACAGGCCGCAAAATGGGGCGCAATTGGAAGTATTGCGGATGCCGGAATTAAAACTGGTGCAGGTCTTTATACTGGAGGAGTTTCTGGCTTAATGCAACATCTTTCAGGATTTACTGCTCCAACTGCATCTACACTAAAAAGTACAGGTACTGATACAATCCTAGATAGAAAATATAGGGACACAGACCAGGCTTAGAAAATTAAAAAAGGATAAATTATATGCCACTTGACCCATTTTTAATGAATTATTTACTTACTGGACAAATATCCAAAAAGCAGCAAGAAAAAATGGATTCTGCTGAACAGAATGCTATTGAGTCAGGCATGGAACCAGAAGAAGCTAAAAACTTAGCAACTGAAGCATTTAGTAAACCTTTAGACCCTCAAAACTATTCACTTACTGGGCAGACACGTTTTCCTGAACCTCGACCATTTGACGATGTATTAACAGCTCCTAGACTTGAAGAGAAAAAAAATTATCGTCAGTTTGGAAATCCAAACAATGAACAATGGCCTTCAACTCAAGAAGTTTATTTGGACGATTTTCCTAGATCTGACCAAGTTGCTAAATCAGAAGAAGCTACTAAACCTGAAGAAGCTACTAAATCTGAAGAAGCTATTAAACCTGAAGAAACTGATAAACCTGAAGATGTTGCTGCAGCTCAGGCTATTGCTGGAGCGAAACAAACAAAAGTGAATCCAGACGAAAGTAAACAATTAAATAAAGATTTAGAAAAAGCAAGTAGTCAAAAAGCTCAAGAAGATATTGAAAAAGCAATTAAAGATCCAAGAGCTTATCTTATGGAAAAATATAAGATTGGCGATAAATCGCAAGAACTTGAAAAGTTACAAAAAAGAAATAACATATTAGAAAGTGTTTCTGATCTTGATAAAGCATTAGGACAATTAGGATCTTGGAAATATGTATTAGCTAAAAAAATGGGCTATGATGTTCCTGGATACAAGGGCGGCGGATTAGCAGATATTGCAGCAAAAGAAAAACAACAATTTAGTGAAAAATTGGCAATGGATCAAGCTGAACGAGATCAATTGACAAAAGCCTTTGCAGCAGAAAAAACAGAAAAAGAATTTAAACAGATGTTAGAGGATAATAAAGAACTTGACAATCCTAATGGAATGTTAGCAAACAGTTTAAAAGACGCTGCAGAAACGCTCAATATGACTTTACCTGAAGGAATTACGCCGAGGCAAATTCTTCGAGTAATGCCAGAAATTGCAAAACTTGCAGAACAAAGAAAAGCAAAAGCTGCAGAAATAGAAGCTAAAAGAGGCTTAGAAGAATTTAAATTTGGTAAAGATATTGCTCTGGAAAGAGAAAAACAAAAAGGAGCAATGGAACTCAAGAAAATGGAAATGGAAGGGAAAAAATCTGAACGTACAGAAGAACAAAAGGCATTAGGTAAGAAAACAGCAGAAGAATTAGCCGAAACAAAAGGATTTAATGAAACAATTCAATTATTAGACAGTTTAAGTGAAACTAAACAAATCCTAGGTAAAGTCGATCCCAGAACAGGTAAAAAATCTGCAAAAGCTAGTGATAGAGTATCAGGCGGACTTATTGGATTGCTTCCTAACTTTGCAAGAAGACTTGTCTCTACTCCTTCTTCAAAAGTTGAATCTGATATTTCTGGAGTATTGGCACTACCAAACTTAAAAGCAGTTTTTGGTGGGAATCCAACGGAAGGCGAAAGAAAAACTTTACTTGAAACATTATTTGACGGCGTTCAAGATGAATCTGAAATTCTTAGACGCGTAGAATCTCTCGAAAGAAGAATGCTCGCTTCTGCTAAAGAAAATGATCGTAAAAAGAAATGGATTGCTGACCACGGGAATTTAGATAAATATACGCCTGCTTTACCAGAAGGTATTTCTGCTGTGACTAAAGAACTTGCTGCTGAATTTGGAGTTAAATCTGCCGATACACCTAAAGCGTCAGTAACCAATCCTGATGACCCTAGAATTGATCAATTCATGAAGGCAAATGGTATTGAATCTAGAGATGAAGCAATTAACATTTTGAAGAATCAAGGAATTATTAAATAATGGCTGATAAACCTAAATATGATTTCTCAATGTTTAATAACAATGAAAAGCCACAGCAGGAAGCTCAGGTTGTTGAAAAGCCTTCTTATGACTTTTCAATGTTTGATCAACCTGAAGAACCTGCCACACCAGTAACACCTGAAGAACTTAATGAAAGCGAGTCTTTAGTTAAAAAAGTTTATAGACTGGCCGATGTTGGAGGAGAAGGACTTCTTAGAGGATGGAAATCTGAAATTCAATCAGGTATTGAAAACGTAGTTTTACCATATTATCTAGGTAGAGAATTTGATTATAAAGACGTTCTTCCTTTTCTTAAATCTGATGAAGAAAAAGCTGACGATTTAGCTGCTCAAAGAGAAGGGTTTGAAAGATATAAACCTTCTAAAGAGAAATATGAACAATTTACTCAGCAAACTAAAAAAATGATGCCGCGAGCATCTTATGTTGCTGAACTGGGCTTAGGATTACTTCCTTACGCTCTTGGCGGAGTAGGTGCTGGTCTTACAACTAATGCTATATTAGGAGCACTCGAAGGCGGTGTTACAGCGGCTGGAAAGTCAGAAGCAGATATTGGAAGTAAAGACTTTTTAAAAGAAACTGCTATTGGAGCAGGATTAGGGGGAGCATTAGGAGGTGTGGGAAGTAAGTTACTTCAAGTCGCGCCAAGAGCAACATTAGGCACTTTAATAGGAGCAGGAGCAGCGCCAATCGTTAGCGGAGATGTTAGCCCTAGCGGAACAGCAGCAGGAGGCGCATTAGGATTAGCGACAGCTCTTGCGACAAGAGGAAAAAAAGTTCCTGCAACTGGAATAATTGGTAAATTATACGAAGCAGGTAAAGAAGGTACTGATCTTTTATCAGAAGAAGCTAAAAAAACTGCAGTAGATAAAATTGTGAAAAACGCAACTCAAATTGCAGAAGGCGTAAAAGCCGCTAGTGAACCCGCAAGTAAAAAAGCCGCTGATGTTATCTTTACTTACTTCGATGATCAAATTCAAAAGCTTGGAGATATCATTACTAAGGGAGTTGCAGACAAAGACGCTACTTTATCATCTTTAAGAACTAAAGTATGGAAAGATCTTGAATCTTATGTTAATCAATTTGTAGCCGCAAATCCAAACAAAAATATTTCAGCTCGTGAGATTTTTGAAAAAGCAGCTGATTCTTTAAGAAGAGGAATCAAAGATTCTTTAACTGATCCTGCAGAAATTGAAGCTGCAAATAAAGCGATTGATATCATTAATAATATTGGAAAAGTTAAAGACAGTAATGTTGCATTAACAATAAAAGAACTTTTTAAACCTTTTTCTGCAAAACCTGAAGTTACTAAAACTATTTCAGGCGTCAGCGATCCGATTGAAAGAGAATTTTTAGAAACTGTTTCTGCTGAAGACTTAAGAAAATTAGGATTTAAAGAAACTGTTAAACCTTCCACGATTATTGGAAAACCGGAAGCTATATCGGAAACTGTAGGAATTACTTCTCCTGACGACATACTACTTCAAAAAACAGCAGGAGGCAAGTATGCTGGTGAAGAGCGTACAATTTATGGTAAAAAAGGAGAATCAGTTGAACAGCTTAGGCAGAAATTAGAAGGAACTTTTGAGCCAACAGAAATTGCGGAAGAAGCAGTTCCAAGTGCATTTGTTACACAAAAAACAAAACCAGAAGAAATTACAAGAGCAACTGTGAGTGTTTTTGAAAAAGAGTTTCCTGGGAGATCTAATTTAGAAAACGTAAATTTAGCTGAAATTTTAGAATTAAATAGAAAATTAAACGATATTATTAAATCTTCAAAATCAGATTATTCTAAAGCGGTTCTTTTAAATGCAAAAAAAGAACTTGCAGAAAAAGAAGCACAACTTGTAGCAGGAACTGAATTTAGTGATGTTGCAACTCGTAGAGAACTTTATGGCGCATTAAAAGAAGCTGAAAAAATTTTTAAAACTGAAGACACTGCGCAAATATTTAAACTTGTTGATGACATGGTAACAGCAAAAACTCAAGGCCGTTATCAAGATTTTGAAACTGCGTTAAACGCTGTCAAACAAGTAAATCCTGAATATGCAAGAAATTTAGAAAATATTTTACTTGGGAAAGGCGCAAGTTGGAAAAATCTAGTTGCCAGACAAAAAGCTAATCCTGCGGAAAAAGTACAAACTCTTATAGAAGAAGGAATAGAGCTTCCTGCGCAAGTTAAAGGATCGGCTAAAGTTTTACAAGAAACAGAAGCTATGCAAAAAATTGCAGGCACAATTGATCCTAAGACAGGACTTCCGACTAAAGAAGCTTATACATTTGCACAAAATTTAGGAGAATTGGCTGGAGGTAAATCATTTGATCCTAAACTTAGGGCTCAAATAGATGATACTATTGCACTTATTAAAGATTACGATCCAGATTTAGCTCAATCTATTCTTACTGGCAGTGTCAAAGATGCTGATATTTTAAGATTAATAAAAATTTTAACAAGAGATACTGAATTAGGATTTATCCCAACTGTTCCTTCAACAATTGCGCTCAAAGCATTGCAATTAATCGGCGCTACAAAAGGCGCATACTTAGCGGGTAAAGGCGTTGGTAAATTACAAAGAGGTGCAGCTACAATCTCAAAACCTATTGTTAATACTACGCAAAAAATTATGGACGCGCTAAACTCAAATGTTATGTCGTTTGGTAAATTCGACAAACCGTTACGAAGCGCTGCTCAAAGAGGAGACGCAGCTTTAAGATCTACTGTATACATGCTTTCACAGCAATATCCAGAATTTAGAGAATATATGAATCAGTTTGAAGAAGAATAAATAGTCAAGAGGTATTTATGGATAATGATAAATTGTTTGCTTTGTTAGAAAAAATTGATGCCAAGGTGGATAAGCTTTCTATTGAACAAGCCAAACAAGAGATCATTAACCTTGGAAATGCTGAAGAATTACGAAGAATTAGAAGTGATCTTAATTATCACATTAAAAGAACTGATATTCTTGAATCTGAGTTTACAAAGCTTCGAGGATTTGTGTTTTACGCTAGTTTAGTGATAGGCGCGATTGGAGCAATAACTACAATACTTTCAGATGTTTGGCAAGTTTTCAAGTAGCTAAAAATATGATATAATATACTATATACCTTTAACAACACAGAAAAGGACATATCTTGGAAGATCTAGTTATACGTATTCCCGCTACCTATGTAAACGATGTTCTAACCATCAAATCTTTAAAGTTATCCGCAACCGGATGGCCTAAAGAAGAGGCTTTTAAAACTATATTAAAAGAAACTCCTGAATATTACACAATGCTTGTAAAGGGAGAGTTAAAAGAAGAAAATAAATATTTAGGTCTTTATGTTCCTTATAGTGATAAATTAATGAAAACATTATTAGAAATTGAACCGTTACCTAAAGACAAAAAGAAAAAAGAATCTTCCAATATTAAATCTGCAACGCCAGAGGAGACCGTAAA
>Ga0129333_10006811_pt1 | contig 10814 bp, 24 predicted proteins | sample CPB6_08_DNA_FD_94474 | JGI IMG/M metagenome (GOLD analysis project Ga0129333, IMG submission 94474) | Freshwater to marine salinity gradient microbial communities from Chesapeake Bay, USA - CPBay_Sum_0.6_0.8_DNA | ecosystem: Environmental > Aquatic > Marine > Coastal | place: USA: Chesapeake...
CGTAAATTTTTATAAAAATAAAAACAACTATGGCACGAAAATAATCTTTGCAGTCGCATGTTTTTTGTCGTACTGTACCTGCATGACGACCAACTTCTTCACCGTTCGCTACTCGATTATCACCAATAGAGCTTCCGCATTCACGCGAGCTACGGCCATGAGCCGCAGCCTTTCCAAGGCTATGGCTCGCGCCAGCAGCGAAGCTTGGGACTTGTACGCACGCAGCATCGCCACCAACTACGCCGATGTGTGGGTGCGCGTGTACAAGGGGGGCAAGTTGATTGCCCAAGGGTTTGAGGGCTCTTTGGAAACTGTGTAAGCAGGCGCACCTAAACCCCTCAACCCGAAAGGGTTGGGGGCCAGGGCTACCCCTGGGTCAGGCGTCAACAACTATTACGCTATTTAGCGTAAATTTTTATGAATTTAAATTCGTGCTTGGCATGAAAATTGTCTATTGACCTTTTTCTTTTGTGTGGTATGTTTGGCGCATGGTTACATCATCTAATTCATCATTCGGTTCGGACGACAACGCGCACGCGCACGCGCATTCACGCTGTGAAGATGCACCCTGCTGCGGGTGCTGCCCTTCAGCAGCGGAGTACTATGATCCCTGCGACGAAATTGAGGCGGATCTCCTTGACGACGAGGAGATTGAGCGTGAAGACGAGGGCGGCGATGGCATGACGGATGTGGAGGCGGATGCGGATACGCTCGCATCTGCGGGTTGGGGGACGGACGAGGACTACGGCGATTTCGGCGGGGAGGACAGTTGGCTCGACTCCCATTGGGAGTCGCAGAACGAAGTTGACTTTGGCGGCGACTTCTAGCGCAAGTTGCGCGTCAAGCACAAAAGCCGCCTTCGGGCGGCTTTTTTTGTGAGAAAAACAAAAGAAAATACTTGACAACCGCCAGGGCTACCCCTGGGCTGAGTGTCAACAACTATTGTGTCATTGGATGAAAATTTTTATGAATTTTTTTTGATACTTGGCACGAAAAAAGAGTATTGCTCACATTTTGTTTTTTGCTATTGTCGGGACATGGAAAACATCAAAGTCTCAGAGTTGATCAGCAAAATTCACGCATACTCCAGCGTGAACCCACGCAACAAGCCTTCAACGCGCACCACGATTCAGGCCATGATGCTTGAGAACGCATTGCGCGACTTGCAATTCGATTTTGAAGGCGACCCAAAGTTCCAAGCCTCCCTGCGGCACACGATGGAAACGGTTGAGCGTTTGACCGAACGCGCTCGCATTGAGTGCGAGGGCCAAGGGCCGCTCAAGGCATACAACTAATCTCGTAAAGCCCTCAACCCGAACGGGTTGGGGGTCCAGGGCCACCCCTGGCCTGGGCGTCAAGAACTATTATGCTATTAGGTGAAAATTTTTATGAACTTTTTTTCATGCTTGGCATGAAAAAAGAGTGTTGCGCGTGTTTCTTTTTCTGCTATTGTTCGGGCATGGAAAAAACAAATTGTCCGATTGAGTTGGCCGAAACCTACTTCGCGCAGGTTGAGCGCAATATGCGCGAGAAGTTTGATGACTGTGGAGTCGGTGTCGCACATGCCGCTATGGTCGGTCATCTGAAAGTTCAGATGATGACGCTCATGCTACTCGTTCCCGAATCCAAGCAGTTCTTTATCAACAAGTTAGAAACCACAACCACCAAGTAACATCCTATGCAAGACGCACTCGAAACCCTACAGAATCAAGTACTTATCGAAACCCGCAATATGATTGCGGGGCTCGATCCCCTCAGCCTCACTTGCGAGCAACACACATTGCTTTTCATGCTTGCGCATGAGTGCAGTGCAATGTTGCAAGAAGCGCATGTCCTCAATCAGCAAGTGGCTAATGAGGAGGAACGTGAACGGGCGCAAGCACTTACGCACGAGCGGCAGGTGAGTTTCAGCGGCCCATTCTTTGACTTAGCTAACTGAGTGGAGCTAAACCCCTCAACCCGAAAGGGTTGGGGGCCAGGGCTACCCCTGGCCTGAGCTGTCAACAACTATTACGCTTGCAGCGTAAATTTTTTTGCTCTTTTTTATTGTTTAAAAACAAAACTGTGAGAGTATTCCTACATGAACGTTAACCCTCTGATCGACCTCATCAAGCAGAACTTCAGCGACCTCGACTCGTTGCGCCAGTTGCAAACTGCAATCGAGTGCATGATCGAAGAGCAAGAATATAAAGCAAATTGTGGTTGCATTTTTTGCTCTCTCAACTACAGTAAGAGCTTCTGTCAGGAACAAATCAGCGACATCCGTCAAATCAACAATCAAAAATAAATAGTATGAACATCACACGCACATCATGGGTATCGGGGGAAGTCAACACGCTTGACCTTCCCATCACGCAGGAACAACTCGACCTCTATGCAGCAGGCGCATTGCTGCAGGATGCGTTCCCCAACCTCAACCCCGATGAACGCGAGTTCATCAAATCGGGCATAACCGCTGAAGAGTGGGACTCACTCTTTGGTGGCCCAGAGGAAGAAGAGGGGGAGGAAATCGAGTAGCCTAAACGCCTCAACCCGAAGGAGTTGGGGCCAGGGCTACCCCTGGGCTCCTGTCAACAACTATTACGTCTCCGACGTAAAATATTTTGCAAATAATTGTTGCGCTCATTCTTTCCTGTGCTATCTTTCCATCCATGACAACTACATCAACGACAGTTCGCAGAACTCCACTCATCAACGGAACCTCGCTTAAAGGTTACATCTCAACCACATATAACCAGTTGGTTGCAGTGTTTGGCGCACCTGACAAGTACAACGATCCCGTCGATCCAACCGACAAAGTCAACATCGAATGGTGTCTCAAGTTCCCCAATGGTACGGTGGCAACCATCTATGCATGGAAGCGTGTACCGCAGAATCCAGATGTTGCGTTTGAGTGGAATGTCGGCGGCTACAAGCTCGACGCTTTGGAATGCGTTGACTATGAACTGTTTAAGAATGGCGTGACAAACCACTTGACAAGAACCTTTCGGTAGGACAGGGTTTTTTTGTTTCCCCTGTTGCGCATAGCGCAAGCCCCCTCTGCGTTTCTCCTTGTCGCAGAGGGGGTTCCAGGGCTACCCCTGGCCTGGGCGTCAACAACTATTACATCAAGGATGTAAATTTTTTTGCATTTTTTATTGCGCCATGTCTCAGCTTGGGCTAGGTTAATCGCATGAAATACACAGCCCAACAAGCATCCGACTACGTCAACTCATTGCCACTCAACGTTCAGGATTTACTCTCTGATGAGAGCATGAAAGCCCTTGAAAGGCACAGAGTTTTGACTCTCGATCCAGTTCAGAATCTTTACCATTTTGAAAATGGTTATGCTTTCATGTACTGGTTCAACAAAACAAAAGAATCATTCAGTTATGATATCTACTCAATTGATGAGCCCGAAATTAATCTCGTATCAAAGGACAATCTAATGCAGGTTGAATGCTGGCTCACTGCACATGAGGTGATGAATCGTGACGCTTACATCGCGCCGAATGCCGCTGAAAAAATGATTGCGGAAATTGTGGCAAAGTGCAATAATCCAGACGACCTGCAAAAAATCAAATCAGCAGTTGAATGCTTGCTAGAAGCCCTAAATTAATATGAATAAAAAACAAATCATTGAAGCCGCAAAAAGTCTCAGCATTGACGAGATTACCTATCTACAGATGGAACTTGCGAAACTAAAGAAAGTAAAGATTGATTCTCGCGAACGCTTGTCGCGAATTGTCAAGACGCATTCCATTATGATGGAGAGAAAATATACAGGCTACAGAAGGAGCGACATTCACCCCGTATGCTATACATAAAATGAAAACTTGGCTTAACGAAGAAGAAATAAAAGAGGGTCAAATATGGTCCTCTTGTGATGGAAGTTCTCACAAAGTTACGATTGTCAAAGTCAGTAATGGCTGGGTTCACTACTCATGGATTGAGAGGGAAAACGGAGAACTAAGGAATCACAAAAAAACAGTTTTTGCCTTTCAGGTGAGATACTATCTCCCATAAAGCAAAGCGTAACCGACACAACCCGAAAGGGTTGTGTCCAGGGGCACCCCTGGCCTGGCGCTGTCAAGCCTATTACGCTCAAGCGCAAATATTTTTGCGCTTGGCATGGTTCCTGAAGTGAAAATAAATGCTCAAAATCAAAAAAATCCGTTGCGTTTTGAAAACAGATGTGAGAGACTCTGTCTTGTAAGTTAACCATTAAACCTAATCAAAAATATGATCATTGCAAAAAACCTCGTCACTCGTGAACAACTCGCAACCGTCCGCACCCCAGAAGGTACGGACAGCTTCACGCCAATCAGTCACAGCTTCCTAGTGGAAGAAACGCTTTCCGCTTTGGATCGCGCTGGCTACAGCGTCACCGAAGAAAAGCACGCTCTGGGCCGTTTCGGTCAACGGTACTTCGGCGGCTTCCAGATCACTGGCCCCGATATCAACAGCGATTCACGCAAGCTCGTCTTGGGATTGCGCAACGCGCACGACAAGTCTTTTGCGGCTTCGATGTGCATCGGGAACCGCATGATCGTTTGCGAGAATCTTTGCTTCTCGTCTGACGTAAAGCTGGCTCGCCGCCACACCGTCAACATCATTCGCGACATCCCTCGCGTTCTGTCTGAAGGCATCGGTCGCCTTCTCTCGCATTGGACGGATATGGAAACCCGCATCAATCGGTATCAGAACACCGAAATTGGTTTTGATCGCGCATGCGAGCTTTCAGTTCAACTCGCTGAAGCTAAGGCGCTTCCCGCTCGCGATGTGTTCGCCGTCACGCAAGAGTTCAAGGCTCCCCGTCACCCTGAGTTCAACACGCCCACCTTGTGGAACCTGTACAACTCTGTGACGGAGAACCTGAAAGGCTCCGACCTGACCAAGCTCCCCGCTCGCACGATGGTCATGCAATCAATCTTCGATTCGATTGCGGGTCACGCATCAATCATTGAGCCCCAACTGATTGACGTTGAAGAGCTTGCGGGTGCTGAAGCGTAAGCCCTTCGGGGGGAGCGGGTAACACCGCTCCCAACCCACCCCCCGCTATGCGGGGGGCCAGGGCTACCCCTGGCTGGGCTGTCAACAACTATTACGCACAGGTGCGTAATTTTTTTTAATTAAAATTGTTGCACGCATGAGAGCTTTTGCTATGCTTCTCACATGCAAACAAACATTGGAAACACCAACATCACCATCAAAGTCAAACACGCTCACGTTGAGAGAGTCAAGAGAGCAATCAAAAAGGGAGAAAGATTGATTCTTTGGAATCATGTCTCCTACTTCGTTCCCACTAATGTTCACCTCGAAAGGTGGAAAGATGGGATGGATCACAGCGTTCTACTTAACCATAAAACAGATCGCAGGCTTCCTCAAGAAGTTTCCCTTACAGGTAATGAGTTTGAATTCTCCCTTGGTGGTGGAGACTTCTCTATAGAAATCGACGAAGCAGAAGTAGTCGCACATTAATTTCCATACGTCGTGAAAAGACCCTTCAATCCAGAGTTCTACGACATTCAAATCACTGTCTGTCCCATTTATCTAACCAAACAAAAGCAAGCGCTTTATGCTATCATGGATCAGAAGCATGTTGAATGGACGGATGAAATGCGAGAAGGTTTAGATGGTCTGCTTAATTTGCTTGACTACATTGAAGACCAAGTCATGTTTAGAGACGATGACTAAACTTTAAATTGGCATGACCCCCACCCATCGGGTGGGGGCCAGGGCCACCCCTGGCTGGACTGTCAACAACTATTACGTCCAAGGACGTAAATATTTTTGAAATAAATGTTGCGCATTCGTTTGCTCTGTATATGCTTCTCACATGAACAAAAGCACTATTGAAGAGTTGACCCCGTTGGTAAACCAGTTCTGTGAAATGCTTTACGCATTCCACAGGGCTACGCAAGAAGCTGTTGGCGACGCAATGTCAACTAGCGAGATGAAAAAGATTCTTGAACTCCAAGCCTACACCCTCAGAAATACTTTCCAGACTTTGGGATTTGGTATTGACATCATGAGGGATGAGATTATGCTCAAAACATGGACTCCAAAAAGAAACAACTAAAGGTTGATGGAGTAACCTATCAAAAAACTTTACGATGGGGCAACAGAATGTTGCGAGTCGTACAACCAAGCAAAAAACAATACAAGCGACATGCAAAACACAAAAAGCAAGAAAGTTAAGATGCAGTTGGTCGGCCTCGATGGCAACGCATTCGTAATCATGGGAACGTGGAGAAGTAATGCGCTTCGCCAAGGCTGGTCGCAAGAAGAAGTTCGTGCGGTTCTGGAAGAAGCGCAAAGCGGAGACTACGATCATCTGCTCGCAACCATTGCGATGAACACCACAGAACCAGATGCCCCAAGATATTGGGATGAGGAAGACGACGACGACTTCAACGACGACGACAACAACGACGACAACGAAGACGAAGACGGCAATCAAGTTGATCTTTCACGTTAATAATACATGAAAACATGGATTGCTAAATGGCCAGATGGAACAATCTCTATCGTAAGGGCAAAGAATAAAGAAGAAGCATTTTGGATTTTTGATCGCGAAGGTTCTCCTAGTTATGCTAATATATATCAAATAACAAGCGAGAGATTTCACATCATGGCAAGCGCAGAAAAAAAAGAATGGCATAAAGAGCCCGAAATAAGTTTCTCTTTTGGCGAAGGAACTTCTAAAAGAAAAGTCAAACTTCAAATGGTATTATGATTGGCAAACGCATCATCAACACAACAAACGGAAAATTCTTTTCGATTAAATACAAAAACAAAAAAGGTGAAACAAACACCTACACCGTTCGCACTGGCGTAAAGAAAGGAACAAAAGGTGGAACTAATCACTGCCCACCTGAAGCTGTCACGCTGTATGTAGTCGCAAAGAATGGCAAAGTAGAACAACCGCATTTCGGAATGTTCTATCTGGATGGCATTCTGGATAATTCCATTCTTCCAAATAGATGGTTGTCTTAACTAGGTTTTAGTTTACTGACAACAACCGCTATCGGGAAGCTGACCCCCACCCATCGGGTGGGGGCCAGGGGTGGCCCTGGCTCAAGCTGTCAAGAACTATTACGCCCAAGGGCGTAAATATTTTGAGAAATAATTGTTGCGCCACCAATTCATGATGCTATTCTTCTCTCATGCAAAAAATACTCACCGTTGCTAATTACAAAACACTCAAGGGTAGATCCTTCGGGTACGAAACATTCGGCATCCACTTTGCACCCGCTAGTCTTAGCGGGTATGAGGTTTGCCAAGGCAGATCAAAAGGTTGCACCCAATCATGTCTCAACTTGGCTGGCATGGGTGTGATGGTTCAGCCTCAGCGAATCGAAAAAACAAAAAGCTTCTTTGAGCAGCAGTCCCTGTTCATGGATAACCTAATGAAAGAAATTGAGGCAGGAATCAAATCAGCCGCAAAAAAAAGTTTGCAAGCTGTGTTTCGTCTCAACTTAACTTCTGACATTAGATGGGAAGACATCTTCCACAAAGGCAAAAACATTTTCCAACATTTTCCAGATGTGCAGTTCTATGACTACACAAAACTTTTTGATCGTGTTTTTGATCGTGCTACTGGCAATTCAGGCATGAAGATTCCCAACTATCACTTGACATTCTCTCGCTCTGAAACACAACGAAATCAATTGCTTTGTGATTCAGCTTTGAATCAAGGGGTGAATGTCGCCGCAGTTTTTTCAACTAAGAAGGGATTTGACTTGCCAACAGAATACAAAGGTGTTAAGATCATCGACGGAGATGAGAACGATCTTCGCTTCTTAGATCCAAAAAAATGTTTTGTTGGACTTCGTGCCAAAGGCCCAGCAAAGAAAGATGTTTCGGGTTTTGTAATTCATGTTTAATATGGACTTACTAATCGTCGCCCTTGTCGTTCTATGTCTAAAATTCAAAAAATAAATATGCAACCATACACACTAATCGAAGACGACACTTCCTTTCAGGAAGAAGTAATGATCAACAAAGAATCGGAGCAAACACCTGAAGAACAAGCCCTTACACATTTGGGCTTTCGTGTAGAACCGAAAAGTTCATCCGATGAGATTCGCGAATACTTTATCGTAGATAAAGATGATGGTGTGCAGATTCATTCATTCAAAGATTATTCTTACGATAATGCTTGCGTCTTCGCTTTGACTGTACTAGGATATTCCTTGTATGAAGGTGAGGCAGAGTTAAACTTTCTTCCAGCAGATAATATTCTTGCTTTTGAGTTGTAGGCTTTCGGGGATGTAGCTCAATGGTTAGAGCAGGCGACTCATAATCGCTTGGTTGGGGGTTCAAATCCCTCCGTCCCCACTTTCTTTTTCTTTCGGCTAGGTGGTGAAATGGCAGACACAACAGACTTAAAATCTGTTGCCCAGTAGGGCGTGCGGGTTCGAGTCCCGCCCTAGCTACCACCTCAGAATGAGGTGGTTACGTTCCAGGGCCACCCCTGGTTAAACTGTCAATAACTATTACGCACTTTGTGCGTAATTTTTATGGAAATAATTGTTGTGCCACCATGATTCTGTGATAGAGTTCTAAACATGAACAACCCATTAAAAGCAGAACCAAAACTAATCGACAGAACAGATCTGTTAGATATTCTTTGCGAGTGTTGGGGATTCGCATTGAATGGATATGGAGTGATCTATTCTTACTGTGATGAGATTGAAACAATGGAAGATGAATTTAGTTTGTTTTCCGCTAATGATGGTCACGAAATTCGTTTTAAGTTTGACAATTGTGAAGCAAAGGTCTATGCTGATGGTCTAATTGAACTCACTTCAAAACTAAAACAAAAATTTAAATTCCTTGTCCTGCAGGAAATGAGGGTCAAGGAGTTTGTTGAAAAACGTTGGGATTAATACTATGCTCACTCCAGAAGATATTACAAAAGCACTCGAAATCTGCAAACATTGCTTGACAGATACAGAGTTACGAGATAAAGTCTCATTCGAATTAAACATTGAAGAGTCCTTACTAATTGAACTAAAAGAAAAACTCCAAACATACTTGCAACCATGATCTCAGAAACAGCACAATCACAAGTCCAGCTTGACAATCCATCTGTTTGTTTTCCATTTATTCATATGAATGGGAATAGCGGCAAAGCATTAGGTGGACAATACTTCGATGCACTTCTTGCGTTAGAAAAATTTTCTGAAAAGTTCTTTGCAGTTGAATTCCACAAGCGTGATTACTATCCGAAGGGTGATGAGAGTTGGAACTTAGCAGTCGCCCAAAGAGACGAAGTCAAACAAAAGATAATTGACATTAAAAAACACTTAGAGCTTCATGCAGCTCACTGTTTCGAAGCGGCAAGATAATTTTTCTGCGGTTAGGTGCGTGTCATCCATCCTCCCCCGCATGGGTGTGCGGGGGAGGCTCTGGCACAAGAGGACAAGTAGCTCAATGGTAGAGCAGCGCCCTTTTAAGGCGTTGGTTATGAGTTCGAGTCTCATCTTGTCCACTACCCAGCCAGGGGTGCCCCTGGGGCTAACTGTCAAGTGTTATTACGCACCAGTGCGTAAATATTTTTGAGAAAAGTGTTGCGCTTTCCCTAATACTGTATATCATGTATCGCGTATGGAAAAAACATTGCCCGAACTCGTTGAAATCTTGAAAAGTCGTGGTCTTGAGTATGCCGTTTACAACTGGACTGCTCAAGATCGTTTCTCTGAATGGTTTGACCCTAAAGTGTACTTTACGCTTGGAGACAAATTTGTTTCCAGTAAAGAAATCGTTGAAGACTATCAAGATGCAGTCGCTGATCTTGTAAGAGAACATTATCCAAAGTTCGATCATTTTCTTGGCACCTATGGTGAGGTGTATGTTTATCCTTCAGGCAAGATCTCTATTGTCTTGACAGAAAGAGTTTATGGTGAAGAATATCATCGTAAAGAAGTCGATCTTTTGAGTACCCATAGCTCAGTTGGATAGAGCAACGGATTTCTAATCCGTTGGTCGCAGGTTCGAACCCTGCTGGGTACGCCACTTTTAATTGCATAAAATATGACATACAGACAACTAATAAAAGAACTGGGCCGTTTAACGGCAGATCAACTCGATAGCAACATCATTGTTGAAGTTCAAGATTGGTTCCACAATGTGGTTGACATTAAGATTGCTAGTGGAAAAGGCCAATATCTTTACAAAGATGAAGTTTTCTTTACAATTGACGGTGAACCATTAAGCGAAAAAGAGGAGGAAGAATAATGAAATTGCATGACATTGAAATCACAGTTTGCCCCAAACTTCTAGGCGAACAAAAACAAACATTGCTTGCGGTAATTGAATTACTTGCAGAGCGCAAGAATACAAGTGGCATTTTTATAGATCATCTTGATGGTCTGCTTAATTTGCTTGACTACATTGAAGACGAGATTAAATATAGAGACGATGACTAATATGATTGCTGAAGTAAATACATTGTTCAAAGACATCTCTGCTCAGATCAAACTCCAGTATCCCATCCTAGAAGGGTGGGAAATCAAATGGAACAAAAGACTGAGGACTGTAATGGGCAGAGCGACGAGAACCGCTAATGGAAAGAAACAAATTGAATTATCCACTCACATAATACACATAAACAAGAATAGCCCGAACTTCTTACAAAAAGCAAAAGAAACTATTCTACACGAATGGGCTCACGCTTTAGATTGGGAGTTCAATAAAGGTTGGGGACATGGGGCTACTTGGAAGTCTTGGATGAAGAAGCTGGGAATACCTGTCGAGAGATGCTACGACAGCAGCAAGTGGCTCTGCGTACCAAAGAACGCAAAGTGGGCAATCAGAAACGTCGCAAG
>Ga0129333_10006812_pt1 | contig 10814 bp, 19 predicted proteins | sample CPB6_08_DNA_FD_94474 | JGI IMG/M metagenome (GOLD analysis project Ga0129333, IMG submission 94474) | Freshwater to marine salinity gradient microbial communities from Chesapeake Bay, USA - CPBay_Sum_0.6_0.8_DNA | ecosystem: Environmental > Aquatic > Marine > Coastal | place: USA: Chesapeake...
CATTTCGATCCTGTTTCCGTCCATTGATTTTCAATTAAAAAATCAATTACAAAATCCATATAGTCTTGTAAATGATGACCTATAGATCCATTTATTTTTTCAACTGTTGATATTTCCTGCAAAATGCAGTTGTTTATTTTACTAAAATAATTTTTATTCCAAACACTAAGATTATAGTATTCTTCATATGACGGCCAGTCTGACCCTCTAAATGTATCGAAATTCTTTTTATCTAAAAGTAAAGTTCCTTTTGAATTGATATAACTTTGATTCATTGCCTGTGAATTAACGCATATATTATGTTTATTCAAAAGTAAAATATTGTGTAATAAAAAAAATCCACCGCTGCCGCCCGTGTAAAAGATATTTACATCATTATCAAACATGTTTACAATCGGCAACTATTTCATAAATTTCACGCCAATTTTTTACGATTGGAAATTTAACATCGGCATCCATGTTATGCCCGTGTTCCATTAATAAACTATTAAGACCTAAATCATACCCAACTTGAGCGTTAATAATTTTATCTTCAATCCAATAGTAACCACTGTCTCTGTATGGTTCTAGTGCATGATCTTTGTCTGCGCCTGTTTCTAAAAACACAAATTTTTCAAATGCTGTTGTACCAAAAAGTTTTCTTAGATTCATTTTTCTAAGTTCTTGAGCATTTTCATCTGTGGTCAATGAAGTAATACAGTGAAATATAAAACCATGTTCTTCGTGCAATCGTTTAACATAGTACATGGCATCACGAAGAGGAGGTAGAAAACCCATGTGAGCAGATTCATTAAATATTTTAATGAGTTTTCGGCCTTGATCGTGGTCAATTCCATATCTGGTTCCTATATTATATTTTAAGTTTCCTCCATCTACTTTATTAAATCCGTGTTGCTGCATCCACACATCAAAACTATACTCCCAGTCTAACAAGACGCCATCACAATCAACTAATATAATTTTTTTATTCATCATTTTTGAAAATCCACCCTTTAATTTATACAAGGTACTCCTAAACTGGAATATTATCTTCTTTGTTGAAGTCTTTGAACAACACCAATTGTTGCTTCAAGTTGATTTTCAAGTCTGTTTAGTTTTCTACGAAGAAACGCTATCTCCATAGCTTGATCTGTATTTGTTTGAGCTAATTTAGTAAACTGTTCACGCCAAGATTTCATTTCTTTTTCGTGTCCTAACAATGTAGGCCTTGGGGGCGCATTGGGATCAACGACCTTCTTTTTCTTGGGTTTAAACATTCCTGGGATCATATAATATTTATTTTTGATTGAAATCAAATCCTAAATAATCACTGTGATGAATATTGCGTCTCAGATCTAATTTATTGATGTTATCCACAAAAATTTTTCGATTACCTATTTCTTTTATTTCTTTTTGAATTTGTTTTATTTTTGATTTAAATTCTACATCATTTGAATAAAATTTATTTTCAGTTAAAAACTCTGTTACAGCATCTAATGCTAAAGATTTAAAATTTTTTGGAATATTTTTAAGCACTAACCAATTTGGTTCTTGTAATATGTGCAAGTTCCAAGTTTTAGGAATATCTTGTAATTTTTTTAAATCTGCTAATCCAAAAACAGATACTGCATCTACTACAGTATTAAAATGTATGATAGCATTTTTTGTTAGCAATAAATTTAAATTATTGTAAAATTTATCCCATAAAATCGGATATCTATGATATTCATTTACTTTTTTGTATGCATCAATTGATATCATAAATGAAATGTTATCAATTTGACTTATAGTGTCTAAAAATCTGTCAGGTAGACTGCTTAAATTTGTGTTTATAATAACTTCAATTTCTGGGTAATACGCTGCAATTGTTTCTAATAAATCTATATATTTTTTTATTATTAATGGTTCGCCGCCTGCAAAATAAATTTTTTTAATGCCCAACAGATTTAGATCGATTTTTGTTTCTTTGTTTACTATAGGTATTTTGAGTTCCTTGGCCCATAAGCTACTAGCATCTGCATTACAAGAAATACAAGCTAAGTTACATTTATTATCAAATCTTAAATCATAAAATGTTAATTTTAGTTCAGGGCATTCTGTAGTGTCAAAATGTCTTTTAATATCTTGATCTTGTAGCCATCTTGAACTTTCTTTTTGTCGAGGACTTATCACTTTATGTGATTCTAATTTATAACAATAACTACAATCTTCTACTTTTCTACCCTGCCATATTTCTTGTCGCAAAATTTTAGTGCTTTCTTCCGACTCTAAAGTTTTATTTGCATAACAACAAAATCTTTTTTGGCCTTTGATATCAACATGCTGCTCGATCCAAGGCAAAACACAAAAAGTATCACCAAATTTTAATCTTGAATTCAAGATTGAATTCCCGCCAGTTCAGTAATAGTAGCACTTAAATTAATTTCTGGATCCGCACATTGACTGTGCCATACAATGCCTTTACGAATAATCATAATAGCTTCATCTCGGCCTTCTTCAGTAGCTGACCATAAATCTAGATTATCATACATCCATCGAAAAATTTCTTCCATTTCTTCAGGCCTGGCCTGTTCGCACAATAGTTTTCTTGCTTCGCGGATTCGGCGTTGTTTGAACAAGTCTACCATGGTCAATCTGTAATCTGCAGTACTGTTCTGTTCTTCTCGGGGACTGATCAGTTTGCCAGTATTGCTGTTTTGCTGTACTAGTTTTAAACAATTACGAAGATCTGGGTAAGTGGCTTTGACATAGCTGTCTAAGGTGTCTAAATCAAACTCTATATTTTCAGTCATTAACACCGTTGCTACTCGAGCAGTGAACTCTGTTGGATCAGTTTTATTAATTTGTAAATCTACACAACGGCTCTTAATAGGAGTAATGATTTTGTGTACTAAGTTACAAGTTAAAATAAATCTAGCCTGTGCTTGATAAGTTTCCATGAGTCCACGCAGCAGGCCTTGTGCGTTTGGACTCAAGTAATCTGCTTCGTCCAGTAGCACTATTTTAAGATGTCCAAATGGCAAAGTACTGACAAATCCTTCAATTTTAGTTTTAAGAAAGTCTACACCGTTGTCTCGACTGGCGTTTACTTGTAAAAAGTCAAAGTTGTCTATGCCTAGTTGATTTACTAACACCTTGGCTAATGTAGTTTTACCTGTACCCGCAGGTCCATGTAACAGTAGATGCGGACAAGCGCCTTCTTCGATCCAGCTCTGTACTTGTTCCTTCACTGATTGATCAGTGAACACATATTCATCAACTGTTTTGGGCCTATACAACTCCGTCCATAACTCTCGCATACTCTATCCTTTTTTGATTTAATACTAATACTACGTTATATATTTGATTTTTAAAGTGTTCTTTCATATGTTTTTCAATCCAATACGACTATAACCTAATTTGTGTTTTGTTTCTCTTCGAGACTCTTGAAGTTCTTTATTGTATTCTTCAATGATTAATTTTGCAAATTTTTCGGCATTGTCCACGCTGATCCATTTGCCGCTGGTATCTGTACCTACTTGTTCTATCAGTTTTTTAATTTGTTCGTTCATTAATATCTACTTCCTGGTTGGCCAGGATCATTGCTATTGGTACAAGCAAAGCTATGATCGGTTGCATGTGGACAGCGTTTGTTTCCGCACATAGGACAAACAATCATCCTGGTCATTACATACGGAAAGTGAGACCCTGGTTCGGTATAATTCTTGTTGCAATTATAGCAATAACAATCTGGTTTTCCTGCAGTTTTACTTTTGCTGCCAAAAATTAAGTCCCAATTGTCGCTGAAAGTTTTTTGATCAACACTGAATGGTCTAGGTGCTGATCCTTTTCCCCCGGAATTTTCAGTCATTTTATTTCTAGACGACCACTTTTAAGTTCTTCTTTGATTATGTTTTTAAGTCTTGTTTTCCATAACAAAGCTTGTTGTTCTTCATCAAATTCAGGACTTAATGGTATGTTGTGGTCGTTGGGTTCAACCCAAACATAAACATCATCGTATTCGTTGTATATTAGGATCATTGTACAAACTGCTATGTTTTTGTGCTTCTGCTTCGGCCACTCGTTTACGCAAACTACTGCTGCTAAAACTGTGATCGCGCTTATTGTAAACTATATCAATACCTCTGTCAAGACAAATGTTACGCCCTGTAAAATCTTTGTGCTCGTATTCAATGCCCAAAATTCTTACATCAATTGGCAAGGTTAGTAAAATATCTTCCAGATCTTTTTCAGTCTGATACACTACGATTTCATCAACATATCTAGTGGCATTTAATTGTATTTGCCTTTCAACAATACTTTGTACTGGTGGATTTTTTGTGTCAGGTCTATCAATAGTAGGATCAGTCTGAAGCCCTGCAATTAAATAATCGCAATGGTTTTTACATTCACTTAACATGGCTACATGCCCAGCATGTAATAAATCAAATGTGCTAAAAGTTATTCCAATCCGCAGACCTTTGTCTTTAAGTTCTCTTACTTTATTGAATATCATTAAAACATTTCCTCTGCAATGCCTAGTAATTCGGCTGCTATAAACAATATACCCGCAGCCAGTAAATCACCCTGAATAAGCCTCCAAGCGGCAATAATTCTAATACCACTTTTTATTAAACTGATTCTAAAATGCCATTTACTAGGATCTTTTGGTTGAATTTCCACTGATCCACTCCTTTATAGTACGGAATAAATTTAAAAATCTAAACGAGTGTGAATTTATTATAGGTGGATGATGCGGACAACGACCTTGATTGTAATCACAGGTTACACTATAATCTTTATTACAAACATTACACCGCATTGATAAGATCCTTAAGTTTTAAAAATTCTTGTTGTGTTAAAAATAGCTGATATTTGGTTTGTTCTGCAGCAGGTTCTTTGGCATTACTAAAAGTAGTGCTAAACTTTAAAGCATAACAACCTTGGTGGCTTTCAATTGACAGCCTTTTAATTTCAAGAAAGGTGCAGAAACTATCTTGATTAATTATTGCTTGTTTTGTCATTTAATATTTTCCAAGTTTTTTTCTTTTCTAACTCATTTATAAAGTTAGATTCGGTATCGCCAAAGGTATATGCTTTTGATATTAGTTCATGTAATAAGAATTCAATTTCTAATAGATCTTTTTTTATGGCCCAGGCTGAAAAACCGTCATTCAATGGGTTATTTAATTCCCCCGACATTCTCATCAACTGCCGTTCTATATCGGCTTTGTCCCATGAAATTTTAAAACCCATTTGATATCTATTATTTGTCTGTGTCAGATTTCTTTTTTAAAATCCACGATCCTAGAGAGTCTTGACTCCATGCTATAGTGTCGCCTGCTGCCCATCCTGCTGCAATTAACAAATCCATAGGAAAAGTAAACAACAGTTCACCTGGCGTTTCTGGATCTTCTTCAAGTTGAACCGTCCAGATTTTTTTATTCTCCATAGTATTCTCTTGATCGTCTTTCGGCATGAAGTGCTGTACTAATAGTATCAATTGAATTAGGTTCTTCGTCGGAAACCATCATAATCGCCGCAGCGTCTATTCTACGCACAGTGAATTGTTTACCTTCTATTTCAACTTCAATACCTCTAGTCCAACGACCGTGTTCTACTAGAATCCACTGGCCAGGTTTTACATCTTGTTGAGTAGGGCCAACTGCGTACACGCGACACCAACGAGGTCTAATACCGTCAGTTTTTCCGTCATCGCCCATTAAGATAATACCACTGGTCAGTGTTCTTTGGCCAAAATTCATGTCTGTGGCTAGAACATGGTCGTTTAATGGAATTAATTTCTTTACTTTGTTAGCAAATTTATAGCCTATTTTTTGATCATAAGGATTTTCGATTGGCATTATTTTCCTCGTCGTAATTGATTTAAGTTAACTGGTGGCCTGTGTTGATATTGTTCATGCATTCTTTGGTTGCGACCTTTGACCACTGATCCATCTGCGGCCACAATATCACCGCGAGCGTTGGCATTCATGTTGCCTACAGCTTTTGTATTTTCGTGCATTAATCTCAATTGATCTAAATTAACAGTTTTTCCAAATGCTGTTCTATATATTCCGTTTGGCATGTTATTATCCTTTACACTTATTTAAGGAATTCTTCGATGTCTAACTGATAATATATTGAATCAATTTTGTGTACACCAATTAAGTACAAAACATAACTGGCCACACTTGATCCTCGACCAACACCCCATACTATATTATTCTTTCTCATGTTGTCTACTAGATATTTCATAAACTTTAGTAGATCAAATAAGTTACGATCCTGATACATAATTAATTCTTGACCAACTCGCTGTAGTTGTTCTTCTGTTGTGCATTGATCCAACAACCACGCTGCAATGTCAAATTTTTTATATTCATCGGGCATGGTCCATTGAGTTTGATGTTGATGATCGAAATCTTCAATGTTTGCATAGTCTACTGGATGATATTCAGTTAGTTTGTCTAATTCTGCATGTAAAGTTTTAACAGCACTGTTATACAACGAAGGGTCTCGTACTCGAAATCTAGTCAAGTCTAGATTTGGATTTGTGTATAACAAATCGAATAAGTCATGCTCATCGACAATTAATTCGCCGTAATTGTTATATTTCACTTTATATCGATTATTTTATCAAACTTGTCGTTTTTCTTGAGAATTTCTTCTAATTCTTTTTGCCGTCTGCGATTAATTTCTTGAGTGTAATCATCTAGGATCATTTGCAGTTGATTTATCAGTGAGCCGTTATTCATTCTGTAAGCAGCATTCAATTTTGTCATAAGTTCGCTGTGTTTTTTAGTTAACTCAGCATCACTGGTCTGAGACAAATCCGGAGTAAATGGATGCATTATGCTCGATCCTTTTGTTCTGTGCCTAACAATTTTTCCAACATTTCTCTTGCAGCAAAAATTTTACCACAAGCCATTAATTGCAAAACTTTTGTTAGTTCTTGGTAAATCTCGTCACTCATAACAGATGAGTATAGTATACAGAATTAATTTCAAATAATCAAATTAATTTTAACCAACTCTATACCAAGCATCGGTACTAGATTCATAAACCCAAGTGGCACCAAAACTTGTATTAGCAGTGGTAAATGCACCATTTACAGTCTGAGAACCAGAACCGCTTTGAGTTAATGCTGTTACTGTATTTGCAAAACCAATTTGGATGGCTTGGCCATTCATTGGTGTTGCCGGCATAATAATTGTGTGGGTGGCAATTGTGCCAACACCTGCTCCTGTTCGTAATAGTGCAAACCCGATATTACTGAAAATTTGAGTGCTACCACCATTGGTCATAGTAGCATTTTGCACCCCATAAGTGGTACCCCCGCACATGTCAGTCATGCCAGTAACTGTAAGATTGCCCACATTAGCATTACCACTTACACTTAAAGAAGTTTGAGTGCCTAGTAAAGTAATTCCAGTTTGTACTGCTGTAAGAACATTACCATAGATGCCAGTGTTAGCAATTAAATTACCTGCAGTTACATTACCAGTATAGGTAGCATTAGTGCCGCTGGTAATTACACTGTCTACAATAACATTGTTTGCGTAAATATTACCTTTAACTACTCCGCCTACATTAGCCACCGTAATTGTTACACCTGCTACCGCAGTGTTGCTGACCACTGTATAAAAGTTTACATTACCCTGAAATTCATTTTGATTTCTGGTAAGTTCTGTAATTGACCAAGTTGTGCCGCCATTGGTTGTAGTTAGTTGAAATACATAATATCCTGTATTGGCAAATCTGGTTACTTGACCAGATTGTCTGTCAATAGTTGAAATATTCTGACTAACACTGGCCGGCCATGTTACAGTATAGGCAGTATTAGGAACGACAACTGCCAGTCTAATTGTAATAGCCTGATCAGTAATAGTATTGAAGTTGCTAAAACTTACAGTTAAGCTAGCGCCGAGATTAACTAATTGGTAACTTCCATTATAAAAATTATAAGTTAAACTTCCGCTAGTGACTGTGCCATGATCAAATACTACTTCCCTAAGTCCAGATAAAGCTGCATTAGCCAAAACACTACCAGACAAATTACTGGTTTGCCCGGCTTGCACTGTATTGGCTTGTAATGCGGAAATTTCTGTAGCTGCATATTGGAAGTTAGTCTTGATATTTTGGAAATTATCACGAAAACCTTGGCTGCTGTTGTCTTGTCCAGCTACTGGAAAAGTTGCATCTATATTGGTATAATTAATACTGCTGGTCATTTAGGGCAAAACTCCGATTTGTGGGTACTTCAGATATTTATCTCCTGTTGTCGGTGTGGTATATATATCTCTTGCGGTATGACTATAACTAACATTAGAAACTGTGCTTAAACTATTGCTGTATAATTCCACATTTGTGTCGCTGTGAATATTAGCCACAGTTCCCAATCGCACATTAGTGTTGACAACAATAGTGTCGTTTAAATGCAATTCTGTAAGGAACAGAGTAGTAGTTCCGTCCGCGGTAAATGCAACATTAGTTAAATTTGAACTAACCGGCGCACTAATGGTTAAAATGGCATTGCTTCTGATGCTGGTTATAGTACCAATGCTGTTACCTGTGTAATATAACTGTTTACCCACAGTTAATTCAGTGTTAAAAGCGGTACCAATACCAGTTACTGTTGTACTATCAACATTGGCGGTTATCAGTCCTGTACCTGTAATGTTTGTAACAATACCTTGAATATATTTACTATTAGTGTTTGCTGTAATATTACCTGAAGCAATTACGAAATTATTGATTATAAACACATTGGTATCATAAGTAAAGCTGTTTGCTGAGACATTACTGTTAGCATTAGCAGTTAATAAAAGAACGCTAGCATTGCTTACTGTGTTTACTGTGCCTAGTGTGATATTGTTTACGAAAATTGTTTTACCTGGATACAGCTCACTGGTAAACGCAGTACCTGTGCCAATAACTATATTACTGCTAGTATTAGATGTAATTGTGCCTGTACCTGTGGCATTATTTTTTTCAAAATTTTCACTCAAAACGCTGTCATATTCGTATCTATCAATAGTGAAATTAATTAATCCAAATTCTTCAATGACTGTGCTCAGTCTATATGCAACTTCTTGCGACTTGTTTGGTTGAGTGTAACAAATTACGAATGCTCGTGTAAATCCTAATACAGTTCCGTCAGACTGAGTACTGGTCATCCATGCAGGTAAAATACTTCTATTTTCATACCCTATATTATCTCCTATTCTTTGATACATGTTAGGAAAACTATTGGGATATACTGTAGTAATACCGCTGTTATTTAATGGCCAACTAATTGCAAGATTTGGTCCTAGTCCTTGGTCATTGACCACACTGTCAATAAGTTCTAAATAAACAACCTCGTATATTGTATTAAGATCCGCATCTTGGGCCCGTGCGGTTTTTACATTGCCAAATTGCAGTGTTTTCCAGTAGTGATTTAAAGTCATCGCAGACACATACTCTGCTATTTGTTTTGGATTCAAACCTGTTTGCAGTAAAACTCTACGCAAAGAATTGACACCAAACCATGGATCCCACGGTCTGTAAATATAGCTGTTTGGTATTATATCGGAGTTGTTTATAATGCCATAGAATATGTCTCTTTGAGCTCTTGTTGGCAGTAGTTGACAATATAGATTTTCGTAAGGTTGATTGTCTCGTTTATACACTGTTAGTGTAAATGTTTTTTCGTCATACACATAGTTGTCTGAATCATTGACAGACACTGTGAATGTATATTTTTGATCCCATGTAGTCAGTCCGTCATCGAAAGTAACAGTTCCTCCATCTAAACCAAAAGTTTCAAAACTTACTCTACCAGTTATAGTACCATCTTTTTGTAGTTCTAACCCAATTGGAAGACCACCTGTAGTAATTAAACTATACTGTAAAAAGCGGTTACTGGGAGTAGTAGCACTAATATACAAATCACTGATAGCGCCAGTATAGATTATACCAAGTTCAGAATCTGTTTGCCATGTTACAGTGTCTGAAATTTGACCTAGTACTTTTAAGCTGAAGTTTTTAGTTTCGCTGGTATAGCTTGGATTTCCAGTTTTATAAACCCTAATACCGAAATTATATGTAATACTGCCCAGCACACCAAACGGAACTAACCCCGAAATCCAACCACTAGTAGCGTTCAATGTTAATCCTGTTGGCAAAGCACCAGTGGTAATTTCATATGTAATAGCATCTGCGTCATAGTCTTCTGCTTCAATTTGATAAGCAAATCTTGTGTTCTGTCTTATTGAACCTAAACTTCCAGCTTCAGTGTAAATTACTGGACTGTAAAGTGTAGTATCATCTGCAGTAATATACGAACTATCCACTGTGGTTGTATCATTATCTGCTGTAAGACTTTGTCTAGAAATTACATAAATCGTGTAAATTTGAGTATCAAAATTTACTCCATCGGCAACTTGAACTGTAAATTGAAAGTTTCTGTCAACATTGATACCACTAAAATCAAAACCGTAAAGATCAAATGGACTTACATCATAACCCTGTCCTTGTGTGGTTTGATCACTGGTTACAGGTCTTATATAGCCGCTTATTCTTCCATTACTAGATAAAGTTAATCCCTCTGGTAAAGCTCCATCTATTATACTAAAAACAGGAGTAAGTAAATTATTTGGCTCTATAGATTCTAACTGTATATCAACATAAGTTCCATCTATGTAAGTGCCTAAATCACTGTTTGTAGGGATAATAATAGGTGGGGTCAGGCCTGCTACCGTCAAAGTAAATGTTCTATCTGCTACCTGATTTTGAATATTTTTAATTCTTACTGTAAAAGTACTGGTTGTTACTTTGCTTACAGGTAAAGGAACACCGCGTATTTGTCCTAG
>Ga0129333_10006813_pt1 | contig 10814 bp, 15 predicted proteins | sample CPB6_08_DNA_FD_94474 | JGI IMG/M metagenome (GOLD analysis project Ga0129333, IMG submission 94474) | Freshwater to marine salinity gradient microbial communities from Chesapeake Bay, USA - CPBay_Sum_0.6_0.8_DNA | ecosystem: Environmental > Aquatic > Marine > Coastal | place: USA: Chesapeake...
AAAGAATGGCTTCTTTAAAATAAATTCTGTAGCAACAAGGGTTTTCTGTTCTATAATTTGTTTGTTTATATCTTTTCCAGTTATACCTGTTTTTGTTTTGCCACCTTTAGCGCTTTTTGATCCAGATGGAACTCTAGGAAATTTTGTAGGAGCAGAATCAACACCTGCAACTGCATATAGATCTATATGTTTATCCATCATTTCCATATAAATTTGGTCTATTTGTGATGCAACTGGTTTACCAGCTTCGCCAGTTTCCATTGTTTCATAATCATCAAGCGTTTTTGCTTGTTGCTTATCGGCGTAAACATCAGTTGCAGCTTCTAATATTTTTCTTAAGTTGACTTCATTATTGTCGTAAGCTTCAACTTTTTTACCCTTATTGGCATTAATAATATCGACAGCCTCTTGATATTTGCCAGAAGAGCCACCAACATTCATCATGCGGTAACCAACTTCTTTTTCAGCAGCTTTATTAGTTGAAACTTTAACGTGATCTGGTTTGATTTTAGGAAATACTGCTTTTATTATTCCTTGCTTTCTTATTTTTTTAGATTCGTTTGTTCTCTTACTGACTAATTCGTCTGTATCTTCTAAATATTCAACACCAAAATCAAAGTATGTAGTCAAAACTTTTTTAGCTTCTCTGCCAGTTATTATATTTTTGATTCCAAATGGATCTTTAGAGATTCTCTTTATTTTTTCCTCTGGCACATCTAGTGCTTTTAGCATACCAATTAAATCTGGATCTTCTTTAGAAAGATATTCTTGAAATTTTCCTAAATCATCGGGTGTGCCATCTGATGATACAAGACTGATTATATAATCTGTTTCTGGGTTTAAGTCTATATTTTTATTAATTTTTAATTTTTCTGAACCAGTAATTTTTTTTAAAATTGTGTCATATGATACTAAATTGAAATAATTCGCATAATAATTATATTTGCCTTTATTTACTCCTTTAAATATATCATCAAGTGAAGCAAGAGTGTTATCAAAATCAAATATTCTTATAGTTCCGCCATTTTCTTCACCCTTTTCTGCTTCCTTAATAGCAAAACGGCGGAAGCCTTCAAATAGAACTTTTGTTTCTTTTATAGAATTAGCCATTATTATATATTCCTATTAGCAATCTTCACAGAGTTCATCGCCAACAACTAGTTCTTCTTCATCTTCTAGCTCTTCTGGTTCGACTTCATATTCATCTTCGTGATGACCAAAGTCTGCATGGCCCTTTTCGCCTTCTGCATCTTCATGCCCACGGTGCTTTTTATATTGTAGATGATGACCAATGCTATCCATCATATATGCGGCAACAGCAATCTTTTCTTCTACCCAAGGCTCAAGGTCTTCATCATCAGCGATAAGTCCATGCAACTCTTCGGCATATTCTGCAATCTTCCAAAGATTTGTTTTGGCCATTTCGCCTTCATAGCCATGTGGATCTTTTGGATAATCGCCACCACCTATTTCAGAATGGGCTGGTTCGCCGCCAACTACTCCAACGGTTAGCTCTTCTTTAATAATTTCTTTTAGTCTATCTTTTGAAATCTTCATATAATATTCCTCGTAACATAAATAGTAGCTTGATACCTCTTATACCACATTTTTTAAGTAGTTTCAACCTCTTCAAGAGGGCCAACAGCAAAGACCGGACCTTTTTTAGCCGCCGCTTTTATTTTCCATAGCCTACCACTTTTTTCGGTAAATGGAAAATTCTTACCGCTTGGTATGCCTTGTGGGCCAGCCCTATTTTTTGGTTGTTTACGCTTACCCGGTTTTTTATTAAAACCAGTTTTATATTTAGCTTTTTTTGGAGCTTTTGCTTCGCTTATTTCTTCATCTTCAAGACCAACACTTTGGGCTATGCTATAATAATGCGGGTTTTCTTTAAGATGGTCTTTAGCAGTTTTGACTGCCTCTTCATGACTCATACCATGTTCTTGCATTTCTTTTTGTGTACCATCTTCTAATTCTTTTTTATCAAATATAAAAAGCGTAAGCATTATCGTTTCTTCTTTGTTTGTTTGGCTAGTTTTTCTAATTTCTCAATACGTTCTTCTAGATCTTCAAGTGGATTATTATCCAAAGATAGACCAGATCCTTTATTTTCAAGAGCGCTTATTCTAGCTGATATGGACGCAAACTTAGCCGATGCTTTTAATTGGTGTGTTTTGCAATCAGTTGGCTCTTCTTTTTCTTCTTCTGGTTTAGAATCGCCACCTGATTTCCCTTTTAATTTTAATTTGCCTTTTATAAAATTCTTGGCTAGGTTGGTGAGTGCTGGCATACCGGCAGAAGAAGCAGCCCCAGCAATTGCGCCAATCGTCACAGTTATTGTTGTGGAAGCATCACCCGCTGGTACTGGTTTTGGCACAACTGGATCAATTTTTGGTTGACCAACAGTTGCTATTGTTTGTTGCTGCGGGGATGTATCAATTGAAAGACTTGCATTTATAAGAGTAGCAGGAACAGGTGCTGGCGCAGCGGCTTCTTTTACATCCGCTAGCGGCAAATCATCATCGCCACCAAAGGTAATTGATTCTAAATCTTCACGATTAGAATACTGTGCAATTTGTGATGGATCGTCAAGAGTTATCTTTGTTCCATCTTTTAGGGTTACTGTTGGTTTTGATTCTGCCATGTGTTTAATTTTTATGTTAATCTACTTTTTTTGTACTTGCTGCTGGAATATATCTGGATCGTTCATAATTGTTTCAGCAATAGTATCAATAATTGTATTAATTTTTTGCTCAACTTCTGGTTGTAATGGTCTTTTGACAACATTTGATATATTTATGGCTTGTTTTAGTTCGCCCATTAACTGTGCTTTTTTCTTTTCATCGCGAACATGGTCAATCCACCATGTAAAATTAACATAAGTCTCGGCTCCATCGTTTTTTAAGCCAGATGGTCCTTGCTTTATAAGAATATCTTTTAATATGTCTGCATCTGTTTTAAAGCCTGCTTGATCTTGGATTGGCAGCAATGAAAGTTTCATTTTTTCCATCTCTTCTTTAATAATTTGCTTTAGGTAACTTTTTGTAATCTTCATGTTTTTATCCTTTATCGTATCTCAATTATAAACTGCTCTCGCTTAACACCTTTTTCTAGCAGATATTTTTCTGCTTCTTTCTGGAAATCTTTACTTAACTTGCCTGTTTTATTATAAAATATAATCTTTATATTCTTAAGATTAGAATTCTTTAATAACGCTACCGCACTTGAATCTAATATTGGCATTACCTTTTGTTTTTCTTGTGGATCTTCTTTATTAAAAAACTCTTTCTTTTTTGGTTTCTCTTTTGGAACTTCCTCTATTTGAAATTTAAAACAAACGGGCATGTTAGAACAATTTTTTTGTGATGCTAGATTATACCAAAAAAAATCAACACAGCCATATTGGTCTATTTCAACCGGACCCCAATCACACTCAACTTTGCCCGTTTCTGCATCACTAGCCAATGCAAAAACTACGATTAATAAAGCTATAAATAAACGGAACACTGTTTTGTCCTCCGTTTATTTCTTTGACTTAACCGCCTTTGCTTTTGATTTTAGTGCATCAGCTTTGGCTTTAGCTTCTGCTTTTTTAGCTTCAGCTTCAAGTTCTAATTTTTTCATTTCAAGTTCGTGTTTTTGTTCGCTTTTCTTTTGCCAGAACTTCCAACCAGCACCAGAACCTAGAACAACAACTACAACTAATACTATGGCAACAATTGGATTACCGCCAGTTAATTCTTTTAGTTGTCCTAATTCGCCAGCCATTGTTTGTGGCTGTGCGACACTTGCTATAGTTTCAATATTTTCCATCTCCTTTCTCCTCCCTCAAGGAATTTCATATTACCATTTACGGCAAGACCAATATCTTGCAGATGTTCTTGGGCCGGGATTTTCGCAGTGGTGACGAGCGCGAAAACTCTTACGGCGTTTTGGATTGCTTTTTTTGATACGCATATTTGGATCGCCAAAGTTTACTTTTTTAATATTGCCTGTTTTTGGATTACGAACATAAACTTTAAATTTTTTAACATCGCCACGCATAGGTTTACCAAGCGGCACAGAGCGTCCTTGATATTTTGCTTCACCTAGGAAGTCTGGGCATCCGCAGGTAAGAGATTCATAAAGGCATGCTTCACATACCATTTGTCCATCATCGGTAATTGTCTGGCCGTCCATCTCTTGAAGCATTTCTTCTATTTCCTCTTCTGAGCAGCCCATACCCTCACATGGTATTTTTTCTCTTATCACAGATTTAGTCATTTATTTATCCTTCTTTGGCTTCCAAGATATAGTTTTCTTTCCTTTTTTTCGTCGTGTGCCTACCTTATTGCATTGCGCTTTTGTTGGACGACATGCCGGATATTTGCGTCTTGCTCCTCTGCCAGCTTTTTGACGGCCACATGGTTTTCCTGTTCTACAATCTATCCAACCTTTTCCATCATTACGCTGAAACCAGCCATGTAATCCTTGATCTTTTTCTAAAGAAAAATTTGGCTTATATTTTTCAAATAATTTTACTGCCTCTTCCAATGTTGTTTCGTATATTTCATATTCAATATGCTCTGAGGATTCTTTTAAGCCTTTCCAAATCTTGCCTTGGCGACATTTTACAACAGCGCCGCTTGCATATGCACTGGGCCAGCGATTATACTTACGCTTTGCTATACGAACACAACGGTCGCCTTTTTTCTTTTTCTTAGCTTCAGAAAGATTATCTTCATCAATGATGACATAAATAACCTCTGGGTCGTGATAAAGACCAGCTAATACTTCAGGTTCTAAACCTTCTGGTTCTTCATATTCTTCATCTGGGTGGTGTTGGTTTTTTGCACAAATTGGGCAAGAACATCCGCATTCTGTTAGGGATTCTTCTTCTAACCCCTCATCTTCCATACCAAATACACCACCAGCCCCTCTTTGATTCATAAAGCCAGTTTGTACATTATAGCCAATATTATTTTGGACTCTTTCTCGTATAACTAATCTCATACCAATAAATAGTTTATATAAATGAAAAGGGCGGCAAAAGCCGCCCCTTCAATTAGTTAATTTTAACTAAACTTACTGAATATTAATATTTACTGTTCGTGTTGCTGGCTTAACTCTTGGAATTGTAAGAGTTAGTAAACCATTTTCTAGACGGGCATTGATATTATTAACATCAGCATCTTCGTTTAGTACCCAAGTTTGGTTAAAGCTTGTTGAAAAACGAGATTTAACACTTGGGATTGCGCTAACAACGAGGTTGTTATCAACGACATTTACTTTTAGGTCGCTTTTTGAAACGCCTACCATTGGTGCTTCAATGGTATAAGCTGTTTCTGATGACGATTGAGAATAACTATGCTCAATACGATAACGTCCAGTTCCAGCGGTACTTGTGGTTGTTCCAAAAAAACTGTCGATGTAGCGGTCTAGCGGATAATTTGATACTGCCATTTTATTTTCTCCTTTAAAGTTGCGGTCGTTGCCGCCGATACCTGTTATTATAAACATGGTCTAAACCTTGTCAAGAGCTAACCTTTAAGAATTTTCTTGCCGCTCATAAACTTTTCTTCAAGCATACCGGGAGTTCCAACAACCGTCATGTTTAATCCATGTTGACCGGATGACATATAAAGCGTTGAAAAACTTACGCTTTGTGATAGGCCATCTGGCATACGGTTTTCCGTAAGCGCCCTTTTAGCTGAATAATCTTCTCGTACAGCAGTAACATGTTCTGGATTTACTAGAACTTTTCGCATGCTGTAAGTGTTAGTATTGGGTGTTAGAAACACTTCTGTCATTTTTATAAGCATATTCCCTCCATTTATAAATATTTTCTGGTGTTGTATACCAGAGATTATTATCCATTAGTAATTCTACCATATCAGAGCCAGCAATATACTTTGTTCTTAAGTATATTGCTGCCATTGGCTTTTCAGTATTATAAAATACTTTTACCACTTCATTTTCATCAAATGAATAAAGCATGGCATTTTGTGGAATTCTTATGAAATCGCCTTCCTCAACACTTTGATCAATCATTTGACTCCACTTCCTGCTGCTCCTGTGGCACCTTGGCGTCGGCCAGAGCCTTATTGTAGCCAGCAAGGATACTATAGCAGTCTGCTAATTGACTGTCAAGTGTCATTAAACTCTTACGCATTGCGTCAATATGGTCAATTTTATCCATTAAAGTCCAATCGCGTTCCCAAAGATCTGGCTTTAAACTAAGCCCAGCACGTTCAAGATCGCCAGCAATCTGTCGTAATTTATCATTTACAATCTCAGGAACTTCATCAAACTCTACAGTATAACTAATTTTAACTCGCATATATCCTCCAAAAACAAAAGGGCAACGAGATCCACTCGTTGCCCATAATGTATCATACTCTTAGGGTTATGTAAAGAACATCTTGGCCCAAGCACCGGCTATAGCCGCTACAGCAATCCATACAACCTTTTTATATGTATCTACAGAATCTTTCATAAGTGCAAGATCTGATACAAGGTTTTGTGGTACGCTTTGTTCTAGAACAATCAAGCGACGTTCCTGTGAAGAAACGGCACTTTCTACTTTTTGAATAGAACCTTCTAACCTTTCTATGCGGTCGTAAGTTTGATCTACCCTTGCCGACATTCTTTCTACGCTTATTTTTAATTCTGTAAGTAATTCACGTACAACTTCATTATCTTGCGGCATTGTAGACCTCCTTCCATTACATATAAATAGTATTAAACTTCAACAATTGCATAATTTGTTGTCATTAAAGTTGAAGCTGCTGATACAGCATTTTGTAATGCACAACGAGTAACTTTAGCTGGATCAACAATCCCTGCCTCAAACATATCTACATACATTTCTTTGTAAAAATCAAATCCCTTTCCAGAGCTATCAGTTAAAATATTACTTACAATAATATCTGGCTTTTGCCCACAGTTCTCAGCAATTTTACGGATAGGGGCTTCGCAGGCTTCCTTAACAACCTGTAGGCCAAATCTTTCATCTTCATTGTCCGTTTGGACTTCTAGATCACGGCTAGCTAGTAGCAAAGCAACACCGCCACCGGGGAGGACTCCTTCTTCTTGAGCACTTTTAACGGCTGAAAGGGCATCTTCGATGCGGTGTTTGCGTTCAATCATATCTACCTCTGTCACGCCACCAACACGAATAATTGCTACACCTGACGCTAATCTTGAAATTCTATCTTGGATACGTTTGCATTCGTCAAGGTCATCTGTTTGAGAAATTTCAGCTTTTAACATTTCAATACGTTTTTCAATCTCTTCTAGCTTGCCTTTACCACCAACAAATGTTGACCAGTTCTTTAATGCTTCAACACTCTTAACAATACCAAGATCGCTTAGTTTAACTTCTGATAATAGCAAACCGCTTTCTTTAGAAATAAATGTAGCCCCTACAGCAACAGCTAAATCTGATAGGAGATTTCTACGTTCTTGGCCATATCTTGGGGCTTTAATAGCCGCTACACGCATTGTACCACGGGCAGCATTCATAATAAGAGCGGCTAGTGCTTGCCCTTCCACGCTCTCACCAACGATCACAAATGGTTTATTTGCATTAGCAACTTGTTGTAGAATATTCCAGATTTGATCTACAGTTTCAATATGATGATCTGTTACAAGTACAAGCGCATTTTCATAACGCATTGAGCCTTTACGTTCGTCATTGATAAATTGTGGAGAGATAAACCCCCCATCAAATTGAAAACCCTCTACGATATCTAGAGTTGTTTCTTGTGAGCGGCCTTCTTCAATAGAAACAGCGCCATCAATACCGGCTTTGTCAATTGCTGTGGCAACTAATTTACCAATCTTACGATCACCATTAGCTGATATTGTTGCAATGTTTTCTATTTCATCTATATCGCGAACTGGCCTAGAAACGGTTCTTAGATTTTCTACAATCTTTGCTGTTGCTTTTTCCATACCACGACGTAAATCTACAGGCGAAGAACCGGCAGTAATATATTTATGTGACTTTAATAGGATTGAGCTAGCAAGTACGGTACTGGTTGTCGTGCCATCGCCGCAGTCCTCAACAGTTCTTTGTGAAACCTGTTTTAAAATTTGCGCACCAACATTTTCAAATGGATCTTCTAGATGAACGTGGGAAGCAACTGTTACGCCATCCTTGGTAATAAACGGTGCTTTACCTTTTGGATGGATTACAACATTTCTGCCTTTTGGGCCAAGTGTTGTTGCAACTGCTTCATTTAATTTTTTAACACCTTCAACTACTTTATTTGTTAGCTCTGTATGTTTACTATAAACTCGACCCATTATTCCTCCGTTAGATTAGGTCTTTTAATATATCATTTAGGAAGTCGTCATTTAAGCTTGTTTTTTTAGATTCTGCTACTTGCGCTGGCTGTTGTGTTTGTTGCTGCGTTGTATTTGGGGGACCACCTAGTTGCGAAGCTGCAACGCCACCAATCTTTGTTATTCCAGACTGTACTTGCTTAATACCTTTATCTTCTGCATCTTTAAGACCACTAGGTTTATCTTCTAAGAAATATTTGTTGACTCCCTGTGTAAGATAAAACATACCACGATATAGTGGTTCAGCCCATTCTTCAAAAAGTTTTGCATTTTCTTTGGCTGAATCAAATAATCTACTTTTTTCTATTACAACTTCTGGATATGAATCATCTATTTCTGCAAACATTTTGATAGAATTTTGGGAGATATCAAATTGTTCGCCGCCAGCAACACCTTCAGTTAGTGACTCCCCTTGAATATTATAAAATCTTTTTAAGCTAGCAAAAAAAGCTTTTTGTGCCGTTTTTGAATCTTCAATTTGTTGTGCCGTTAATTCTTCGCCACCTTTTGCTTTTTCAACTGCCTGTCTTGTATATTCTCCTACTGATTTTTCCTTACCAACAATTTCTGTAGCAGCTTGAAGAAAATTATTAATAAAATTAATAATTGGCGCTAGCTTAGATCTCATATTATTTATTTCTTTTGTGAGTTCTTGCTTAAAGAGAATCATTTCTCCTTCAGTGCCTTTTGATTTATAATCTTCTTCTCTTCCTTTTAGTGAACCTTCTGCTCTCTTTTCAGCAGTTTTCAATAAATCATCAAGATCATCTGGCTTTACAAGCGCAGATATTTGTTTTAACGAGTCTCCTGTAGATTGCAGATTTGCTGGATATTCTATCCTATTCTTTTTTAGATAATTTTTTATTGTATCAATTTTAAAATCAATAACTGTTTTTTCTTTTTTAGCTTCATAAGATTCATAATCTTGAATAGTTTTTTCAAATTTTTTTCCTGCATTTGTTTTTTTGAAAAATTCAATTTCTCTATTGGTTGGTAAATATTCTAAAGCTTTTGGAGTAAAGAGTAGAAAATTTACAAACGCTGGTGGGTTAACATCTACATCTCCTTCTTTAAAGATACGATCAATTAATCCATCTTTAAAATTATCTTTTGGAATCTCATAAATATCAAGACCTGTCGATGAAGCTCTACGGGTTAGAAGGAAATTAAAAATTTCTACTTCTTCCGGCGATAAATCTTGTGTTTTGCCAATTGCTTGTACAACTTGGTCTTTAAAAGCTTCTGGTGTTGCTGTTTCTTTTTTGTTAATTATTTCAAAATATCTATTCATAACATTTTGGAATAATCCACTTGCTTTTGCTTTTTTATTAAAAATATTACTAATATCTGCTTGAGCAAGCGTTTCAAGCTTTGCTTCTGCTAACAATTCCTCTATTTCTTTTACTTGAAGTGCAGTAAATATTTTTTGTTGATATTTTTTAACATCTTCAACAGTTGGATTTTGTTTTTTTGTAATAAATTGAAAATAGTTATCTTCTGTAATTTCAAAAGAAAACGTTCTCATCTTAAATGGATCTGTTTCTTTATCTTTTACACACACCAAATATATAACTTTTGGTTTTGTAGAACGAGAGTTAGCTATACCTATAGCAAGATTTGGGATTGATCCATCAATAGTTGTAGACCCAGCTATTGTTTTTAAACTTATATAGTTGCCATCAGCATCAACAAGATCTTGGATAGGTTTGTCTTCTTTGTTGGGAGTAAAACCGCCAGCTAACCTAGCAACAAGATCTTCAAAAGAAGTTCCAGCAGCAGAAGCCTCTAAATCAATAATGATACCATTAAGGGCGCTTTTAACCATAAGGCCAGATACTATCTGATTTAAATTTGATGTTGCTTCGCCACCCTTGTCTTCATATGTTGTAAATGCATCCTTACCTGTTTTTGAAAACGTAGTTCCTAGAGCAGCATTAAGATTTTGTAAAGCAATTTTAAATCTTTTAATACCATCTGTTTCTGATTTTGGCACTAAATTATTAATAGCCGCATCTAATTCTTTTGCTTCACGCGTACCTTTTACTCCCCATCTTCTAGGAGCTAATTTAAAAGCAGGCATGTCTCTTTCTTTATCAAATTCTTCGTCAAAAGCAGAAGTTGATCCTGTTTTTTCTTGTTCTTCTTGCTCTTTTAAGAAGCCTAAATCTTTATTAGCCTTCATAATACTGTCGCGCATTATCTGGGCTAGGTCTAATTCTTTCTTCATCCTATTATCCTCTAAACTACAATATCTGCAATTCCTAAGCGAACTGCTTCTTCAGCAGATAAATAGATATCAACATGCTTTTCAAAGAACTTATTTATCTGAGCAATACTCATTTTTGTTTCGCTCTTGAGCGCTTCAATGTAGCGGCGTTGTGTTTCGCGTACCTCTTTCATTTCATTCTCAAGGTTGAACATTGGGCCGCTGTTGCCAGCGATAACTGAATGGATCATAACTCGGCAGTGTTTACCAATCTTACGCT
>Ga0129333_10006814_pt1 | contig 10814 bp, 10 predicted proteins | sample CPB6_08_DNA_FD_94474 | JGI IMG/M metagenome (GOLD analysis project Ga0129333, IMG submission 94474) | Freshwater to marine salinity gradient microbial communities from Chesapeake Bay, USA - CPBay_Sum_0.6_0.8_DNA | ecosystem: Environmental > Aquatic > Marine > Coastal | place: USA: Chesapeake...
CGCTCGACCTGGATGCCGTTCGGCGGACCCATGCAGGTCTTGATGAAGGCCAGCGGGAAGCGGATGTCTTCCAGGCGCAGGTGGCGCAGGGCCTTGAAGCCGAACACGTTGCCGACCAGGGAGGTCAGCACGTTGGTGATGGAACCCTCTTCGAACAGGTCGAGGGGGTAGGCGATGAACGCATAGAAGGAGTCCTTGTCGCCAGGGACGTCTTCGATGCGGTAGCAGCGGCCCTTGTAGAAGTCGAGGTCGGTGAGGAGCTCGGACCACACGGTGGACCAAGTGCCGGTAGAGGACTCAGCAGCCACAGCAGCGGCAACTTCCTCGCGGGGCACACCTTCCTGGCCGGTGCACTTGAAGCAGGCCAGCAGGTCGGAATCGAGGGGAACGTATTCAGGAGTCCAATACGTGTCGCGGTACTCCTTAACCCCTGCGTCGTACTTCTTTGCCATGGAGAATCTCCGGTTGGGTCGAGGGAAATGGGAATCAGAGCGTTGAGCGGCCTTCAGGGGCGCGGCTCAGACCTCAGTCCTTCGAACCCACGAAGCCGGCGCTGCTGTTCAGAGCAGGCTCAACTTCCTTGTGAGGACGGGCAATGATGTGAGCGGCAACCAGGCCATCACCCACGCGCTCGCAGGCATCGGCGCCGGCGCGAACGGCAGCGTTCACAGCACCGGTTTCGCCGCGCACCAGAACGGTGACGTAACCGCCGCCCACGAACTCGCGGCCGACCAGACGCACTTCGGCAGCCTTGGTCATGGCATCAGCTGCTTCGATCGCGGGGACCAGGCCCCGGGTCTCAATCATGCCGAGGGCGATGCCCATGGTTTCGTTAGCCATTACCTGCTCCTGGAGGAGGGGTGGAATGTTCGCCTGCAACCATGCTCGGCAAGCACGCCCCCCGTCAAGCCATTTGGGGCGACAGGACCATCACCGTCTGCGCAGCCATTGATAAGGACCACTCATCAGTGCATCACAAAACGTTGGAAATACTGCTGGGCACCAGCCTGGGCTGCGCGGCCGCGGTCGCCGTGGCGACCGACATCACAGGGGAGTCGCCTCGGAAACGTACGCCACGCCACCGTAGTAATCCAACAGCGGCTGGATCCCATCCCGCAGCTTCGGAAGCAGCTCGGGCGCGCAGAAGACGATCACATGGGCGTTGGCACCCAGGCCGCTGAAGTCCATGGCCTCCGAGACCGAGCCGTGCGGCCCCTTACCTGTGACATGGCGCATCACCGAGTATCCGGGGGCCCCGGCGGCATCAATGGCCTTGATCACGGCGTCGAGCTCGCGCTCGCTCAGGATCAGATCAACGCGTTTCATCGGTTCAGCCGGCAGCGGGGAGCAATTTGTTGACCAGACCCATGTAGAGGGGGATGCCCACGATGATGTTGAAGGGGAAGGTGAGTCCCAGGGCGGTGGAGATGTAGAGGCTGGGATTCGCCTCGGGCACGGTCATGCGCATCGCGGCGGGAACGGCGATGTAGGAGGCACTGGCGCACAGCACCACGAACAGCAGGCCATTGCCCGGCGACAGGCCCAGGCCCCGGGCGATCAGGCCCCCCACCAGGGCGTTGAACAGGGGCATCAGGACCGAAAAGGCGATGAGGAATGGGCCGGCCTTACGCAGATCGCTCAGGCGCTGGGCGGCGACGATGCCCATATCGAGCAGGAAGAAGCTGAGGGCCCCGTAGAACAGTTTGTCGGTGAAGGGCAGCATCTTCTCGGCGCTGTGGGGGCTGAAGCCCGAGACCAGCACCCCGATCACCAGGCTTCCAACCAGTAGGAAGACGGAGCTGTTGAGGAACGCCTCGTTCAGCACTGATCCCCACTGCATGCCCTTGGCACCGGGTCGCTGCTGCTGCTGGGGAGCCGCCAGCTTCACCAGCAGCAGACCCACGATGATGGCGGGTGATTCCATCAGGGCAAGAGCCGCGACCATGAAGCCATCGAAGTGAAGCTTCTGGGTTTCAAGAAAGCTCTCAGCGGTGATGAAGGTCACGGCGCTGATCGAACCGTAGGTGGCGGCAATGGCGGCCGCATTGAAGCCATCCAGCTTCAGGCGCAGCACAGCGAAGCTGTAGACGGGCACCAGCAGCGACATCGCCACGGCGCAGGCGATTGTGGGCAGCACCTGTCCCCCCAGACCGCTGTGGGCCAGCTCCAGGCCGCCCTTGAACCCGATCGCCAGCAGCAGGTACAGGGAGAACAGCTTCGGCAGCGGTGCGGGGATCTCCAGATCCGAGCCCACCAGCACGGCAATCACGCCGAGGAAGAAAAACAGAACCGGCGGTGTGAGCAGGTTCTGCAGGACCAGGCTGGTGTCCATGGGGCCCGGCAGATGCGGTTGTCAAAAACGCTACGCCGGCGCGGCCGGCATGTCCGCCGCTGCACACACGCGGCAAGGCATGCCTTGCCCGACCAGGAACTGCTCCCTAGCGTCTGCGGGAGGCAGGCACCCCTGGAGCCCTTCGGGGGGTGGAATGTTCAACCCGGCCTGCCTCTCACCCACCGGCAACGGTGATTCGCTTCAACCATCCCGGCTCTTTGGCACGATGGCCCGGACCTGATGCCGTCCACCCGTGGGCTCTGCCGTCTCGATGCCCATCCCCGGAGAGCGGCCGCTGCTGGTGATCGCCAGCGGCAACGCCCATAAGGTCGCCGAGATCAGCGCCATGCTCGATGCGGTGGATCTGCAGGTGCTGCGCCAGCCCGAAGGGCTCGAGATCGAGGAGACGGGCAGCACCTACCTCGAGAACGCGCGGCTGAAGGCCGAAACCGTGGCCCGCCTCACCGGCTGCTGGGCCCTTGCTGATGACTCAGGCCTGGAGGTGGATGCCCTCGGCGGTGCGCCCGGGCTCTACTCAGCCCGCTACGCCCCCACCGACCACGAGCGGATCCACCGGCTGCTGCATGAGCTCGGCAGCAGCCCCTACCGCAGCGCCAGCTTCAACAGCGCCATGGTCCTGGCCGATCCAGGCGGACACTCCATCCTCGAAGCCCAGGGCATCTGCCGCGGTGAGATCCTGACGGCACCGCGGGGGCACGGCGGTGGCTACGACCCGATCTTCTGGGTTCGCGAAGCCGGCATGACCTACGCCCAGATGGGGCAACACCTCAAGGATCGGCTCGGCAGCCGCGGCAAGGCAGCTCGCGCCCTGGCCGGCGACCTCAGACGCCTGCTGGGCCTGACCGACTGATTCGCTCAGCCCTTGCTGCGACGGTTGATGTGCTCAACGGCGCGCATCGCAGCCTCGGCGGCTTCCTCCACATCGCCCTCGCGCCCAGCCAGGGTGAGGCGCCCGAATGCGCCAACGGCCTTGACGTCCACCACGGTGATGTTGCTGGCTTTTTCAGCCTCATTGGCCGCAAGCAGCACGTAGCCCGCCGGTTCCGTTTCGAGGATGAACATGCTCATGCCCGCCTGGATCATCGAACCGCGACGGTTCTGACGGTTGATCAACACGGCGTGGTCCGGCGTGATCGCACGGATGATCTCGGTCCAGGTGACACTGCAGCGGGTGCGGCGATCGACGCTGCTGCCGATCGCCTCCAGGACCACATCGCCGGAGTGGAGCACATTGCTCTGGTCGCGGTGATAGAGGGCCAGCGAACCGAAGGCCCGCTCGACCACCATCTGGCCGAGGCGGACGGTGCTGGCCTTGAGGGCGATGTCGGTGACGCGGTGCACCGCCATGCCGGGCGACACCTCCAGCCACAGGCAGGCATCGCCGGGAATCGGCAGGAAGCCCTGGCTGACCGTGCCCATGTAGGCGGCCAGCTGGGGTTGCAAGGAGTCGAGGAAGACGTAGGTGCGCAGCTCGATCGATTCAACCGCGCTCGACTGGCTCACCAGCCGCGCTTCGCTGTCGGTGGTGATGACGCAGCTGGCGGCCGAAGGGTGGAGCTCATCACGCTGACTGCCGCTGCCACTGAAACCCAGAGAGGTGCCGGTGATCTGCACCGCGCCTGCGCGTCGCCTGTGGGTGCGGTCGGCCAAGGGAAGTGGAAGCTCCTGGTGCTGCTGGGGGTTGGCGGGCTGAGAGAGCGCCGATCCCCGGGATGCTTCTCGGGAAGTGGCGCGATCTTACCGCCAGAGGCCCAGGCGCTCGCCAACGGGGCCAGGGAGTGGCAAACGGGTCTTGCACGAGACAGGAAAGCCGGTAAGGTCGCGCCATCCGCAGCTGTTGTCGCCGTGGCCGCCAAGCGTTCGTCCTCAGACGGTGCCACCGGGGCATCCCAGGCAGCGAACCAGATCGGTGCTGAGGCCGGTTCGATCAAGCCGGAGCAGGCCCTGGCCCTGATGAGCATGGGCCTGATGCAGAAGCTGGCTGCCCGTGGCGAGCTGCCGTGGATGTGGAGCGAAAGCGAAGACGGCGGCAATTGCGATGTGGCTGGATTGCGTCAGCGGCTTGAGCTCACCGATCTGGCCCTGCGCACGGGCGCTCCCCTCACCACGGCCGAAGTGACCTTCCTGATGGGGGCCCGGCCCGGCAGCGAAGACGTGCAACGCGGCGGCCTGAGGGCCCGTCGGCTGAGCCGCAACGTCTGGCGACTCAGCGGCGTCACGGGCCGCGACAGCTCCAGCCGCGACACCGATCAGGTCAGCTTCCACAGCTTCAACGACGGCCGTCGCCGCTTTGCCTGAGCGCCCCGCCCCCGCTCAGGGCATCTCGCCGCCGGCACTGATCTCGTGGTCCCAGGCGTCGATCAGCTGATCGCGTAGCCAGTCGGCCTGCAGCAGCGCCGCATCCAGGCCACCCCACCAATTGATCAACGCCACGGGCACCGGCATGGCGTTGCACTCGAGCTCGAAGGACTGGATCACATCGTCCGGGTCGGCCAGAACCGTGAGCGTGAACTCCAGCAGGCCCTGATGCCAGGGATGAAGCGTCACGGTGGTGATCGTGCCCAGGTCGATCGTCCACCAGGGTCCGACAGGCGCGGGCCTGGGTAGGCCTCCTGGATTGAGGTCCACCTTGGCCCAACCGCGCTGCACCAGCTGATTGAGCAGATCTCGGAGGCTGGCGCGCATCGGGAGACCCGGTGATGCTTCCGTCATGGCACCGGTTCGCGTTGTGCAGCAAACCCAGATCTCGTCATCCTGGGGGCAGATCCGCTGCAGCCCGTGCTGGTCGCCCTCACCCGTCGCCTGCTGGGACGCCCCCTGCCACGCAGCGCCAAGGCCGGCGAGACGCTGCCGAGCGTGCTGGCCCTGCCGATCCTCAGCTCGGATGCCCTGTCGTCGGTGGCGTACGCGACGGAAGCAGCGCTGGGAGTGCTGATCCTGGCCGGTAGCCACGCCCTGGAGCTGTCGCTGCCGATCACGACGGCGATCGTCGTCCTGATCGGCATCGTGGCGCTCTCCTACCGGCAGACGATCGAGGCCTATCCCCAGGGCGGCGGCTCCTACGTGGTGGCGCGCGACAACCTGGGGACCCTGGCGAGTCTGGTGGCAGCGGCCTCGCTGCTGGTCGACTACACACTCACGGCCGCCGTGAGCCTGATGGCCGGCAGCCAGGCGCTGTCGTCGCTGCTGCCGGCCATGCTCCCCTACGAGACGCCCCTGGCCCTCACCCTTCTGCTGCTGGTGGGGTGGATCAATCTGCGCGGCATGCGCGAAGCAGGCCGACTGTTCGCGGTCCCGACCTACGCCTTTGTGGTGATGATCGGCCTGCTGGCTCTGGTTGGCCTGCACAACCTGATCACCGTGCATGGCTTTCAACCGGACCCGCCACCACTGCTGCGCGCGGTGGAACCCCTTGGCTGGTTCCTGATCCTGCGGGCGTTCAGTTCCGGCTGCTCCGCCATGACCGGCATCGAAGCGATCGCCAACGGTGTGACTGTGTTCGAAGCCCCAGCCGAACGACGCGCCCGCAAGACGCTGCTGGTGATGGGCCTGATGCTGGCCCTGATGTTTGTGGCCGTGAGTGGGCTCGGCTTCCTCTATGGGATTGCTCCGCAGCCGGATCTGACGGTGCTGGCCCAGATCGGCCAGCGCATCTTCGGAGCATCCAGCCCGCTCTACTGGACGCTGCAGATCAGCACCCTGCTGATCCTGACCCTGGCGGCAAACACCGCCTTCGCCGATTTCCCCAGGCTGGCTGCGATGCTGGCCAACGATGCCTTCCTGCCGCGGCAGATGGCCTGGCTGGGTGATCGCCTGGTGTTCCAGAACGGAATCCTGGTGCTGCTGCTGGCCGCTGGGGCCGTGATTGTGATCAGCGGCGGCGAAACCGGAGTGGCAGTGAACCTCTACGCCCTGGGCGTGTTCTGTGCGTTCACACTCTCCCAGGCGGGGATGGTGGTGCGCTGGTGGCGGCGCCGCGGCGACGGCTGGACCGGGCGGTTGCTGATGAATGCCCTGGGGGCAGTGGCCACCGGCCTCGTGCTGATGGTGATCGTGATCAGCAAATTCGGCGAAGGCGCCTGGGCGGTGACGATCGCCATCCCGCTGCTGGTGCTGGCCCTGGCCCGGATTCGGCGGCGCTATCGGCGCGTTCAGGCTGCTCTGCGCCTGCAGCCCGACGACGACCTGACGATCCGACTGCCCCGGCGCAGCCAACCCCTGGGCAACCAGAGCATCGTCTGGCTGCCCGCCTGGGGGCGCCCCGCCCTCGAGGCCCTGCGCTACGCCTGCACCATCTCCGATCGCGTGGTGGGGGTCTGGGTCTGCGGTGAGGGTGATGACCGCGAGCTGCTCCGCAAGCAGTGGCAGCAGAGCATCGGCACTGGCGAAGGGCTGGAGTTAGAGCTGCTGGAGAGCCCATTCGCATCCTTGATCGATCCGTTCGTGTCCTTCGTGGATGCCGAGGAACAGCGCCATCCCGAAACGAGCTTCACGATCGTGATGCCGATGGCCATTCCCCGTTACCGCTTCGATGATGTGTTGCTCAACCAGCGGGGCCTGAACATGCGGCGTGCGCTGGATGCCCACCGCAACCGGGTGTTCACGCTGGTGCGCTACTACCTGCCGGCCTGAGCTGGCGGGCTGATCCGATCAGCCGCACTTAACAGGCCGATCAGCAACAGCTGTTTCAGGCCAGGCCCAATGGAGCCCTGCGGTTTCTACCGTTCCGGCCACGTCGGAGGTCCGGCCCGCCGCGATCGAACAGATCGCCGGCACCACAGCCGGTTCCAGCGGTTCTCCGTTGCCTGTCGCTCTGATTGCCGATGACCGTGTCCTGGATTGAGACGGCCTGGCTGGTGCCCCTGTATCCGCTGGTGGGGGCGGCCTTCAGCCTGCTCTGGTCGCCCGGGCTGATCCGCCGCACCGGCCCACGGCCCAGCGGCTACATCAACCTGCTGATGGTGGCGATCGCCTTCTGCCACAGCCTGCTGGCCCTGATCGGCCTGCACAGCAACTCCGCCGCCGGGGCGGCGGCCCTCTACGCCCCGCCGAGCTTCCACTGGACCTGGCTCGATACCGCCGGGCTGCGCGTCGGTTTCGACGGACTGGTGAGCGAACCAGGGCTGATCGCCATGACGGTGATCACCGGCCTGCACGTGCTGGTGCAGGTGTACTCGATCGGCTACCTGGAGATGGACTGGGGCTGGCCTCGCTTCTTCGGAGCACTCAGCTTCTTCGAGGCTGGCCTGTGCGGCCTGGTGCTGACCGACTCGGTGTTCTTCAGCTACGTCCTGCTGGAGCTGCTCACCTTGGGCACCTACATCATCGTTGGCACCTGGTACAACCAGAGCCTGGTGGTGAAGGGAGCACGGGATGCCTTCCTCACCAAGCGCATCGGCGACCTGGTGCTGCTGGCCGGTGTGATCGCCCTGCTGCCCCTCACCGGCACCTGGAACTTCCACGGCCTGCAGGGCTGGGCTGCTGAGATCACCAACAACGGCGAGCCCCTGCCGCCCGGCTTCCAGCTGATCCTGCTGGCCCTGATTGCCGGGCCGATGGGCAAGTGTGCCCAGATCCCGCTTCACCTGTGGCTCGATGAAGCCATGGAGAGTCCGCTGCCCTCCACGGTGCTGCGCAACTCGGTGGTGGTGATCGGCGGTGCCTGGGTGCTGCTGCGCCTCGAGCCCCTGATCGAACTGAGCCCGCTGGTGCAGGGGGTGCTGGTGGTGGTGGGCGGCACCACGGCCCTGGTGGCGGCGCTGATCGCCCTTGGGCAGGTGGATGTGAAGCGGGCGATGAGCTTCCTGGTGAGCAGCTGGCTGGGTCTGCTGTTCGTGGCGGTGGGTCTCGGCGGCATCGGCGTGGCCGATCACCTGCTGCTGGTGTATCCGCTGCCGATGGCCCTGATGCTGATGGCGGTGGGCACGATCGTGATCAGCAACGTGACCCAGGACCTGACCCAGCTGGGCGGTCTGTGGAGCCGGCGGCCGCTGATCGGGATCGCCTTCCTGGTGGGCGCGGCCGGCCTGATGGGGCTGCCCCCCTTCGGCGGCTTCGCCGCCCTGCGCGAACTGCTGGAGCTGACGGCAGCCAGCCGTCTGCCCTGGCTGCTGGGGGGTCTGGTGCTGCTCACCAATGCCCTGCTGAGCGCTTCGCTGCTGCGCGTGTTCGGCCTGATCTGGGGCGGTCGTCCCACCCCCTTCACGACCCGATCCGCTGAGGTGCTCTGGTTGATGGTGCTGCCCACGCTCGTGTTGATGGGCCTCGTGCTGCACATCCCGCAACTGCTCGTGCACATCGGGCTGTACAACCTGTCGCCCCTGCCGGGCTGGGGGCCAATGGGCTGGCCCCTGCTGGCCTCAACGCTGGTGGGCGCCGGCAGTTCGGCCTGGTTCTACCTGCGGCCGCACCCGCTGGCGGAGCTGCCCTCGGGCCTCGGCGGCCTGCAGCACTGGCTGGCGGAGGACATGCACACGGAGGCCTTCTATCACCGCACCGTAGTGGCCCTGGTGGTGGGTCTGGCCCGCCTCAGCGCCTGGAGCGACCTGCGCCTGGTGGATGGCTTCAGCAGCGGCACCGGCGAGGTGGCGCTCGAAGGAGCCCGGCGCCTGAGCCTCACCACCTCGGGCCGCTCCCAGGCCTATGCCCTCTCCCTGGTGCTCGGCGTGCTGCTGATGGCCGCCTGGCTGCTGGCCCATTGATCCCGTCATGACTCCAGACCCCTTGCTGTGCCTGCCATGACCCTGTTGCTCCTCCCGCTGCTGCCACTGCTGGCCGGCGTGCTGCTGCCCCTGCTGCCGACCGGCTCCGGCTGGGTGCGTCGGGGGGCCCTGCTGGCACCCCTGCTGCAGCTGGCCCTCGGCTTCTGGCTGTGGCGCCATCCACCCACCGACCTGACCCTGAGCTGGCTGCCCCGACTCGGCCTGCGACTGGAGCTGGGCCTTGATGGCCTGTCGCTGCCGCTGGTGCTGCTGGCGGCTCTGCTCACCGCCATGGCGGTGCTGGCAGCACCGGGCGACCAGAGCCGCCCGCGCCTGTTCTTTCCCCTGCTGCTGGCCACCAACCTCGGCCTGATCGGCTCATTCCTGGCCCGCAATGCGCTGCTGTTCGTGCTGGCCTACGAGCTGATCCTGATCCCCACCACCCTGCTGGTGGCGATCTGGGGCAACCAGCGACGTGCCGGTGCCGCCATCCGCTTTCTGATCTATGGCGCGGTGTCCGGCATCGCCCTGCTGGCGGCGGTGCTGGCCTTCGGCTGGCTCAATCCCGGAGGCCTCGACTTCAGCTACGCAGCCCTGGCCGACCACAGCCTGACACCGGATCAGCAGCGCTGGATCCTGGCGCTGGTGCTGCTGGCCTTCGGCCTGAAGCTGCCGATCGTGCCGCTGCATGGCTGGCAGCCGCTGACCTACAGCCAGGCGCCGACCCCGGTGGCGATGCTGCTCTCCGGTGCCGTCTCGAAGCTCGGGGCCTACGGGCTGCTGCGCTTCGGCGTTGGTTTTCTGCCCGATGCCTGGAGCGCCTGGTCGCCCTGGATCGCGGCGATCGGCGCCATCAGCGCCACCTATGGCGCCCTGAATGCCATCGCCCAGCTCGACATGCGCCGTCTGGTGGCCTACAGCTCCCTGGGCCACATGGGCATGTTGGTACTGGCCCTGGCGGCGGCCACACCCCTGAGCCTGCAGGGGGTGATCGCCCAGATGCTGGCCCATGGCCTGATCATCGCCCTGCTGTTCTGCCTGGTCGGCCTGATCGAAGCCCGCACGGGCACCACGGCAATCCCCGAGCTCTCGGGTCTGCTCAATCCGCAGCGCGGCCTGCCCTTCACCCTCGGCCTGATGCTGGTGGCCCTGATGGCCGCCGCTGGCGTACCGGGCCTGGCGGGCTTCGTGGCCGAACTGCTGGTGTTCGAGGGCAGCTGGGTGGCCTTCCCGATTCCGACGCTGGTCTGCCTGCTGGCGTCGGGCCTGACGGCGGTCTACGCCGTCCGCCTGTTCAACCGCGTCGGTTTCGGACGGCTGGACAACGACCGGGCCGACTGGATCAGCACCCGCTGGAGCGAGCGCGTCCCAGCCCTGGTGCTCACCGGCCTGGTTCTGTTCACGGGCCTCTGGCCCACCGCCCTCACCGGCTTCAGCGAAGCGGCCACCGCTCCGCTGGCCCTGCGCTCCAGTGAGTCGGTCACCGTGATCGCCCTCGCTCCTGTTCCCCCGTCGCAGCTCCCCGCATGACCGCCACCATCGCTCCGGAGCGCACCCAGGCTCCGCTGATTCCCCCCTCCACGCATCGCTACGCCGAGGTGATCCACCGGCTCGAGGCGGGTGGCTCGATGCTGCCCGACACGCCGGAGAACCTCAAGCAGATCATCGGCATCTACAAGGCCTACGCCGTGCCGATGGACTTCTACTGGCGCGACCTGCTCTACATCGCCGAGCGGGTGTTCCTCAACCCGCTGCCGGCC